>CAJHXN010000133.1_pt1 | contig 16892 bp, 18 predicted proteins | sample 9198401 | NCBI WGS metagenome assembly CAJHXN01 (sample SAMEA7708334, study PRJEB35096) | sediment metagenome | biome: marine neritic benthic zone biome [ENVO:01000025]; feature: sediment [ENVO:00002007]; material: shallow marine sediment [ENVO:03000034] sea grass bed [ENVO_01000059] ... | reverse complement strand
GCCCGGCAATGTCGTTCGCGCTGTCCTACACGACCACGTAGTCGTCCCGTCGCGATTGCTCGAGCGAAGTCTCACCGTCACGAGCGCATGCGGGGTATGCGGAGAGCGAACTCTGGATGCGCTTTCGAAAGGGGGGTGTTCGCCCATCGTCGTCGAGGAAGGGTCACTTGATCCGGACGCGATTCGCCTCGCCATCACTTCACTCGAAGGCTCGCAAGCGTTCTTCCGGCACACCGGCGGCACACACGCCGCTGCCCTTTTTGATCGACGCGGAACGCTTCTTCTTCATCGCGAAGACGTCGGCCGTCACAACGCCCTCGACAAGCTCGTTGGCGCATGGCTCCGGTCACCTCTGTCCACCAAAAACGCGTTCGTGGTGGTCAGCAGCCGAGCGAGCTTTGAGCTCGTCCAAAAAACTGTGCGCGCTGGGTTCGTCATGCTGGTATCGATCGGCGCCGCCTCGAGCCTGGCGATAGACACCGCCAAGCGCTTTGACCTCACGTTGGTCGGCTTTGCGCGCGAACACAGGTTCAATGTCTATGCCCGAAGCGAGCGAATCGCTAATGAAGCCTCAGCGCACGGCTTCGTCGAGTGGGGGGCAGGCTGATGTCGCGCGAGAGCTACAACCCCGCCGAGCCTCCCGAAAGCGGCGAACGCATCGAGATCGAACCACCAGAGGACCGTGCAGCGGGTTTTCGCTCGATTCGCGCGACATTCGAGCACATGCACCAACAGGGGCACTCGATCCCATCGGCGATGCGCATTCTCGCCCGAATGAACCAGAAGGACGGCTTCGACTGCCCTGGGTGCGCATGGCCCGACCCCGACGACCGAGCCGCGTTGACCGAGTTCTGTGAGAACGGCGCAAAGGCCGCTGCGTGGGAAACCACTACCCGACGACTGGGTTGGCAGTTTTTCCAGCGGTACAGCATCGATGAGCTCGCGAGGCGCTCGGACTATTGGCTCGGACAGCAAGGTCGCTTGACGGTCCCTTTGATGTTGCGTCCCGGCTCGCGTTTCTACGAACCGATCGACTACGACCAAGCGTTTGAGCACATCGCGGGCGCCCTCAAGGAACTCGACTCACCAAACGAGGCGGTGTTCTACACATCCGGCCGCACGAGCAACGAGGCGGCGTTCCTCTATCAGTTGTTCGTGCGCGCCTTTGGAACGAACAACCTCCCGGATTGCTCCAATATGTGCCACGAGTCGAGTGGCGTAGGCCTCGGCGAAACGGTCGGCATCGGGAAGGGGTCCGTCACTCTCGACGACATCCACCAGGCCGACACCATCATCATCATGGGACAAAACCCGGGCACCAATCACCCACGGATGCTCACCGCCCTTCAAAAGGCGAAGAAGAACGGCGCCCAGATCATCGCTGTGAATCCTTTGCCTGAAGCCGGCCTGATGCGTTTTTCAAACCCAAAAAAGCCCATGGAGGCTCTTGGAGGCAGCACTCGCATCGCGGACCTCTTCTTACAGGTGCAGATCAATGGCGACGTCGCAATGCTCAAAGCGTTGATGTGTCTGCTGCTCGAGGCTGAAACGAAGAGCCCGGGCGATGTGCTCGACGACGCCTTCATCCACGAACACACCGAGGGCTTCGAGGCCCTGCGCGCACATCTTGCCGAACAAGATCTCGATTCGTTGATCGCGAGCTGCGGAGTCCCGCGAGAAGAGCTCGACCAGGCTGTTGAGATCATCCTTCGCAGCCGAAAAACGATCGTCTGCTGGGCGATGGGCCTCACCCAACACAAGAACGGCGTCGGAAATGTCCGGGAGATCGTGAACTTCCTCTTGATGCGCGGCAGCATTGGCAAACCAGGTGCCGGCACCTGCCCGGTTCGCGGCCACAGCAATGTACAAGGCGATCGAACAATGGGCATTCACGACAGGCCCTCGAACGCCCTACTCGATCAGATCCAACGTGTCTTTGGCTTCGACCCGCCGCGCGAGCACGGCTTCAACACCATCGAAGCCATCCGCGCCATGCTCGAGGGCCGCGTCAAAGTGTTCTTTGCGATGGGCGGGAACTTCCTTCAAGCGACCCCCGACACCAAACGAAGCGCCAAAGCCCTCAAGAACTGCGAGACGCTTGTCCACGTGAGCACCAAGCTCAACCGGGGTCATTTGATTCACGGCAAGTGGTCATTCATTTTGCCTTGTCTGGCGCGGTCCGAGGTCGATGCGCAAGCGTACGGCGCGCAGTTCGTGACCGTCGAAAACTCCATGAGTGTCGTTCATTCGTCGCGAGGGAGTCTCAAGCCTGCGCATCCCGAGTTGTACAGCGAGGTCGCCATCGTTGCGCGGCTGGCGCAGGAGGTGCTCGGCCCCGAGACACCGGTCGGTTGGTGCTGGCTCGTCGAGGACTACGACCGCATCCGTGACCTCATCGAAAAGACCATCCCCGGCTTCGAGAACTTCAACGCTCGAGTGCGCGAGCCGGGCGGGTTTCATCTCTACAACGGCGCGCGCGAGCGCAAGTTCAACACCGAAGGCGGCAAGGCGCGGTTTACGATCAACCAGGCACCCGACCTGACCGTTCCCGAGGGCGCATTCCGCATGATGACCGTGAGAAGCCATGATCAATACAACACCACCGTCTACGGCGAAGACGATCGCTATCGCGGGATCAAGGGCGGTCGCCGGGTCGTCATGATGAACGAGGACGACATGCGGGACGCAGGTATTGCCCCTGAGTCTCTGGTTGATCTCGAAAACAACTTTGGTGGCATACACCGTGCCGCCCGACGCTTCACAGCAGTCCCGTATCCGATCCCGCGCCGGTGCGTCGGGACGTATTTCCCGGAAGCCAATGTTCTGGTTCCGTTGGAGCGCTACGCGGACGAGAGCTTCACCCCTGCGTCAAAAGACGTCATCGTCACGATCATCCCCAGCGCCTAGACCCTAGTTGCCCCAAAGTGGTAGGCTCAACCCCTTAGTGTTGCGACCCATCCACTTATCCGTGTGCGCGCTGCTGACTTGTTTCGCGATCGGTTGCAGCGAAACCGCTGGCTTCGCCTGTGAGTCAGGTCGTCAAGTCGCATGCGCGTGCGGCGGCGGGGTCGAAGGGTTCCAGTTGTGTCGCGATGACGGAAGCGGCTTTGACCCTTGCGTTTGCGCCGACGCCGGGATGGATTCTGGGCTCCAGTGCGATGATGGCACGATGGCCGATCTCAACTCGGTGCTGTGCGACGACTGCCTTGATTGCGCAGGAAACGGCCCCTGCCAAGAGCCCTTCGATGCTTGCACGGCGCTCCCAGAATGCCAGAGCTACCAAGACTGCATCGCCCCCTGCGACACGAACGACCTCGATTGTCGTCAAACATGCATTGTCACATTCAACTCAGGGTTCATGGCGTTCACAGAGTTTCTGGGGTGCGCGGTTTGCGTGGTGTGTGTGAATAACTGCGACGGCCCAACCAACTGCGGCCGTGGCGCCGCGGCACGGTTAGGGGAACTTTAGGGTCAGCGGCTCTCCATCGCCGACCGAGAGCTGGTAAAGGCCGCTTTGGGCATCGATCGGCTTCGAAACGACCGAACGGTGGCTCCGCCATTCACATAAAGTCCGAGGGCGACCATCATAGGCGACCGTGCAAGAGGCCGGCTTGAGCGGACGCCGAAACGAATCGCTCAAGTAGAGCTCGACCGAATCGCGATGCTCGACCAGTTCGAGATGATAGTCATGCAGCATCACGAGGTGCCCGCCGTGCCGTGCGCCATGATCGGAGTGCGGCCCACCCGCATGAGTATGCCCGCCGCCAAGCCCGTATTGGAGAAACGGCATTGCGAATAGCACGAGGCCCACGACTACGGCCGCACCATGAGCGAGCAGGGATTTCATTTGCTGGACGGGTTTCGGGCGGCACGGTCGTTCCGAGCCAGCCACACACTCAACACCACGAGGAGCAAGGTTGCCCCGTAGACCGGAACCAAATCGTAACGCCATTGGCCCGCTGGAAACAGACCACGCATCGAGTCGTACACGTGCACCAAAGCATGCGCGCCATAAAACCCGGTGGCGAACAGGAGCGCCGTCAGTCGAAAACGAGGCCTGAACACCGCAACCGCCAACGCGATTCCGATCAGCGAGAAGATGCATCCAATATCGCGCACGAAATGCTCGTTGAGCGGCCCGCTCCCTGGGACATTCGCCGGCAAATGGATGTACCAGTGCCCCGGATTGCCGAGCATCCACAGGCCGTTCGCGAGGTTCCCCGCAGCAAAGAGCGCAAAGATGATCGTCCACGGTCCACTCGCCCCTGGCGTCTCCAAAGACGCGCGGCTCACGGCTGCCTCGCCTGCGCCGACTCGCTGGTTTGCGACTTCTCCACGGAGGGCGGGATCCTGCAAAACCCTTCAGAGCCGATCCCAAGCGGCTTCGCCATCAGGTTCAGGTAGTTTCCGACCGCGTTGAGCCAGGTGAGCTCGACGATCTCTTTTTCGCTGAAGTGCGACTTCAGTGCCTCGAAGGTATCGTCGGTTGCGGTTCGGGTTGTGTTGATTTCTTCCACATATCGAAGCGCGGCACGCTCACGCTCGGTAAAGAGCGGGCTCGTCGCATATTGCGCGAGCGCATCGATGTCGTCACGGGTCAGGCTATTGGCTTTGAGCGCCATGTGGGTTTCCAGGTCATCGCAGAACATGCAGAGATTCACCCGCGAGCCGAACACCCGGGCCAGGTGGCGAATGCGCTTATCCAAGGAGAGCCCGTACTCGGCGGCGCTCATCAACATCAAGTGGCCAAAGATGGTCCGCGGGGCTCTGGCGAAGAGGATCGGAACGGGTGCCGCAACGCGGCCGATGGTCATGCGATACGCGAACGCGATCAGCCAAACCATGGGGTTCCAAGAGCGACGGATCGGCGCCAAGCGCGCGTTGTCATAGGCATCAGACATGGTCTTCACCTCCGTTCCAAAGAACTAACAACACTGTTAATAATTCCGGAACGCCGTCGTGGCAACCCCAAGCTCAGAGCCGCCGGAGCACCTCGTCGGCAGCGCGTTCACCGGACTGAATCGCACCCTCCATGTAGCCCATCCACTCGGTCGCCGATTCGGTGCCCGCCCAGTGGATGCGACCCTCGGGCTTTCGAAGGTGTGCAAACGAGCTGGTGAGAACACCTGGGGGAAGTCCGCCAACCGGACAACCGCCCGACCAAGGCTCCGCCCCCCAATCGAGCTCGTGATACTCCTGACACAAGCGCGCCTCATCACCGAAGTACCGGGCCAACGCCGCAAGCACACGACGCTCACGATCGGCGCTCGGTTGCGACGACCACTGCCGCGCATGATTGCCAACGATGAAGCCAACGAGAGCTGGCTGCTTCCCATCATGCGACGTGTTGTCGTAGACGACGCTCAACGGCCCGTCGGAGCTCACTACCTCACCCGAATACCCGGCCGAACGCCAAAATGCGCGCTCGTAGGTCACGAGCACTTTGACAGTCGCCCCCATGGCAAAGCGCTGGGTCAATTGATCGCGCGCGACTGAGACGCCCGGGTCGTAGTCGATGCGCCCTGCGAGTGTTGGCGGCACGGCGACGATCACATACCGACCCCCGATGACGCCGTCGTCGGTGATGACTTCGACGCCCTCGTGGCCCTGCACGATCTTCCGAACAGGCCGGCCGAGGATCACCGCATCGCCAAGCTTCTCAGCCAGCGCGAGCGAAATCGACTGGGCCCCCTCGAGGAAGCGATCCTGCTGCGCCCCGCCACGCGCCTCCGAAAGCTTCAAAAGCCCCCCGCCCGCGTTGAGGTACATCAAAAAGTAGAGGGCCGACAAATCGCGCGCCTCGGACCCAAAAATCGTGCGAATCGCGGCATCAATCACCCCGTTCACTTTGCTCGACTTCACAAACCGCTGCCGCCAAGTCTCGAGCGTCTCCGAGTCGAGTTGGTCCGCATTGTCCGCACTCATCGGCGCATTGGGCGACACCCGCTTTCGCACCCGTTCGAGATAACTGAGCGCTCCTTGCATCTGAATCAGACCGACAATCGAAAGCGAAGGAATCGAGCTCTTGTAACTCGAGATCTTCCCCTCCACCTCGAGAAACTTCTTCCCAGCGGTGTGGGTTTGAAACGTCTTCACCCCAAGCTCACCCGCAAGCGCTTTCACCCGCCCTTGCCCAGGCCCAATCCACTGCCCCCCCACATCAAACCGCCCCTGCCCAATCTGTTGCGTCCAAGTCCGCCCCCCCACACGGTCCCGCGCCTCAATCACCTTCACGTCGATCCCCTGCCGCACAAGCCTCCGCGCAGCACAAAGCCCAGCAAGCCCAGCTCCGACGACCACCACGTCTCCCCGTACAACCGCCATCCCACTTCACTTATATACGCGGAGGGGGGACTACTCAATTCGGATGATTCGGCTTTTGCGGCGGGGCTTTCGGTGGGGCTTTGGCGCCAGCTTGAAAGCTTGATCCACGACGAAGATTTCGTGCCGATCATCGAGGGTGAAAATGCTCGTTGGATGCTGAGGGACGAGGCGGGAGTTTGCGCTGGTATCGATTTGAACGCTGTATTCGGTGCCTGGTTCTCCTCGGCGACTGAAGTACGCCACGCCTACGTGATTCGTGCGAGCGACTGCCACACCGTCCAGCAGGACGGGAAGTGACGGTGCATGGGTTGCCCGCACCACGAAGCCTGCGATGTGATCTCTTGGCGGGCACCTTAGCGTCACCTCCATGCCACTAGCTTCGCCAATCTGTTTGAAGGGCCGCACCCTGAGGATCCTATCGTCGACCGGGTCGGTGTGGCCTTCGGGGCAGTCGTACCGGATCCGTACGGTTCGATCAGATGGAGACCCTAGGCGAACCTCCAGCCCACCCTCCAAACTGGAGCCAACGAACGAGCCGTCCACCCAGACCGAAACCCCGGACACCAAAACGCCGGGATCGGCTTCGGTGATCAAGACCAATGTCAGGTCGTCCCGTTCCATGGGCGTTGAACTGCAAGAAAAAAGGCCAACAACGCAGAGCGAAAACCATCTCTTTGGCGTCATTTGCATTGGCGACCTTGGGCTGCCTCTCCGCGCCCGCAACCGAGCTCCCATCGCAACACATCGATCAGGTCGGAATACACTCGGTGCTCGGGGAATGCGTTGCGAAGCAACTCGAACTGGCTGAGCGCCGCTTCGTAGTTGTGCGCCACGACGAAGTCGGTCGCCTCTCGCTCTGCGCGCGCTCGGTCGCCCGCCGTTAGAGAAACGGTCGGTCGTGGATCGGGCAGAGAATCTCGCGGAACAGCGGGCTGCACCGAATCGACGACGCCAGAGCCTACGCTTGCACGACTGATCTCGGCGATCCGAAGCGCCTCCCTGAGAGCGTTGGCCTCAACATGCTCACGAACCGCGAATCCGATAGCCAGTACCAGCGCAACCCCCAAACCTGCAAACGCGAGAGTCGTCCTGTGGCGGTACGGCGAAAAACTCAGAAGACGCGGACGTAGATGCCGTTTGAATCGCGCCGCGGCCCGATGTGCCACCCGTTGCTCCGTATCGTGTGGCTTACCGACATCGACCGAGCGGGGATCGATGACCGTTCTCTCGTCAGCCCAGTCGATGTCCGTTCGAGTGCGCCAGTTTGTCATCCGTCGATCCCCGGGCCTTCGAACGACGCGGGCAGTTTCAAACCAGCCGCCCGGATCATCGCTTCAGCGCGTGGACGGCGACCCGTGTACGCTAGGGTTGAGCCGATGCCCCCGTCCGAAGCGCACTTTGAGTAGTCGCGAAGGAACAGGTCCCCGAGTTGATAACCTGTGTCTAGGTCATATCCGGCAACCTCCGTGATGTGGGTCACGCACCGAAAGCCATTCGCCAAGCGCGAGGTTTGTACGATGATGTCCACCGCAGACGCGATCTGCGCACGGAGGGCCTGCAGGGGAATATCCACGCTACTCATCAATGCCATCGTCTCGAGCCGAGTTAGGGTGTCGATGGGATAGGTCGCATGCACGGTTGAGAGACAGCCCCGATGCCCCGATGTCATCGCCTGAATCAAGTCCAGTGATTCACCTCCACGGATCTCTCCGATCACGATGCGATCGGGTCGCATTCGGAGTGTTGCGCGGAACAGATCTCGAATGGAGACGGCACCACGGCCGCTGACGCCGGGAGGCTGACCCTCGAGTTGGACGACGTGCGGAAGCGGGAGCTGAAGCTCCATTGAATCCTCGATGACAACCACGCGTTCGTCCTGACCGACGAACGACGCGAGAACGTTGAGCGCCGATGTCTTGCCAGACCCCGCTCCGCCGGCCACGATGATGTTTTGCTTGGACGTGACCAGCACGCGAAGGAGATCTGCGGCGTTTTGGCTGAGTGCCCCGAAATTGATCAATCGCTCGACGGTGAGGTGCACCGATGAAAACCTCCGTATGGAGACGACCGGACCGACCGCAGAGGCAGGTGGAATGATCGCTTCGACCCGCGACCCATCGGGAAGTCGCGCTTCGAGAATGGGCCTGTCGGCGTTGAGCTCTCGTCCAACGTATTGTGAGAGATTGCGAAGTGCGGACAACAAGGCGTGCTCGGAATCGAAACGCCGATCAGTGAGCCGCAACTTTCCGTTCTCTTCGACGTAGATTGTGTCGTGGCCATTGATCATGATCTCGCTGACTCCGCCACGTTCAAGAAACGGCACGATGGGGCTGAAGAAGCCCTTCAGTGTTTCGTCAAAGACGCTGCGCGGTATACTCACCGCACGAACTCTCCTTGCGCTGGCGACCGCCCCGCAGGATAGGGCACGAGCTCGGGACCTCGTTCAGCGGCGTATTGGTTGGCAAGGGCCGCGCGCACCTCGGCAGCATGCGGACCGTCCGGTGCGAGCCGCAAGTACTCTCGGAAGTGAAGCTCTGACAGGTGTGGGTTCGCTAGGCGCTCCTGGTAAAGCACTCCGAGCCGGTAGTGCGGGAGCGACCGCTCAGGCTCAGCCTCGACGACCATCTCGAGCTCGCTCCGCGCCGCCTCGACGTCCCCAAGTGCATCGTGGAGGTTGGCCACGACGAACCGCAACCACCAGTGCGAAGGATTCTCCCGAAGGTAGGCCGTCGCGTGCGTGAGTGCCGATTGATACCGGCTCGACGCGACGCAGACTCTGACCAACCAGGTAACTACGGCCTCGGGGTCATAGCCCCGCTGTCTCGACGCATTCAGGTACTGCTCGGCGCGGAGGGTGTCGCCCCGAACCGCATAGGCGACGCCTTCTTTGAAGAGGTCCTCCGCGGTGATCGTTCTCAGCTCCTCCGAGAGCCCGGAGGAGTGATGAAGGCCAGCGTGATTACATCCTGCGCACAGCAAAACGAGCCAAATGCGGAACGCGTCAGGACGGGTCATAGTGACGAGCGGTCGCTTTTCCAACGAGTTCTTTGAGCCATTCGACATATTCATGTCCTCCGAGGTGCGAGGTGAGGAGCTGCAGGTGACGCGTACGGCGAAGCACCTCGGCCCAGCGCTCTGCTTGAATTGCGTTGGCTAGGCTCAGACGTGCCGCGGCGTAGTCGGTGACGATCCGGTCGGCTAGCTCTTGGCCCGCGAACCGCGCACGCTCGGCGTCGGACGGTCGGCCGGCAGCGTCGTAGCAGCTTGAGGCGGTTCGGTAACCATGCACCGCCCGCACGCCGTCACGCGGATCGTAGGGGTACCGATCTGCCCGAAGCCGGGCCGTCTCCTCGGCGACGATGCCATTGCGGAGCGCGGTTTTGGTGCCTGGACACCTGGACGATTCGTCGAAGAGCGCGGGGTGGTCCTTGCCCCTGATGTCTGTGCTCGTGGCGTTGCTCCCTTGCAGGAAACCGATCGCGAGCAGCACGCCGACGAGCGCAACGCCGACGACACTCGCTCGTTTCGTAGAAACCCCAAGCTTCATGACGGACCGAACCCCCCACTCATGAAGCGAACGATCAGCGGGCCAAGAAGCAAGATGATCACACACAGAAAGATCAGGGCCATGGGCCCGATAAGCATCAGCGCGGCCTCCGACGCCATCTCCTCAGCGGCCACACTGCGACGTAAGCGCTGAGTCTGGGATTGAATCGTCAACACACTCGCCAACGGGGTGCCCTTCTCTTCGGCCTGAACGACGCTGTTGACGAACTCTTTTACCTGCTCGGTGGGAACACGATCAGCCAGTCCCTCGAGCGCACGGCGACGCGTGTGCCCGAGCTCTAGCTCTTGGAGAAGCCGTTCGAACTCTTCGACGAGAGGGTCTGACGGATCGGCAGCGCTCTTGACGACCTTGGTCAGCGAGCCCGGGAAATCGAGGCCAGCACTCATGCAAAGGGAAGCAAGATCGACGGCTGCGGGCAGTCCGCGGTTGACCCTCTTCGCTCGGTCTTGGGCGACCGAGCAAAGATGAGCCCAGGGCGCAAGGGCTCCCAAGAACAATCCGAGCACGACAAGGACCATCGGAAACGCAAGTAGTTGAGAGAAGGCAAAAGCGAAGGCCGTACAACTCAGCGCGCAGAGGAGAGAAAGGGCGAGGAACTCATCTGCCGACAGCCCGAGGTAACTGCCCGCGTGCAAAAGGCGCTTGTTGATCAGCGCGCGCAGCCTTTGAACGGGCCATCCCTCGACCCAACCCGCGCCGTAGCGCGCAAGCGGTTCGACCAACCGGAAGCCATGCGATTCAAGGCCACGAGCACGCTTGAGGCCACGGGTGCCAAGCACGGGACGCGGTGGCGGCGCATGCGTGGCAAGATGGAAGGTCAGCACCGAGAGGCCCCCGATGGCCATCACGGATGAGGCCAAGAGGAGAAGATCGAGCGGACGTGCCGGCGTCATAGATCAACCCTCACGATGCGGTACGCCCACAACGAAGCCGTGATCCAAAGTGCGGCGCAAACAGCCAAAATCGCTCGTCCGTATCGATGGGCGAGAAGCGGATCAAACCAGGAAGGATCGAGCCAACCGATCGCCGCGCACAGGAGAAACGGCATGGACGCCAGGACAAGGACTTGGCCACGCCCCTCAGCTGTCTTTGTGCGAAGTACGCCGTCTAGACGTGCGCTTTCCCGGAGGGCTGCCGAAGACCGCTCGAGCGTTCGGGAAAGATTGCCGCCGGTCTGACTCGCCACGATGATGGTCGCGAGCGCGCCCGAAATCACAGAGCTATTGATCCGTTGAGCCATCGCGGTGATGGCTCGGTGAAGTGGCGCGCCAAGCCTCATCTCTTTGACCAAAAGATCGACCTCCTCCAGAAACGGGCGAGGAATGAGCGGCACGGTGCACGCGGTTGCTTCAGCGACGGATGGTGTTGCTTTCAGCGCGTTTGCTAGCATCAGAAGCCAGGTGTCTAGCTGACGTTCGAGCTTGCCGATGCGAACCATATGACGCTTTGCAAGCATCAACGGCGGAAGAATTGCCGTGAATAGGGCGAGCAGAGCGAAGGCCCCGCTGTTGGTCATCATGAAAAGCCCAGCAAGCACCGAGCACAGAATCAACTGCAAGCGAGCGATCTGCGAGCCACTCTGAGACATCAGGAGAAACGTTGTATGCCTCTCGAGGCGCGCCTCGTAGCGCCCTAGAATTCGGCGAAAAGGGCTTTGGTCGGCTGCAAGCACGAAGTAGACGAGCGCGGAAGTACCCGCAACGGACAGCAAGCCTGAAAGCACCAACAAAAGCAGAACGGGGACGCTCACAGGTAGGCCCCCTCGCCGATCAGGCCTTGCGCGATGAACTCGTCGAGGAAGCTCGGAACGTATCCCGTAGCGCGATACTCCCCCAGGACTTCACCCTCGCGACTTGTACCCGTACGGTGAAACTCGAAGATATCGTGCAACAAGATCTCGTCATTGTCCCCAAGGCCGCCAACCTCGGTCACAGCCGTGACTCTTCGCGAACCATCAGAAAAACGCGTCTGCTGCACGACGAGATGGATACTGGCACCAACTTGTTCGCGGATGGCGATGGGTGACACGTCGAGGCCTGCCATCATGCACAGGGTTTCGATCCGATTGAGTGCGTCGAGGGCGCTGTTGGCGTGTGTGGTTGTCATCGATCCCTCGTGCCCGGTATTCATCGCTTGCAACATGTCGATGGCTTCACCTGCTCGGCATTCGCCGACGACAATCCGGTCGGGACGCATTCTTAGGGCGTTCTTCACGAGGTCGCGGATCGTGTATCCACCACGACCCTCCAGATTCGAAGGCTTTGCTTCGAGAGACACGACGTGGGGCTGCTGCAATCGAAGTTCTGCGGCGTCTTCGATCGTAACGATGCGTTCCTCTGGCGGGATTGTCCTCGAAAGGACGTTGAGAAGCGTGGTTTTTCCGCTTCCGGTTCCGCCGGAGATGATCAGATTCTTCTTTGCGCGAACGCAGCGATCGAGGAACCGGGCCATTGCATTGCTCAAGCTGCCCATGGAAACGAGGTCCGACATGTCGAGGGCTTGACTGGGAAATTTGCGAATGGTGATACAAGGCCCGCGAAGCGCCAGCGGTGGAATGATCGCGTTCACCCGCGATCCATCGCTAAGGCGTGCGTCGACCAAAGGGGTGCTCTCGTCAATTCGACGCCCAAGCGGAGTCACGATGCGTTCGATCGCTGCTCTGCATGATTCGTCATCGGTGAACCGAAGTCCGGTCAGACCGATCTTGCCAGACCGCTCTACGTAGATCGTCTGCGGGTCCACGACCATGACTTCGGATACATCGTCATCGTCCAGAAGCTCTTGGAGCGGACCGAGGCCAAGCGCCTCGTTAACCATTTCGACGATCAGTCGTGTCCGATCGAGCTCTTTGGGCAGCGCGTCCCCTAACTTGGTGAGGATGTGCTCAAGGGCATCGACGACTTTGGGGCGCATGATGTGATCGTTCATCTCTGCGCGATCGAAGGAGGCCAGGTCGAGGTAGTCGAGGAGTAGTCGATGGATGCGCCGGCGAAGCTCCGGCGAGGCGTCGCACTCCTCCTCGCAATTGCCGTTCGGCGGTGACCGAAGAGGAGTCACCCGCAAAACGTAGGGGCCCACGCGCAGTTCGGCGTGGTCAGGCAAGAGCACTTCGTCATCATGGATCGATTCGGCGCCAACACCGGTCCCGTTCGAGGAGTGATCAATGACGCGCAGCCCTTCATCCACCGCCCGAACGCGGAGATGCATGCGGCTCACCGCGGGTGACGGGAGGATGATGTCGCAACTCGAGTCGCGACCGACGACCAAAGAGACAACGTCTGGAAGTCGGAGCTCTTCTCGCCTCCCGTCCGGCGTGTGAACAAAGACATCGAACCCGCCGGTCATTTGACGCTCCGCTCGCTTCGCGGCTGCCCGACCCGAGGTCCATCGACGAGATCGTAAGACTCTACGCCTCCGCGGAAGCTGTCATAGACGCGCATCGCTTCTTCGATGCGGTTGCGTTGGCTCAGGCTGACCGGTTCTACAACGGACGGGACGACCAACATGTATGACTTGTCCTCTTGCGTTTCCCGACCGTGAGTACCAAACAGCGCTCCGATGAAGGGGATCGTGGCGAGCCCCGGTAGACCCTTCTTGGTGCGCCGCTCGGTTCGCGCCCGAATGCCCGCAAGCGATACCGACTGACCCAACTCGAGATTGACGAGGGTCTCTACATGAGTGGTGACACGGCCAGGAATCCCTTGAACTCCGCGCTCTTGGTCGAGGTCCGAGACGTCTGCGGTGATCTCGAGCTCGATGCGCCCGGTGCGTGGATCGTACTTGGGCAACACAGTGACCTTCGTGCCGAACTCGATGGCCTGCACGTTCACCGTGAGGTTGTTCTGGACCTGAACGTTGAACTCGCCGCCTGCGGTGAAAACCGCTTCGGTCCCGTTGGCCGTCACGAGTGCCGCCTGACGATACAACTTCGCCCACCCTTTGGCCTGCGCGAGATCCAAGCTAGGAAGAAAGGTTTCCGGCAGGATCTGAAACGCGGTTTGCGTGGGAATCCCGCTGCCCCCCGTGATCGCCAGCGCCGCCTCGGACGGTGTGATCGTGCTCCCAATGGTCCCCGGCCAGTTGACCCCAATCTGATGGCTGTAGCGGTCTTGGATAAGCACGAAATAGAGGTCCAGTCGGATGTTCTCTCGGCCCGCGGAACCTTTGCTAGCGTCTGCAGGAATCACGCGGATGGTGTATTGAACCTGCGCTCCGTCATGCATGATCAATAGAAGAGACCCGGTCCCGACAGACGCCCCAACGATGACAAACCGACTTTGGTCTCGGGTGACGCGGATGTCGGCGATTCCGGGGGCGCCCTCCGAATAGCTCTTCACACCTTTTGCAGGGAGGCTCTTCTGTTCACCGACTCGCAAGACGATGGTCAGCGGCTGATCGACCGCACCGCGCCCGGTCGCAGCCGTCGTGACAATGGAGATAGAGAGCAAAGCGAAAGAAATCCTGCGAGCGTGAAAGGACATGCTAGTCGACCCTCTCGAGCCTCAGCCGTCGTTGCCGCCGCGCTCGTTTTTCTTGCTCGAGAACGTCGCTATCGTCGGTCTCGCCCAAACTCTCGGAGACCTCGAGGTCGTCTCCGTTGCGAAGAGCGAGACGAAGTACGCCATCGCGCTGCGCTTGTGCGAGAAGCGCGGCTTGGTCCATGGTGAGAAGCAAGCTCACGCCGCCCCTACTGCCCATTGGGTCTGGCTCGTGCGCCGCTTTGACGCTGTCGCCGACAGCCAGAACGAGAAGGTTCTGAAGCAAGGGCACCGTCACAACCCTTGGTTCGACGCCGGGTTTCGTGCGCGTGATAAGGACGTCGACGCGATCACCCGGTCGGAGCAGCCCAGAAAAGGCATCACTCTCGGTTCGAGAGATCGTCATGGCTCGCATCCCTTTCGGGACGCGACTCGAAAGGGTGACCAGTTCACGCGTCGACGTGGTGAGATCCGTCCAAAGAAGCGTTTCGTTCGCTTGCAGGTTGACGGAAACCTTCACGCCCAGCACTTGGCTCAGGTCGGAGGCGTGCACGTGGCGGTCTTCGACATACGCCTCCGGCAGCGTTCTGACGACGAGCATCTGCTCGGTGACGGGCTCGCCGATTTCTGCGTCTCGCCTCAGGGCGAGAAGCTCGACTGGCCGTCCACCCGTGGCCTCGATGCGAAACTGGCGGATGTAGACTCCAAGCAACAGGAACCCAAGGAGGGCGACGCCAGCCGCGGCGAGCATGGCTGTTCGGTTCATGGCGTGCCCACCGCCAAGATGGTGACGACCGTGCGATCGATTGCGCTGGGGTGCGCAAGTACGGTGACTGTTTCAACGCCGCGCTGCGCTGTGACCAAGGTGGTCTGGTCGATCTGGAGGTGCTCCTGCGGGTACCGCTCGAGGATCTGCCAGTCACGCGCTAGGAACTGCCGACGATAGAATCGTTCGAGCGCCGATGGGGAGCTCGCCTTCGCGAGATAGACCCACACCGAGCTCGACTCCCCGATTTCGCCCGAGGAAAGAATGCGGTTGGAGTTGGGAGGACGCGGGACGTCTGTAGGGTCATCACCGGCGGCGTCGCCATCTTCTGTTGGGAGAATATCGTAGAAATTGAAATCTTCGCCCATCCACATCGTTAGGAGAAACGTACGCGTATCCTCCGAGCCCTCGACAGGCTGAGCGTACGCGTAACGAGCCACGCCGACCTCGTGAAGGTCACCCGTGAGAGCGAACCGTACGAACCGCGAAACGACGGTGTCGAGGCTCACCGCCTCGTCGCCCATGTCGAGGCACATCACATACCCCCGTCCTCCATCTCTCGCAGTGGTGGTTGCAATCGAACGAAGCGTCGCTTCGTTACCCGGTGCAGGCGAATGGTCCGCCAAGAGAGCCGAAAGGCGTTCTGCAAGCAAAGCGTCACGGCCATCACAGAGCACTTCGTAGTGATCCAACACAAGCTCTGACGGCGCGTCCACTGTCTCGGTCCGAAAATGAACGCGGGCTCCGTTGAGCTGAAGATGCCGGACAGCTTCTTCTTGGGAGCCGGGGTACTCCATCAGGTTCGACCCGAAACCGAGCATCGCTTCATCGACCGCGGCCCGAGCTTGCCGAAGAAGGCACAGCGAAACGAACCCGGCCAACAACAAGACGAACAGAGCCAGTCGAAGGAAGCTTTGGAGGGTGGGGATTGCGCGTTCGACAAGGTACATCGGTATTCACCTACAGACTTCGCTGGCGTACTCTGTGGAGCCGAGCTCCGTCGAGCACGCATGGTCGAGGACGTTGTTCACGTCGTCAGACTTCCTCGGCTTGGTGTTACAAAGAAGCGTGGTCACTCCGTGCTGCTGCGTGCGCCCCCCCCCGATGCCATTCGGCATTGGCGCTTCTGCAAGACCAACCCCGTTGGTGGCTCTACCGACCAAGTAGCCGGCAACATCGCCAAGAAATGAGCCGACCGAGAAGCGTCCCCCGCGTGCAAAAACGGCATCATCAAGCCCTCCCGTTCGAATCGCGCTTTGCGCCCGACCGCACTCGCCACTCCGACAGCTCTGCGTCGGGCATTCGCCGGAGTCGGCTTGTAGCCAAGCCATCCGCCGAGCACGCGCTTTGGCCTCGAGCTTCGCGCTGTACATGCTGTTGAGTGCGACAACCCCGATCAGCGCCGCGGCAAACAGCGGCAAACTCACCAACGCTTCTGCGAAGGCCGTTCCTTTCTGATCCTGAATGATGCGTGGTGTCTTCATGGTCGTTCAGTGTGCAGAGATCGCGTTGAGGGTGAAGTCACGAACCACGTCGCAGAGGGCGGTCAGGCTTCCCTGAGCGCCGCGGCCCCGGGCAGCTGAACAAGCACTTGTGATCCCGCGCGGAACCCAAGCGCGCGACACTCGAAAACGACGAAGACGTGCGCGCCAGCGTTGTTTCCAAAGCCACTCTTCTTTAGGCTCGGTGCCGTCGAAGTAGTATTCGGCCTGCGCGAAACCCACGCGGCCGATGAGGTGGGCGTCATGAACTGTGT
>CAJHXN010000672.1_pt1 | contig 16945 bp, 16 predicted proteins | sample 9198401 | NCBI WGS metagenome assembly CAJHXN01 (sample SAMEA7708334, study PRJEB35096) | sediment metagenome | biome: marine neritic benthic zone biome [ENVO:01000025]; feature: sediment [ENVO:00002007]; material: shallow marine sediment [ENVO:03000034] sea grass bed [ENVO_01000059] ... | reverse complement strand
TTCGGACCCAATTCCGACATAGGGAAGAGCCACGACAGAGCGATTGCCAACACCAAGAGCGCAGTACCAATTGCCTTCATCATGCAGCGATCGTACGGGAGGGGTCACCCGGCGACAAGACCGCGGGGTCCTTCGGGTCAATTTGACGGATGCGCCAGATGGCCTTATTATATTGCCAAATGGCAGCCGCGGGTGCAGCAGATCTATACCAGGAAACGTACCGACTCCTCGGTGGGATGAAGACACTCAAGACTCGTCGGCGGACGCCAGACGCCTGGGTGTCATTGATCCGCAGAGGCTTTCGACCAAGCACGCTCACGGCCATCGCCGACAACACCGGTGTTCCAGTGAAGTCACTCCTCGAGCTGATCTCGCTGCCTGAAAGGACGTGGGCTCGCAAAGCCAGGAAGGACGAAGCGCTTTCGCTGCCCCAATCGGACCGCCTCTACCGCATTGCGCGAGCGGTGGCACGCGCCACCGAGGTGTTCGAGAGCCGCGAGACCGCGGTGGACTGGTTGCGCACACCCAACCGTGCCCTTTCCGGCGCAACGCCGTTCACCATCCTGGACACGGAGGTCGGTGAAGAGCAGGTGCGCACCCTGCTCGGCCGGATCGAGTACGGGGTGTACACGTAGTGCGGGTATACCGACTGTCCGCACCCAAGCACGCCAAGACGTCGCTGAGCGGGGAGGGCGCTCGCCTATTTGGCGGACGGTGGAACCCACGAGGGCTCGCGATGGTCTATACGTCGGAGCACCTTTCGCTGGCGGTTCTCGAAAACCTCGTTCATCTCGAGGCTGCGCAACTCACGCCCGCTCGCACGGCGCTAACCATCGATGTGCCGGACCGGGAGGTCGAGGTTCTCGCCCCTTCCGAGCTGCCGAAAAACTGGCGCGCTGCGCGTTCGGCGCGACTGCTACAAGACTTGGGAAGGGCGTGGCTCACAGAGGCGCGCTCGCTCGCGCTGAAGGTACCATCCGCGGTGATTCCCCAAGAGCACAACGTCCTACTCAACCCCAACCACCCCAAGCGCGAAAGGCTCTCGGTCGAGGCGCAAGCGTCGTTTTCCTTCGACCCACGCTTGTTCCGGTTCCCCACCTGACGGTTTCGGGCGAAAACCACGCGCGAGGTTTATCCTGGAGAGACGCTGTGACCCGCAAATCCGAACCGAACTGGACCGCGCTCGAATACTTCCTTCGCGAAGGCATCGCTAGCACCGAGTTCGGCGACCCTAGGGAAGAACTGGCTTGCGGTCCAGATGCGGACGACCGGGAGGTGGCACGAGAGCTGGTGCGGACAGCGGCCAGTTACGACATCGAGGAGATTGGGACGGTGGCGCTTCATCCCGAGGCGACGCGACACCCATCGGTCCGGCCCGTGCCCGAAGGTGCTGCCGACCCATCTTTCCTCGGGCGGCTCTCCGCGACAGGGGCGGGCGACATGTCGGTCGATCAGATCGACAATATCCCGACGGTTCTCGCGGTACTTCGCGCCGGCTCTCGCAACCAGAGGCGAGCCGCGCTCGAACGACTAGGGGAGCGACTCAACGACCGACGCGAAGTCTCAAACGAGGCTCTTCGAACGGCCACCCAAACGATCGCCGAGCTCCGTGACGTGGAGCTCGGGTACGAGCTAGCCCGTTTGCGCGCCGAGCTTTCGGGTGCCGCGGGTCGCAAGGCGCGCAGCGAAGGCGAGCGGTGGAAGCGACTTGCCGCCGAAACCCAAGACGCGGTTCGAAGCTTCTGGGATGGTCAGTTGGACGTCGAGCCCATTCACGTGCTTCCGGGCGACGAGAGAGCTCTTCTCTTGATGCGCACGCCCGAGCTCCCCGCCATGGTGTTGCACCATCTAAATGCGATCATCGAGGGGAACGACGGATCTGTTCCTCGAGAGTCTCGCGTCGGGCTTTTGGCATCGCTCCGATATGCAACCGATCGACGCCTGGTTCCAAGTCTGGTCGCCGTGATCGAGTCCGAGCGCGGTGACTTGCTTGCAGAGGCGGCGCGGGTCCTTGGCGGAATCGACGATCCGAGGGCGCACCCGGCGCTCGTCGAACGCTTTGAACGGAGCGTCGTCGCCGAAGAGCGAATTGCTCTGGCAGGGGCGCTCGGAATGCACGGAGACTGCCGCGGACTCCCGGAGGTGCGGAGCCTGCTTCAGGAGGAGCAACCCTCTTTCATCCTACATGCCCTCGAAGCCATGGAGAGCGTGGGGTCGTCCGAGAACAGCGAGCTCGTGGTTCGCTTTCTCGATCATCCCGACATTGGAATCGCTACCCAAGCCGTCCGGACATTGGGCCGCATCGGTGACGGTCGTGTCCTCGATGAGCTGGGCGAACGCTACAACTCCACCTCGGTGCCCGCGTTGCGCGCGGCCACCGAAGACGCGCTCTCCGCGATCGCAGCGCGCATGGAGCTTCGGGGTGAGGAAGTCGTGGAGATCGATTGGTCGGAGGTCGGTAACAAGCCGGAACCCCGCAAGGGCTCGCGCGACAGTTTGCCCGCAATCGTATTTGGTTGGCGCGACTACTTCATGGGGCGCATGTGGCTCCTCCTCGGGCGCATCAGCTGGGCTGTGGCGAGATTTGAATCGGCGGCGAGACGGCGTGCGGGCTGGGTGGTCCCCCTGATCGGGATCGGAATGGCCTTTGCACGCAGAGAACAGTACGCCTTGGCCTTGCCAGCGTTTCGCCGCGCGATCGAGCTCGATCGGCCACGTATCGAACGCAATCCCATCCTCGTACGCGCGATGGCGAAGTCCTTTCTCCATCGGGCCGAGCAGGTCGAGCGCGAAGGCCGGGACGACATCGCGAGAGGGCTCGTCGGTGAGGCGCTGACCCTTGATCTTAGACGGGCGCCAGGCACCGTGCGCTTCGAGCTCAAGCGCAAGCACGATGTCCTAGGCAAACAGGAGCATGGCAATGTCCACTCGGCTGCGTGACGCTGCGATTCGGCATCTTCGGTCCCGCGGAACCGTCTCGCCAGAGGGGTTTGTCCGCCGGCTCACGATGGATATCGATGTGGATGGCCGGGTCGAGATGGTGACGTTGAGCCTTCGTGACGGCGAGCTTCAGTGCGTGTCGAGCGACGGTGAGAACGACGGTCAGCACGTGATCGCAGCCCTCGAGTTCGTTGCAGGGCTTGACCAGCCCGAGGACTCCCAGCCTCCGGGGGTCGAGGCATCCACCGGCCGGCGCCCGATCGACGGCCCCCAACAAAGCGATCTCGCAGATGCCCTAGACGAGCTTCTCATCGCCGTGACCAGAGTCGGGATCGACAAGGCCCGCCACTCGCCATCGGTTGACGCGGCACTCGAAAGGGTCGCCGAGGTGGCCGCCGACCCGACACCTCCTGGCCTTGGGCGTTTCATCGGGCGACTTCGGCAAGAGGTCCTCTCGGGCCAACCTCGGCGTGCTGCGCGGATTCTAGAAGGCGCCGCGAGTCTGGCAGATGCTTTGCGGGTCGAATCCCGAACCGAGGCATCCGAGGAGCGCATTCGGGCGTGGCTTGGGGCACGTCCTGGATCTGCACCCGAGCTCGAGCTCCTCTATGACCGGACGATGGTCGAAGTCGCCCGCGAGTGGCTTGCTGGGACCAAGCGGGCGAGCGTCGAGCGACGATACCTGATCGATTTGACGACGGGCGCAATCTACCGCGAGGATCGCGCGGGCCAAGCAACGGCGTCGCTTGGCCCGTGTCCGCGGCAGATACACGTGGGTTTGGCCGAGGTCGAGCCTGGACCGACACCGCAGCGCGTTCGAATCCTACAGTACGAGGTTCGCCCGGAAGTTCCCGAGGAAAGTTGGGAGCGACTACACCAGGTTGCGCGGCGAAGCTTTGCGCAGCTGATGGAAACCTACCGGCGGGCCGTGCAGGGATACCCAACCCTTTCAGAGCCGTTTGCGGTGATCGCCCCTTACCGCATCGAGCGCGACGATGGCTTCATTGCGATCGATTCAGAGGGGCACCGTCTTGTCTTGGAGCGCGCCGAGCGAAGGGGGAGTGTGCTTGCGTTTTACGATCTCTTGAACCAAGGCATCGAGCCCACCTGGCTGGCGGGGCGCCTGACCGACGTGGGGAGCACGCTCTGCATCTCCCCCTTCGCCTTCTCGACGCGCAACCACGACTACACACGCTTGTAGTCTCGTTGGGCTAACGCATCGCCGGCACTTGCATAGGGCTCTAGCGCAGCCAAGATCCGACGATGTCATCCGCCGCCGCACGAAAGACGACCCGACTCGGCTCCCTCAAGTCGCGTCACCTGCCCCTTGCCACGGCGGAACACCAGCTGGCCGAGCTCGGCCAGGTTCCCATCAGCAGGACGTTCAACGAGGCGCTTACCGAGGAGGGCCTCTCACCGCTACGGCCCACCTCGATCGAGATCCTTCAAATCAACGTTGGCCGACTTTGCAACCAAACGTGCAGGCACTGTCACGTTGACGCTGGGCCCGATCGAATCGAGGTCATGTCTCGCGAGACGGCCGAGCAATGCGTGGATGCCCTTCGACGATTCGCCATCCCGACGGTCGACATCACAGGCGGCGCCCCCGAGCTCAATCCGAGCTTTCGATGGCTCGTCGAGCAATGCGCGTCCCTTGGCCGACACGTCATGGATCGATGTAACCTCACCATCCTCGAAACCGGCGCGCATCGAGACTTGCCAGAGTTCTTCGCCGAGCATGGGGTCGAGCTGATCTGCTCCCTCCCACACTACCAACCGGCGTGTACCGACACCCAGCGCGGCGAGGGCGTCTTCGACAAGAGCATTCGCGTACTTCGCCGTTTGAACGCCCTCGGCTATGGGGACGGGCAGTCGGGGCTTCGTCTGGTGCTGGTCACGAATCCTGTCGGTGCAGTCCTTCCCGCCTCGCAAGCATGCCTCGAGGTGGAATGGAAGCGGGAGCTCAAAGCGAGGTACGACGTTTCTTTCGATGCTCTATACACGATCACCAACATGCCGATCAGCCGCCACCTAGAATGGCTTCTGAATACCGGGAATCTCGAGGGCTACATGCGAAAGCTCATCGACTCGTTCAATCCGCAAGCAGCGCACGAGGTGATGTGCAGGAGTACGATCTCGGTTGGCTGGGACGGCCGCCTCTACGACTGCGACTTCAACCAAATGCTCGATGTCCTGGTCGCGGACGAGGCCCCGCGCCACATCCGAGACTTCGACTTGGGGGCTCTCGAGGCCCGCACGATCGTCACCGACCGTCATTGTTTTGGTTGCACCGCGGGTACCGGCTCAAGTTGCAGCGGGGCGACTACCCTAGAGCGTATTTCATAACCCTAGGGCGACGGTTCGGGAGCCTCGATCGGGAAACAGATCTTCTCCGCCAGCGAATTGGGGTCGACGAAGTCGTCGTCTGGCATGTCCGGCGTGCCGCCGTCGTTGACAACACCGCCCTCGCACTCGATGGCGATGGTAGTGGGGCCCGCAGACACCCGGATCCCGGTGCCGATCGGAAGTTCTATGTCGGGGTTGGAAGCGTCGCCACCGACATCGAAACAGACTGGGCCCGTCGGGAAGGCTCCGTAGATCGCCCCTTGGATAGTCTCGAGCGGAAGAACCAGGTCGTCCGTGACGACACTGGCGCAGACCGCCGGCACGCATCCAGGCTGGCATGCACACTCGCACTCGCCGACCAGGCTACACCGCTGCCCGAATATCGTAAGTGGACAATCCTCGTCGGTGTCGCAGGCCTGACCGCCGAGGTCGCCCTCATTCGGAGCCTGCGGAATCGGTACCGTCTGTGGGAGTGGGACCAGAGTCGTATTGACAGGCGTGCCTGAGGACACGCGCGTACTGATGATCTCCCCGCGCGCCTCGGTCACTTCAATGCTGGGCACCGGAGTTGGGAGGCTCGCGTTCAGAATGCGTTGCAGAAGCGCCTGGGGGATCAAAAGCGAAGGCGCGATAGAAGCACTGAAATCCATGGCGGGCATGATCGGGGTCGGGTCGACGGTCAGGTCCATGAAAGAGTCGAATAGCCCCTCGGAAACGTTGCTCCCGCATGCCATGGGGACGAGCTTCTGGATTGGGGACCAGGGGCTAGAGCAAACTCCGGAGCGACATTCGCCGCTGCTGCAGAGAGTCCCATCGGGCAAAGAGTCCGGAGGCGGGCAAGCCTTCTCGATGCACTGCGGCTCTTCGAGGCACTCGCGTTCGGGGAAGAAACCATCGCACTGCGCGTCGACGTTGCAACCTACGCAGCGACCCTCGCCGTCGCAGACGAAGATCTCATCGCGGCCACACGGGGTGTCGATGGGCTCCTCGGTACGCCCAACGCACTCTCCCGACACCGGCTCACACATCCCATCCGTCAAGCAGCCCGTGGTGTCCACGCAACCCGTCTCGACGCAGCTCACCCCTGCATCCGGTGCGCCGCCCATGCCACCCAAGCCTACGCTTCCGCCCGCGCCGCCGGCGCTTGGGGGACTGTCAGCACAACCAGCCAGAACCAGCACCGCAACGAGGCTTCGAAGCAAGATGTTCGGGCGGCGCGTGACCATCGGGCGAGAATAGCTCAGAATCCGTTTCGTGAAATGACTGATTGCACCAGTCCCACCATCATGGTCGACGCCGACCATCCCCGCGTGCGCACGTTTGCCAAGGCTGCGGCGGAGGGCGCCAAGGACGATCGGGAACGTACGATCAGCCTCTACTATGCCGTGCGGGACGGGATCAGATACGACCCGTACGACCTCGACCTGACCCCGGGGGGTCTGCGCGCGAGTCGGACGCTCGAGGTCGGGCGTGCCTGGTGCGTTCCAAAGGCGGTGTTGTTAGCGGCGTGCTGCCGGGCCCTTGGCATTCCCGCCAAAGTGGGCTTTGCAGACGTCAAGAACCACCTCTCGACCCAACGGCTCCGTGATCGAATGGGGACCGACATATTTTATTGGCACGGCTACGCGGCGATCGGTCTTGACGGGAGGTGGGTCAAGGCGACGCCCGCTTTCAATATCGAGCTCTGTGAGCGGTTTCGCATCAAGCCGCTCGAGTTCGATGGTCTGTCGGACTCGATCTACCACCCCTTCGATCTCGAAGGCCGCCAACATATGGAGTACTTGAGATTTCGCGGCGAGTTCGACGACGTCCCGCTCAGCGAGATGCTTGCGACCTACACGGCGAACTATCGACCAGCTACGTACGAATCGACCGGCGCCGACTTCGATCGAGATGTCGAGCTCGAAACCGGGGGTCACTAGCTAGGCGTCACCGAGGTCGACCTCCACCGGAGCATGGTCGTCTCCGAGGTAGACGACCGCATCGGCCCGCGCGGGCATTTCTTCCCATATGAAGCGCGTCAAACGTTCGAAGTGCATCACGAAACGCCGCACGGCGGTCGGGGTCATCACTGCGGGCCCACCGGCTGCGTTGCGAAGCTGGGCTTCCTGCTCTTCGCGCCACGCGTAAACTCGGTCGAAGTCGCGGGGCCGCAACAGAACCAACAAGTCGAGCTCGGCGAAGAGCGCCTGATAGACGCCGGCAAGCTGACGATTGACATACCAGCGCCAATCGCCCGTGGAATCCTCGAGACGTTCAAGCCCATTGACCGGTGCGCCAAGCTCATCGCTGCGTTGAGGCCGGGCACCCACGCACCAACCCTCAAACAGGACGACGTCGCACGGGCCATTCCAAATCGGCCACTGGAACCTCGGGAAGGGCTCGTCCGTGGTTTTGTCGAAACGGGGCAACGCAACGCCCTCACCGGCACGAAGGCTCCGGAGGACCTCGAGGCCAAGCGCGACATCATGGGTGCCGGGAACACCGCGGGTGACGAGTAAGGGATGATAGGTTTCGGCCCTTTGGTGACGCACTGCCTTACTGAGATAGAGGTCGTCGAGCGAAAGGATCGCGACCCGAAGTCCGAAGAGTTGCCCGAGAAGCACCTTCATGAGTCGGGCAAGCGTCGACTTCCCGGTTCCTTGCGCGCCACTCAGCCCCACGACCACGGTGCGATCGACTACATGCTCGGCGATCCACCGCGCCATCGGCACGTAGAAGTCCGCGATCAACGCATCGGACGGTCTCGAAATCCCCTCGGCCTGACACCACGCTTCGACCTGCGAACGAACGTCGGGAACCTCAGCATGTAGAGTACGAACGGACGACAAGGGCCAGAGCACCCGAGATCGAAACCACAAACCCCAACCCCCCGCAACCCCCCAGACACCGCCACCGGCACCGACGCTGACACGGACACCGACACTGGCACTGACACTGACGCTGGCACCGGCGCTGGCACTGGCACTGGCACTGACACTGGCACTGTTCTCGAGGAGTAGGTGACCCGGGCCGCGGCACGGGATGGGCAGCACAGCGTTGGGGAGGAGCCCGCGTACAGATCCGTAATTGCCCACTAAGGGCGACCGGGGCCCCAACGCGAGCACGCCCGTCCCGTGCCGCGGGCCGGGTCACCGGTTGACGCAGATCGCTCGCTGGCACCGGCACTGGCACTGCACTAGACCTTCCCGGTGCCCGCCCCCAAAATCCGTATCCTCGTCGCCAAGCCCGGTCTCGATGGCCATGATCGCGGGGCGAAAGTCGTAGCCCGGGCACTCCGCGACGCGGGCTTCGAAGTCGTCTACACCGGGCTTCATCAGACGCCCGACATGATCGCGGTCGCCGCCGTTCAGGAAGATGTCGACGCCGTTGGCCTCTCGATCATGTCGGGCGCACACAATACCCTTTTCCCAGCCGTTCTCGACGCGCTCCAGGTGCGGGGCGGTGACGACATCATCGTGTTCGGGGGAGGGATCGTACCCGAGGAGGACGCCAATGCGCTACGAGCGCGGGGCGTGGGCGCGATTTTCACTCCTGGCGCGCCGCTCGAAGAGATCATCGCCTGGGTGCGTAAGCACGTGACTCCCAGATCCCTCGGAGCATGAAGGGTCTTCCGCTAGCACTTGCCGTCACAACACTCATCGGGTGCAGCACACGGGACGCCCGGCGACATCCGGTGCCCGAACCCGCGGCTCTCCAGATCCTCGGGAGCGAGCTAGGCGTCAGCATGGCGAAGGTGCATCTCGGCCCTTCACAAACATTCCGGTTCGAGGCGAGTCCCTGCCAGCAAGTGTTGGTGTTCGTCGAGAAGGGCACTGCGCGAGCGAGCATGACCTGGCTCGAAACAGGGAGGGCGGCGCGATTTCATGTTCCGACCTTGCTTCAGGGGATGTCCGAGCAGGGAGCTGAGGTATTCGCTGTGACGGTGCTTGCGGACGAAGCTTTGATCGACGCCGTCGACTGGCAAGTCGCTCCGGACAACCCAGCGTGCCTCGCCCGGACCAACGAGGTGGTTGTCTCCGATCCAACGCGAAGCGGACCGTTTGTCCACGCCGGCGGGCGCCTTTCGGTGATGATCTACCTGGACCAGACTCGCGACGGACCACCGGTCGCGAGCCTCGGAACCCTCCGCGGCGATCCGACGCTTGGTGTTCCCGAGCACATTCATGAACGTTCAGCAGAGGTGCTTTGGATTCAAGAGGGGTCGGGCACGATGCGAGTGGGCCAACACTACCGTTCGATCCGGCCCGGCACGTTCGTCTACGTTCCGCCACAAACAATCCATGGTTTCGTTCCAGATGGCAGCCGGTCGCTGTTTGCGTACCAGGTCTATCTGCCCGCGGGACCCGAGCAGCGCTTTCGCTAACCCAAAGCGGCAGTTCACTCTTGAAGAACTGGGAGCCCGTGGCCGGGTACGATCAGCGTTTTCTTGTACGCTTCGTAGTCGAACTGGTCGCTATGCTCTTCGTTGTGGCAGGGGAGGCAAGTCGACTCGGGCGTGTCCGCGACTATGGCAACCTCCGGATTCTTGGCATGTGCCGCCCCAGGTCCGTGGCAGCTCTCGCATCCGACGTTCACGAGCGCGCCTTCCAAGTTGTGCGTCACGGTGGAACCACCTGGCCGGTTGTACCCCGTCACATGGCAGCCGACACAGTCTAGATTGAACTCCTTGTCGCGCGTTTGGAGCGTGCTGTAGGCATGGCCATGTGGATGCGCCTGCCACCAAACATAGGCCGGGTTGTGGCATGTGCCGCATGCTTTGCTTCCCACGTAGGCGATGTCGCCGGGGCCGAGCGGGGAAGGTACCAAGTCCGCAAACGCCTTCCGGTTCGCCTGATTCACCGCTTTGTCGTGTGCTCTCATGAGTTTGGTGACCGCCTGGTCGGTCGGGGCTTCTTTGGGCAGTTCCACCCACTGCGCGGTGAAGGAATTGCGTTGCGTTGGTTGAAGAGGCGCGCTGAGCGCTTCCCGCTCGAGCTTGAGCTTTGCCAACCGATCGGACTGGACGCGAAGGTCCGCCGGATCGACCCCCACCGACTTCTCCCACTTCGAGATCTTCTCCGACAAGTCCGCGATCTGCGCGTCGAGGTTCTGGATTTGCTCCCGCCGCGACCACTCGCTCACGTCGGTGAATCCTCCGTCAGCGGTACGATACACCTCGACCACGGTGAGCCCCTGGCCCTGCCGTCCCGCATGCAAGACCCACGCGTCACCGGAACGATGGGGTGGGACCGGCGCATCTTGGTCGAGGCCGCCGTGCACCACGAAATCGACACCGTCGATCGTTCCAACCCGATTCGCAACGCGACGAGAGCCGTGCACTAGGGCAATCGTCAAGTCGGTTTCGGCCTGTGCTGCGCCAATCGCTGCCACCACGACATCACGCTCGACCTCTGGGCGGACACCCACGACCGCGATGCGAAGCCCATTGGCTTGGAGCCGTACGACCTCGGTGTCGCTTTTCATCGCCAGCCAAGGCAAGCTCGACGCCGCTTGCAAACGGGCGGTCACCTTGGCTTGTTGCGCTCGGTCGCGCAGGCCCGGCAACGCCGCGTCGGCTCCTATCTGATCGAGGATCGCAACGAGCGTGCGCGCGTTTCGATTCGCCTGATCGACACGCGCGGGCTCGAGGGCATCGGTATCGAAGAACAGATCACCGGCCATCAGTATGATCAGCGGCACCGAGTCGTCGCTGAGTGCCCGAATCTGCGCGGCAAGTCTGTCGATTCCGCCGAGCGGGCGACTCGTGCACCCGCAGGGCTCGAGATAGCCCTTGAGGTCCGTCACGACAGCAAGACGGAGTGTTGGCCTCGCCGCCGCATCAGGGGCCCCTTTTCCGGGATCGCGACTGCAGCCGGCGGCCACGCCGAGGGCCAGAACGACGAGGAGGCATCGCATTCTTGGGGTTCTAGCAATCGTGCCGCCAACCGCAAAAGCAGGCGCAGCAGCCGCGACTTGACGCGAGGTCCGGCGCTGACTAGCTTCCGGTCGCTTTTGGCGGCTCTTCCCGCCTTTCTGACGAGGAGTCCATGGTCAAGGTTCGACTGAGACGTGCTGGCGCGAAGAAGCGCCCCTACTATCACATCGTGGTTACCGATAAGGAAAACCCCCGAGACGGGCGCTTCATCGAACAGATAGGCACCTACGACCCGAGCCGTCCGATCACGGAGGCCAAGGTGGACCACCCTCGTCTCGACTATTGGGTAGGGGTCGGCGCACAGGTGAGCGATCGCGTGCGCGACGTCGTCAAAGAGCACAAGAAGGCCGCAGCAAGCGGCGAGGCTTCCTGAGCGAGCGAACCGTGGCAGGAGATAGACTACAGGACCTCATCGCGTACATCGCGAGCTCGTTGGTCGACGACCCCGATGCTGTCGAGGTCAACGTCGTCGAAGAAGACCGGGCCGTGGTGCTGGAGCTCACCGTGGCGCCGGACGACCTCGGCAAAGTCATCGGCAAAGAGGGCCGCACCGCGAGAGCCATGCGAACGTTGCTCGCGGCCACCTCGGCCCGACTGCACAAGCGCGCCGTTCTCGACATCCTCGAGTAAGCGAAGCCAGGCCGTCCGAGAGGCGCATCTTCTTCGCGAGATTCTGACGAAGGCGCGTGATTTGCGCTCCTCGAGGTGGGTTGCCTCGACCGAAACCAAGGAGAGCTGGGATCCTCGGGGACCCCGCAGATCTTGGCGCGCTGGATGCATGTGCGGTCCGGTATATGACGGCGAAGCAATCAGAACCGAGGTTCGTTCGAGATTTTGCAACCCTGAGGCACTCCGACACGCCCGTCGCAGGCGGCAAGGGGGCCAACCTCGGCGAAATGACCGCGGCTGGCTTGCCCGTGCCCCCCGGTTTCGTCGTGACGGGATCGGCCTATCTGCGGGCGCTCGATGTGGCGGGGTGTCGTCAGCGGCTACTCGACGTCGTGGGCGGCGCTGACCTCGACGACTCGACCGCACTCAAACTCGTGTCCGAGGAGCTTCGGGCCACGGTCAAAAAAGTCAGCCTCCCCGACGAAGTTCGATCCGAAATCCTCGATGCGTTCAAAGCGCTCGGCCCCGACGTTCGGGTCGCAGTGAGGTCATCGGCGACCGCCGAGGATACCGCGGAGGCGTCTTTTGCCGGAATGAACGAGTCCTTTACCAACGTGGATGAGGCCACATTGCTCGACCGCATCGTCGATTGCTGGGCATCGCTCTGGGGCGAGCGTGTCGTGGCCTATCGGCACAGTCTCGGGTTCACCGACGAGCCTACGATCGCCGTCGCGGTTCAGAAGATGGTCAATTCCGATGCCGCGGGCGTGATGTTCACTATCGATCCCATTTCGCAGGATGCGGGGCGCATGCTGATCGAGGGTTCGTACGGGCTCGGTGAGGTCGTCGTTGGCGGGCGGGTCGAGCCCGACACCTATGTCGTGTCGCGTTCGCCTGATCTGTCGAACTTCGATGTCCAGCTGGTGAGCGCCCGAATTGGAAGCAAGTCACATAAGATCGTTCGGGGACCGGACGGAACTGACACCCAAGTCGATGTGCCCGCGTCCGAGCGCGAGCACCGAGTGCTGAACGATGCCCAAGTACTCGAGATCGCGTCGCTCGGGCTTCGGATCGAACAACACTATGACAGCCCGCAAGACATCGAGTGGGCGCTCGAAAAAGGGTCGCTCTACATCGTCCAGTCGCGTCCGATCACCACGCTCGAGGCGCAGACCGGAACCCCGCTGGTGCGCGGCCTTGGAGCGTCGCCTGGACGGGCGTCCGGAAAGGTCCGAGTCATGCGGAAGCTCCAGTCGGACGCCAGAATCGGCAAGGACGAGATCCTGGTGGCGGAGATGACAAGCCCGGACTGGGTCCCGGTGATGCGACACGCGGGGGCTTTGGTGACGGACGAAGGTGGGGTGACCTGCCATGCCGCGATCGTTAGCCGTGAGCTGCGTATTCCTTGTGTGGTAGGCACCGGCAATGCGACGCGGCTACTTCGCAATTCGCACGTGGTGACCGTCGATGGGAGTCAAGGCGAGGTGCTAGCGGGCGGCGCGGCGAGCGATTCGACGGCGCCAACGGACGTCAGCCCAGTGATGATGGCGGCCCCCGAGACGACGCTCGAGCCTTTGGCGACGCGGCTCTACGTGAACCTGGCGATCGCAGACGCCGCAGAAGAGGCCGCTGTGTTGCCGGTGGATGGGGTTGGTCTCTTGCGTGCGGAGTTCATGATCACCGACGCGCTCGATGGCGTGCATCCAAAGGCCCTGATCGCCGAAGGCGGCTCCGAGGAGTTCATCACCAAGATGACCGAGTCGATCCTACGGATTGCGAAGCCGTTCTTCCCTCGACCTGTGATTTATCGGACCTACGACTTCCGAACGAACGAGTTCAGCTCACTGCGCGGCGCAGGGGAATACGAGCCCCACGAGGAGAACCCGATGATCGGGTACCGTGGCTGCTATCGCTATGTGAAGGATCCGGAGCTCTTCGACCTGGAGCTCGAAACCTTGGCACGCGTCCGCGAGGTCTCACCCAATGTGCAAGTCATGATCCCGTTTGTTCGAACCAAGTGGGAGCTCGAAGCTTGCCTCGAACGCATCGACAAACACCGTCTCGGACACGACCACGGGCTTTTGCGTTGGGTGATGGCCGAGGTGCCTTCGATCGTGTGTCGGATCCCCGACTACGCGAAGCTCGGCATTCACGGGGTTTCGATCGGATCGAACGACCTTACCCAGTTGATGCTTGGGGTCGACCGCGATTCGTCGATCTGCGCCGAGCTCTTCGACGAAGCGGACGACGCCGTGTTGTGGGCCATCGAGCGGATCGTGCGAACCGCTGCAGAATGCGGTTTGACTTCGTCGCTTTGCGGACAGGCCCCATCCAATCGTCCCGAGTTCGCCGAAATGCTGGTCCGATTTGGCATCACATCGATTTCGGTGAACCCCGATGCGGTCCCCCGCACGAGACAAGTCATCGCATCGGCCGAGCGCCGAATGCTTCTCGACGCAGCGCGCCATGGAGAGCACTGATGAACGAAGACCAACTCAAGACACTATACGCTTCATTTGCTGAAATCTATGCGGACGGCATACCGATTCGAAGACCGGTCGAGCTCGTGGCTGCCGTTCGCGCCGCTGGCCTCGAGCCCGAAGCCGTGACGGAAGACTGGCTGAAAGCACTCAACGAGGACTGGGTCTACGGCCAATCCATTCTTCCCTTCCAAGATGCTGTCGCCAATCGTGTCTATCAACAGATACTCCGAGGACAGTGAGCGTGACCATGCGCATCGAGAAGCCGGCAGCTACTACTGACGGTCATCCGAACCTTGAGGACTACGAACGAATACGAGCGTCGTTTTCCTGGGAGGACGCAAGGCGCGAGCTCGAGGGTTTGCCCGACGGCGGAGGGCTCAACATCGCTTACGAGGCGGTCGATCGTCATGTGCAAAGCGGGCACGGTGCGCAGGCCGCAATGATCTGGCTCGACAAGCGGGGAGAGCGTGTGGAGATCACCTACGCGGAGCTCGAACGGCGCACAAACCAGTTCGCAAACGTTCTCGCCGAGCTCGGGGTTCAAGCCGGAGATCGCATCTACTCCCTCGCGGGGCGCATCCCTGAGCTTTACATCTGTGCCCTGGGCGCGCTGAAGCACCGCACGATCTTCTGCCCCCTCTTTTCCGCATTCGGTCCCGAGCCCATTGCCGAGCGGCTGCAGCTCGGTGAAGCGAATGTGCTCTTTACCACCGAGCGCCTCTACCGACGGAGGGTCGCCGGGATTCGCGACCGCATACCGACCCTCGAGCACGTGATCATCGTGCCTGACCCGAAGAGGCCGGGCTCACCCGACGACACGGTCGATTGGAACGAGGCGATGGCAGAGGCCTCGCCGGAGTATCGAATCGCTTCGACCGATCCTGAGACACCGGCACTGCTGCACTTCACGAGCGGCACTACCGGAACACCCAAGGGCGCCCTCCACGTGCACGAAGCAGTGGTCACCCACTACGTGACTGGCAAGCTCGCGCTCGACCTCCATCCGGGGGATATCTATTGGTGTACTGCCGACCCGGGATGGGTCACCGGAATGTCCTATGGGATCGTCGCGCCGCTCGCGAATCGGGCGACGATGGTCGTCGATGAGGCCGAGTTCGATCCCCAACGTTGGTACCGGATCCTCGAAGAGGAGAGGGTACAAGTCTGGTACACGGCCCCCACCGCGATTCGTATGCTGATGCGCGCTGGCCCCGAGCTTCCGCAAAAGGCCGACCTCTCCAACCTCCGTTTCATGGCGAGCGTCGGCGAGCCTTTGAACCCACAAGCGGTGGTATGGGGTTACGAAGTATTCGGACGGCCGTTTCACGACAACTGGTGGCAGACCGAAACCGGTGGGATCATGATCTCCAACTACGCCTCGATGGACGTGAAGCCGGGCTCGATGGGCAAACCCATGCCCGGCATCACCGCGGCGATCGTCCGCGAGGGCGACGACGGTCATCTTCATCCGGTGGATGACCCACAAAAGGATGGCGAGCTCGCGCTTCGTCCCGACTGGCCGTCGCTGTTTCGTGTGTACTGGAACAACCAGGACCGATACGACGCCTGCTTTCGAGATGGCTGGTATCTGTCAGGGGACCTCGCGCGCCGGGACGAGGACGGATACTACTGGTTCGTCGGGCGTGCAGACGACGTGATCAAGTCCGCGGGACACCTGATCGGTCCGTTCGAAGTCGAAAGCGTGATCATGCGGCATCCGGCGGTGGCCGAGGTCGGTGTCATTGGCAAGCCCGACCCCATTGCGGGTACGATCATCAAGGCCTTCGTCAGTCTGCAGCCCGGTCACCAGTGGAGCGAAGATCTCCGAAAAGAGCTCCTTGGCTTCGGTCGAAAGAACTTGGGAACCGCGGCACCGCGCGAGATCGACTTCGCAGAGAGCCTTCCCAAGACCCGTAGCGGAAAGATCATGCGCCGCCTCTTGAAGGCGCGGGAGCTCGGCTTGCCGGAAGGAGACACCTCGACCCTGGAAGGAGGAAGCAATTGACTTTGGATATCTCACGCGACCACGCCCTCGATCTCTTGTCGCAGATGGTGCGCATTCGCAGGCTCGAGGAGAAGAGCGCCGAGCTCTACTCGAAGCAGAAGATCCGAGGGTTTCTACATCTCTACATTGGCGAGGAGGCGGTTGGGGTGGGCGCGATGCGGGGGCTCCGCGATGACGACAATGTCGTGGCCACCTATCGCGAACATGGCCATGCGCTCGTTAGGGGAATTCCCGCCGGAGAGATCATGGCCGAAATGTATGGCAAAGCGAACGGGTGCTCTGGGGGCCGCGGGGGCTCCATGCACTTGTTCTCGGTCGAACGCAGGTTCTACGGCGGTCACGCGATCGTTGGCGGGGGACTGCCGATCGCCGTCGGGTTGGCGCTTGCCGACAAGATGAAGGGCACATCGCGCGTGACCGCGTGCTTCTTTGGTGACGGCGCCACCGACGAAGGGGAGTTCCACGAGTCGCTCAATCTGGCTGCCTTGTGGAAGCTGCCGGTGTTGTTCCTTTGTGAGAACAACCGATACGCGATGGGTACTGCTTTCGATCGTCACGTCTCCGATCGCGACATCGTCAACAATCCGCCTGCGTACGGGGTTCACTCGGAGTCGGTCGACGGGATGGATGTCGTCGCGGTCGAAC
>CAJHXN010000648.1_pt1 | contig 17202 bp, 13 predicted proteins | sample 9198401 | NCBI WGS metagenome assembly CAJHXN01 (sample SAMEA7708334, study PRJEB35096) | sediment metagenome | biome: marine neritic benthic zone biome [ENVO:01000025]; feature: sediment [ENVO:00002007]; material: shallow marine sediment [ENVO:03000034] sea grass bed [ENVO_01000059] ... | reverse complement strand
AGGACTGCGAGTCCAAAACTGGGGACCCGTCGCCTTTTCATCGAAGTTTCGCTACGAGTACGGCGCTCTGTTGGCCCAGGTGGGTTTCGCGGATGACCAAGGCTCGCTGTTCGACACCGAAGGAAGCATCCTGGTCGACCTCGTCAACCTGGTGCAGCATCCAAGCGAAACGATCGAAACGCTCGACACCTCACCTTGGCGCGTGTCGATGCGGATTCCCCCGCGCAGTCTGAGCGAGTTGCCCGACATCCTTGGCCGACGGGTACTGCCAGACTCGGAGCGCTTGCAGGTTGCTGCAAGCGCGACCCTTGCTGGCGGCGCCTTTCGGACACGGGGCGACTTCTACGCGAGCTTCGATTGGCGTTCGGATGTCACGGAAGGCCTTTGCGGCAGCGAAGCCCACCCTCGCGCAACCCTGCGAGCCGAGCTCGAGAACGACGTGACCGAGATCACGATGGATGGCGTGGTGGGAGACGCCCAGGTCGTTCGGCTCGACGCCACTGCGGAGACGCCCCTCGATGAGTGGCTCAGAGCGGCAGAAGTGCCCGACCTACCGGTCACGCGCGTTAGCGCAGACCTCTACAATGCTCCGGTCGAGAACATTCCATACGTGTGTCGGTACGCAGCCGGGCGCGTCAAGGCCCGCTTCCGAGCCGCAGATCTGTTTGGCGACGACCCCACCCTTTCGCTTTCGCTGAACACCAATGAGCTTCGTGCGCGCCGCCTTCAGCCAGGGCGCCGAGGCGTGCTCGTCAGTACCATCGTCGAAACGCCACCTGCGAAGGGCGAAATCAACGCGGGCTACCAAGACGGGGTCGGCCAACTCGATGCGACGATGAGCTGGTGGAACGGGGGCTTTACCGAAATCGCCGCGAAGGTTCCGCTGCTCTGGGATCGGGAGCACTCGACACCCGTCCTTGCGGAACGCGGACAGCTACAGGGCCAGGCCAACTTCGACCGGATGCCCCTACAGGCAGTGCTCGCGTGGATGGCGGGGGTCGTCAATGTACAGGGGACATTGCTTGGAAGCGTGAGCGCGCAGGGCACGGTGGAGAATCCGAACTTCGTCGGAAGTGTGGACCTCTCCGATGGGCGGGTCGACCTGCGAAACGTCGGCCAAACGCTGGAGGACGTGACCGGAAGAGCGATCTTCGATGAAGACGGGATCGCGATCGCCGACTTGAAAGCGACCGACGCCAAGGGCTCGGCGCAGGCCGACGGTCGATTGGTGCTCGAGGGGTTGAGTCCGGACAAGCTCGATATCGAAGTGCGGACCAATTCGTTTCCCGTTCGCCAGGAGGGTTCGATCATGGCTCGCCTCGACGGACGAGCGCGATTGCTTGCCGAGTTTGAAGATGACGGCCTCGATGGACAGATCCAACTGCGCAAGCTGGATCTCGATATTCCGGAAAGCTCGGCAACGCCCCAGGACTTGGCGCCCCACCCTGAGGTGTTCTTCGTGGGCGAGCAATACACGCCGCCACGCCCGAAAGCCCCTTACCGAATACACCTCGATATCCAGTCGAAAGAAGGAATCGTGATCCGAAGCCGGGACCAGGGATTCTACGTCGAGGCCAGCGCACGTTTGGATACGACAATGGACGAAGAGTTCATCGTCAATGGCAATGTGAACTTCAAGGGGGGCAACTTCCAGGTGTTCGGCAAGCGGTTCGAGCTCCGTTCGGGCAGTATGGTCTTCGACGGAGACCCGGACATGGACGCCAAGGTCGACCTCGTCGCCCGACATATGTTGCGCGGCAGTGCCGATTCGGTGACCGTCACGGTGTCTGGGCGCCTCAGCGATCCCACGATCGAGTTCACTTCGACCGTCCCAACAACGAGCGAGGCCCAGGTCATTACGCTTCTCGTGACGGGCACAACCCGGCAAGAAAGAGGCCTCGCAGCAACCACCGAAGGTGCGAACGCCGAGACGGCAAACTTCCTTTCGGGGGTCGCCGCTGGACTGTTCTCCGCTTCCCTACAGTCTCAGTTCGGCGGGCTTGCGCCAACGTTCGGGGTGCAGGGCGGGTCAGGCGTGAGTGAGTTCGACTCGGACACCACCGTGCAGGTCGGTTTCAACGTGGACTCGGTTCTTCCCGACAATGTGCCTATCCGAGGGCTCTATGTGGAAGGCCAGTTCGTGGCCCGTAGAAACGAGGGTGGTCCAAACTCGACCGGCCAGGCGCAACGCCCTGGTTTTTTGGTAGAGGCGCTTTGGCCGCTAAGCTTTGTGACCACGGGGACGTTTGCCCCCCCATCGAACTGGAGTATCGACGTGACTTGGGAGCCCTGAAATCAGGATGAGCCGAAAACTCTTTGGAACCGACGGCATTCGTGGACTTGCCAACCGAGGGGATATGTCCCCCGAGGTTGCTTTTCGCATCGGCGCCGCAATCGCCTATCAAGCACGCCAGCGGGTCAAGCACATCCCTCGAATCGTCGTCGGCAAAGACACGCGTCTTTCGGGGTATCTGTTCGAGACGGCTGTCGCCTCGGGGATCTGCACTCAGGGCGGGGAGGTGCTGCTTTCGGGTCCTCTTCCCACGCCGGCGATCGCGCACCTCACGACGAGCATGCGAGCCGATGCGGGTGTGGTCATCAGCGCGTCGCACAATCCCTATCAGGACAACGGGATCAAGCTCTTCGGGCCAGACGGATTCAAGTTGGCCGATGAAGTTGAACACCAGGTCGAGGAGCTCATCTTTGGATCCCAACTCGACAAAAAGCGCCCCACGGGGACACGAGTTGGTCGCGCCGAGCGCCTAGACGACGCTCCCGGACGCTATGTGGCTTTCGTCAAGGCGTCGTTCCCACGTGAGCTCACGCTCGAGGGCGTTCGCATCGTCGTCGATGCTGCGCACGGCGCCGCCTATCGCACGGCGCCGCTCGTGTTCTCCGAGCTCGGCGCCACAATCCACGCGATTGGAGTGAAGCCTAACGGCAAGAACATCAACCACCGGGTTGGAGCGTTGCACCCCGATACATGCGCGCGCGAAGTGCGTCGGCGTAAGGCAGATCTCGGCATTGCCCTCGACGGTGATGCAGACCGCGTCATCATGATCGACGAAAAGGGCAACCAAATCGACGGCGACGTGATTATGGCCCTATGCGCCACTCGCATGCTCCGAGCGAACCGCCTGCGTAGGCGAACTCTAGTCGCCACCGTGATGAGCAACCTCGGCCTCGAACGTGCAATCGAAGACGACAACGGGAAACTACTCAGGTGCAATGTCGGGGATCGCTACGTCGTCGAGGCCATGCGCAGGCGCGGCTTGAACTTTGGCGGCGAGCAGTCGGGGCACTTGATCTTTCTCGACCACGCAACGACGGGTGACGGGCTTGTCGCTGCAATGCAAGTGCTCGCCATCGTGCTCCGTGAAGGGCGCCCACTTTCCGAGCTGGCCTCTCAAGTCATGGATCGGGTGCCCCAGGTGTTGGTCAACGTGACACTGCCGGGCCGACGCCCTCTTGAAGAGCTCCCCAAGACGACCCATGCCATCGCGCGCGCCGAGAAGGCGCTCGGCAAGAATGGTCGAGTGCTCGTCCGCTGGAGCGGCACCGAGCCCAAGCTGCGAGTCATGATCGAAGGCCCGAAGCACGACCGCATCCAGGCGATGGCCCAAGACATCGCATCGCAAGCAGAGCGGGAGTTTCAAGCAACTGCCACGCGTTAGCGGCCGAGGCCTTAGTTCGTCGGCCCCCGCTCCTCGAGGCCGACCGTGACCTCCCGGGGCTGAACCGCAACGACCTCAACGTCGTCGGGAAGCCCGCGAAGCTCAACAGGCACGCGGACGTTACCGGCTTGCGGTCCGAGCACACTGAGATCGACCACCGCAAGCACCGAAGCGGGGTTGAGCGCGTTCACGATGTTCTGTGGACCGCGGATCCGAGCATTCACGACCCGGGGCCGAACGGATTGAGGCACGGCCCCTTCGGCATCGACACGGAGTAAAGACAGCTCGCGCTCGACCACCTTGGGTTGCACGCGGAGGGTTACAAGAACCGACTGGGCTTCGAAAGTCGTGCTCGCGGGTGCGCCGACCAGGGGGATCTCCCGTTGGATGACGCCCTCAGTGAGCGCGGACACGTCGATCTCCATGGCTCTCACCGTCCTCATCGAATTCACCACGTCGCGGGGGCCGTCCACCCTGACCCGTGGCGGAAACACTTCCGCCTCTCCGGCCCACTCGAGATCATCGGAAAGCTCTCCGTCGAGGAACAACTCCACGGGAAGCTCACGACTCGCTTGAGGTACCCACTTGAACGACAGGGACGGTGGAACCACTGCAACGACCGTCACCCCTGCTGGCAAATCGAAGGCTTCTTTCTCGAAGTAGTACCGGGGCTCTTCAACCGTCTTGAGCTCGATGTCCGCCGGCGGAAGATTCTCCTGGCGGATGGCGTTCAGGCGGGCGCGGCTACCTCTGAGTCGCACACGAACGCGATCGGGGATGTCGGTTACGAGGATCATGTCCTCCGCATCGGGGGGCGGCTGCACCACCACGTCGACGTATACGTTTCGCTCCATGTCTTCGGCCCCATGAACGAGCGAAAACATCAAAATGGCGATCCCAACCGCACCTGCTTTGAGGCCGAGGTTGTCGGTGAAGAAGAAGCGGACGGCCTGAAGTCCGTCGAGCAGGGAGCTCACGAGCTCTCCTCAGCCTTGCTGACTGTGAGCACCGCGTCCTGACTCGTTGATCGCACAGGCTCGGGCGGGACGGCAGCGCTTCGTCGGTCGGACTTCCGGCGAGCGGGCTTTGGCGCATAGAAAAGGCCGTAGAGGGCGTCTCGAAGGGAGGTCACATCGAGATTTCGGACGATGTTACCGTCGAAACAGAGCGAAATCGCGCCCCGCTCTTCGCTCACGACGATCACGACGGCGTCGGTCTCCTCGGTGATGCCAAGGCCTGCCCGGTGGCGCGCGCCGAGCGTTCGGTCACCGCCAGCCGTGCCCGCCATGGGCAAGAACACCCCCGCCTGCCAGATACGCCCTTCCCGAATGACGACAGCGCCATCGTGCATTGGGTTTTCGAAGCTCGGCACGAAGATGCTGTGAAGCAACTCTTTGCTCACCTGGGCGTCGACCTCGGCTCCGCGCTCGATGAATTCGTCGAGAGCCGCGCTTCGTTCGAATGCCACCAGCGCACCGATGCGCTTTTGCGCAAGCGTGCCGGCTGCTTTGATCACCTCTTCGATGGTTTGCGTCTCTTTGGCGGTGCGTTGACCACGTAGGAGTGGCCGCCGTCCCATCCGTGCAAGTGCGCGACGGATGTCAGACTGAAAGATGATCACGACGATCACGGCGAGATAGGCCAAGACCGAGTCCAAGATCGTGGTCACCGTCACCAAACCGATGCGACGTGCGAACAGGTAGCCCACGAAGACGAGGCAAAGTCCAATCGCGACTTGCATCGCTCGCGTACCGCGCAAGATCACCAGCGCCCAATAGATCAGAACGGCGACCAAGCCGATGTCGAGGCAGTCGTGGAGCACATCCCACGCGCCACGCTGAAAGAACCCGACAAAGCCGTTGACGAGCTGACTTAGCGCACCGGTGAGCACTTCGATCATGGTGCCCCCTCGGCGGGTCCGGTGAGCGCATGCATCACACTGATGAGTTGACGCATCACGTGAACATCGTGGACACGCACAGCCTCCACCTGCGCGGTGACGCAATACGCGACGGCAGCAGCGGTCCCCCCGAGGCGATCATCGGCCGACGGCGCCATGCCGCTCGGGTTGGGCGCAAGCTCGCTAATGAAGGATTTCCGAGAAGGCCCCACAACTACACGGTATCCGGTCTTTCGGAAACGCCCAAGAGATCTTAGGACCTCGACGGTCTGACGGGCCGTCTTGGCAAAGCCGAGGCCTGGGTCGAGCCACACGGAAGCCGGGGGAATGCCTGCCGCCTCGACCCGACGAGCGCCCTGCAAAAGCTCATCGAGCACCTCAGAAACGACGTCGCCGTAGCTGGTGTGAGGTGGCCGGACCTCGCCACGACCGCGGTTGTGCATGACGACGTACTCGGCGCCCGCGGCGGCGGCGACCTCGGCCAAAGCCGGCGTTTGCGCACTCCGGACATCATTCACGATCGAGGCACCCGCGCCGAGGGCCGCCTCAGCAACCTCGGGCTTGACCGTATCGATCGAGACGCGCGCGCGAAGCTCTCCGGCGAAGTGCTCGATCACGGGAACGACGCGAGCGATCTCTTCGGTGGCCGAAACAGCTGTGAATCCGGCCCCATACGCCTTGCCGGCGGGCCTGGACGACTCGCCGCCCACATCGAGCACGTCCGCACCTTCTTCGAGGAGACGCTTACCGTGGGCGATCGCAGCTTTGGTGTCGAGGAACCTACCGCCGTCGCTGAATGAATCCGGGGTCACATTGATGACACCCCACAGCTCCGGCATTTGGACCTCCGTCATCACCCAGCGCTGGGCACCTCGCGCGGACGCGGCTGAAAGATGGCGCCCTTTCGCTTCTCTTCGCTTTCGCGGCGTTTCTCCGCGTAGGTGGGAACGCTCACGATCACTGGCGGCGGGAGCTCTTCCCCGGACATGATCGCCTCGATCTCCTCACGACCGAGGGTTTCACGCTCGAGCAGGGCCTCGGCGATCGCGTTGAGTTTCTCGCGATGCTCCTCGAGGACTGTCTTGGCGCGGTCGTACTGCGCATTGATGATGCGGCGGACCTCGTCGTCGATCTCCTTGGCGGTCTCTTCGGAATAGTCTTTGTGGTAGCTCTGGCCGAGGAATCCGGTCTCTTCTTTTTCCACGTACGAAAGCGGGCCAAGGCGGGTGCTCATCCCCCACTCGGTCACCATCGAGCGGGCGAGCTGGGTGGCCTTCTTGAAGTCGTCGGCGGCACCGGTCGTGAGCTGGCCGAAGACGAGCTCCTCGGCGAGCCGCCCTCCGAGGGCCATGGCGATCCGATCGTGAATCCAATCGGCGCTGTAGCTCTGACGGTCTTCTATGGGGAGCGCCATCGTGAGACCAAGCGCAGGCCCGCGTGGGATGATCGTGACCTTGTGGATCGGGTCGTGGTTCGGAAGCATCCAGGCGACCAGGGTGTGGCCTGCCTCGTGGAACGCCGTCGTCTTGCGCTCGTGCTCGCTGATCACCATCGAGCGCCGCTCGGAGCCCATCATGACCTTGTCTTTGGCCATTTCGAAGTCGACCATCGACACCAGGTCCTTGTCTTGGCGAGCGGCCAAAAGCGCGGCCTCGTTGACCAGGTTCTCGAGGTCGGCGCCCGAGAAACCTGGGGTTCCGCGCGAGATGATATCCAGCTGAACATCGTCACCAAGGGGAACCCGCCGCGTGTGCACGGCGAGGATGCCCTGACGGCCGTTGAGGTCGGGCCTTGGAACGATGATGCGGCGGTCGAAACGACCGGGACGCAAGATCGCAGGATCGAGCACGTCCGGACGGTTGGTGGCGGCAATGATGATGACGCCCTCGCTCGACTCGAACCCGTCCATTTCGACGAGGAGTTGGTTCAGCGTCTGCTCGCGCTCGTCGTGTCCGCCGCCGAGACCCGACCCACGATGGCGACCCACCGCATCGATCTCGTCGATGAAGATGATGCACGGGGCGTGTTTTTTGCCCTGCTCGAACAGATCGCGAACGCGGGAGGCGCCGACACCGACGAACATCTCGACGAAGTCCGACCCGGAAATACTGAAGAAGGGCACGCCCGCCTCCCCGGCGATCGCCCGGGCCAGCAGCGTCTTGCCCGTGCCTGGGGCACCCATCAAAAGGACGCCCTTGGGAATCCGCCCTCCGAGGCGTTGAAACTTCTTTGGGTCCTTCAAAAACGCGATGATCTCTTCGCAGTCGTCCTTGGCCTCATCGATGCCCGCAACGTCCGTGAAAGTGACCTTGTTTTGAGATTCGTTCAGCAAACGGGCACGCGATTTACCAAAGCTCATCGCTTTGCCACCCGACGCTTGAAGCTGGCGCATGAAAAACAAAAGGATGCCGACGAGGAAGATCATCGGAAGCCAGGTGACCAGGATGCTCGTCCAAAGGCTGTTTTGATCCTCCGGCAGGTATTCGACGCTCACCTTGTTATCGAGAAGCTTTTGATTGATCTGCTCGCCGATGGGACCGTGGGTGACCTTCTCAGCTCGGGCGGCGCGATTGCCGCTCGTGGGCGCACTCTCGTTGACGGTCTTCAACCAATAGGTGTACTCGCCACTCGCCTCTTGGGGGCGAATCTTGACCTTTTTGACGTTGCCCTCGGTCACCTCGGTGACGAATTCACTAAAGGGAGCGCTACGGGGTTGTTCCTCGCGGGCGACGAAATTGAAGATGACGATGCACATCAGGATCACGAGGACCCAGAAGAGCAGTGTTTTTTGGCTTTGTTTCATAGGCTTAAGCGAGGAGTCCGGACCACCCTTTGGGCTAGCATACCACTTTCACCCCTTCAATCTTTGTGAGGCTGCAGACCCGATTTGGCAACCGCCTCGCCATATTCCAACAACAAAAGCCCATCACCGTCGTGGCGAACGGACCACCCAGATCCTAGCAGGACCTCACCGGGAGCCGTAAGAAGTCGCCCCACGTCGCTGAGATGGCTGCGAGTGGGGGTTAATCCCGTTTCGTGGGCTAACCAGAGGCGAAGCCACCGCACCCGCGTCGGCGGAGCCAGGCGCGCCACATCCGCGACAGGGAACGAGCGATTTCCGAAGGCGGGGAGCTCGGGCACCTCCGCATCAAACGCTGCGTTGAGCTCGGCGGCTTCGTCTCCAATCGCGCACAGGTGCTCGACGACCCGGGGGTCCTCGCGCAACAGCGTGGGCAGGACCTCGTGCCGGATCCGAACACGCGTGTAGGTGCGCTGATGGTTGGAGGGGTCTTCGATGAAAGGAAGGCTTCGCTCTTCGGCATACGCGAGAACATCGGCTCGGCGACAATCGAACAGCGGACGGATCACCCCATCGGCTCGGCGCGGTTCAATCCCGCTGAGGCCTCGAAGGCCGGCGCCCCGAAGCATTCGGGAGAGCACGGTCTCTGCCTGATCATCTTGGGTATGCCCGACGGCGATCCGTGTGGCGTGCACCTCGTGTGCGATTTCGTGTAGCGCCTGATAGCGAAGCTCGCGCGCGCGTCCCTGGATCGAGGCGCCTTCCCTCGGCACCTCGATTCGCTCCGACCGAAACGGAATGCCTAGGGTGTTGGCAAACTCGCGCACTTTTGCGACCTCCGACGCAGACTCCGCTCGGAGACCGTGGTCGATCGATGCGGCGCAAAGCGTAATCGCCACATCGGCTCGGAGACGATGCAGCACATGCAGGAGCACGGTCGAATCAGGCCCTCCGGAGCACGCGACCAGCACATGGTCGCCGGCTTCGACGAGCGCACGTTCGCGGAGGGTTCGTCGAACCGTCGAGGTGATCATGCAACGACGCTAGAACACGCCGGACGCGAGGGAAAGCCGCACTTCGGTTCGGTCCTTGAGGCCCATGACTCGGCCTCCGCGCCTGGTGGTTTCGGCATCCACGGCTCGACCGCGACCGAACGAGACACCGGGCATGGAGACACGAAGCCCCGAGCGAGACCGGCGCAGCAACCCAGGGCCGGCTTCGACGAGCTCGAGGGCCCGTTGCTCTTTGTCGCTTCGGATTTCGACCTTTGGCGGCTCGTAGGCGTTTTGCCGCTCTTGGCGGACGCCTTTGACCGTGACGAGAATCGCAGGAAGAACACCCGCGAGCCCGACCGCGAGTGCCGCAACCGAGCCCTTCTCACGGCCTGGTTTGTCGAGCGCGAAGTACCCCGCGAGCGCACCACCGGCGGCCCCGACAACGGGGAACACAGTCAGCGCCCACGCGTCGGTAAGGCCTGAGGCCGCCGGAATGATGAGACCAAGCTCCGCACCGACCAGCCCTAAGCCGATGGTCGCCTTGGGCGTCGCGTCGATCGTATCGCTTGGAAGCGCCGCTTGGGCAAGGGCCACGCGCGAGGGCGCCGACAGTGATAAGGCCACTGCAAGGATGACTCCACACCCAATGCGCTTCCCGCTAATTGCCACTTACTCCCGCCTTGTAGGACCTTACACGGCTGCCCAAATGCGGGCAACTGGTGAGGCCGACCGGTGCCCGAGTTCGCCTTGAATTCGCTGGTGGGGCGCCGAAGAATCGGCCCATGCCCATCGGCGACCGCGAATTCGAAGCCTTGCTCGTCGAGCAGGAGGGCCATGTCCTGACCCTCACGTTCAATCGGCCGGAAAAGAAGAACCCCCTAAGCCAAGAGATGGTCAATGAGCTCCTTTGGGCGCTCGATGACGCCGAGGAGACGGACGACGTTCGGGTCATCGTGCTGACCGGAGCGGGCAACGCCTTCAGCGCGGGCGCAGACCTCAAGGGCATGAGCTCGGACCGGGGCAAACTCGCGAAGAAGGGCGAGTTCGACGACCTGCTCCTTCGCTTCGACAAACTCGAGAAGCCGATCATCGCTCGGGTCCCGGGCTACGTCATGGGCGGCGCGATGGGCATCGTCGCCTGCTGTCACTTCGTGGTGGCCTGCGAAAGCGCGATCTTCGCGACGCCGGAGATCAAGCGCGGGCTGTTTCCGATGATGATCATGGCGGTGCTCCAGCGCGTGATTCAGCCGCGCGACCTGCTCGAGCTCATCCTCGTTGGGGAACGGATCTCGGCAAGCAAGGCCAAAGAGATCGGACTGGCGACCGAGGTGGTGCCCGACGACCGCCTCGACGCACGCGTCGCCGAGCTTGCCGCCCAACTCGCCAAGCAATCTCCAATGGCGATGCGAATCGGCCTCCACGCGTACAACACGCAGCGGAGGATGCCAGTCGAGAAAGCTTTGCCTTATCTCCGCGAACAGCTCTACGCGCTTCTGGGCACCGAAGACGCAAAAGAGGGGCTCGCTGCGTTCTTTCAAAAGCGCGAGCCTCAATGGAAGGGGCGCTAGCGCGAAGGCAGAACGTCGGTGACGAGAAACTCAACCGCGTTGCCGCCGACCCAATGATCGGGCTGAAACTCCCCGACGACTCGAACGTTTTTTTGCCCGTCGACATGCGAGAACATGCCTGGCGCGAACGCCCGCACCGAGTCGTCGCCGATCCGGAGTCGAAGCTTGGCGTGGGAGTGATCTTGCCCAACCGCTGAGGCCTCGATGACCTCCGCATTGATCAGGAATCTCGGCGCGGGATTCTCTTCACCAAACGGACCGAGCCGAATGAGATCGTCCAGGGTGGGCACCCGATAGATGCCCCCGAGCTCCACATCGACAGGGACGCCCTCACCTGAAGTCGAGCGCTCGAAGGCCAACCCCGAAAACGAAGACCGAAACGACTCGAGCCGTCCCTTCGGAAGCGAAAGGCCCGCAGCCGCGCGGTGTCCTCCCCACGTGCTGAGGTTCTCGGCACAGCGTTCGAGCGCATCGTACGCATCGAAGCCACCGATGGTGCGCACGCTGCCGTGGCCGTGGTCACCGTCGAAGGCTATGACGACCGTTGGGACGCCAAAAGTATCGACGAGTCGCGCCGCCACGATGCCGACAACGCCGCGGTGCCATGCGTCGCTCGCAACGACAATGCCGGTGGTTGGCGTTTCGCCGTACACTTCGCGGACCTGGGCCCGTGCCTCTTCGGTGGCTTGGTGCCCCAACGCCTTTCGTTCGTCGTTCTTGCCTTCGATCTCCTGGACGAGGCGCCACGCCTCAGCGGCGGTTTTGGCTTGCAGGAACTGGAGAGTCAGATCGGCTTCTCCGAGCCTGCCGGGTGCATTGAGTCGCGGCGCAAAACGAAACGCGACATCTCGTGCGGTGAGATGAGCTGACTCAGGCATCTTGGTGAGCTGACGGAGCGCGCGGAACGCCGGCCTGACGCGCGACGCCCCGAGCGCTTTGAGGCCTGCACGGACCAGGCGCCGATTGTCGCCGGTGAGAGGCGCGAGATCGGCGATGGTCCCGATGGCCACTAGATCGAGCCAGGCCCGCAGATCGAGGTTGGCTTTCAGCTCGGTCCGTAGGGCTGCCCCAAGAGAGAATGCGAGGCCCGCGCTGCAAAGCCCCTTGTACGCGAAGCCGCATTCGGGACGATGTGGATTGAGAAACGCGAGAGCGGGTAGCGCCTCTTCTGGCACCAAGTGGTGGTCGACGACGATCACGTCGACGCCGCGGGAGTTCGCGCGTGCGATCCGCTCGTGGTCGCTCGAGCCACAATCGCAAGTCACGATCAGCGCCGGGTCATTTGCTAGGCAACGATCGAGAGCCGGGTCGCTCAGCCCGTACCCACCGCGGAATCGATCCGCAATGACGGTGTGCGCGCGACCGCCCAGCGCTTGGACGACTTCGGTCAGAATCAAAGCCGAGGTCGTTCCGTCCACGTCATAGTCACCGAACACGACGATGCGCTCGCCCTTGCGAATCGCGTGGCACATTCGGTCGGCCGCAGTCGCGCGGCCCGTCATTGACTCTGGCGAGCTCAGCCCCCGAAGTGTGGCGGCGAGAAAGGTTTTTGCTTCATCGACGTCCTGAATCCCGCGATGAAGTAAGACCTGCGCCGCTGTCGCACCGAGCTCGCATTCCCTCGCAAGCGTTTCCGATGCCGCCTCGTCCGAAGGTCGGATGCGGTATTCGGAGACTACTCTTGGAGTTGAAGTCGGGAGAATGGAGTCCGCCGGCTCCACGCGGTTAGCTCCCGGTCGTGCGGCTGAAGAGCCGTCGATCCATGAGCTCGGTAATCGGGGCTGCAATGAAGACCGACGAGAGCGTGCCGATCAGGATGCCGATCCCCAGGGCGAATGCGATGTCCTGAATGACTCCGGTACCGAGGAAGAAGAACGCCGACACGGAAAGAAGGGTGGTGACCGAAGTGATGATGGTCCGTGAGAGCATTTGCGAAGTGCTGATGTTGATCAGCTCACGAAGGCTCTTGTCACGTACGCGCACCATGTTTTCGCGGATTCGGTCGTAGACGACGATGGTGTCGTTGATCGAATAGCCCATGATGGTCAAGAGCGCTGCGACCGTGGTGAGATTGACTTCCTTTTGAAGGAGCACGTACACCCCGAGGGTGATCAGCGCATCGTGGAACATCGCGATGACGCCCCCCGGCGCAAATCGCAAATCAAACCTGAACGCCACATAGAGCATGATGAAAGCGATGGCGTAGAGGAATGACTGGATCGCTGCGTCTCGAAGTTGCTGCCCAGCCTTGGGGCCCACCCACTCGACTCGAAGCGGCACTTCAGGTGCGCGATCGGGAAACGCCTTCTTCAGCGACGTGAGCAGCTCGTCCGCGACACCGACCAGTTGGGCCTCGTACCGAGGATCACGGCTTCCAGCGAGGGAGTTCACCGAGCGTACGCGCGCGCCGCCGGCCTCGAGCGCCTCTTGAAGCTGCTGTTCGTTGAGCTCGCCAGTCACGCGGAGGGTGATCTTGTCGCCACCGGGCGAAACCTTCATTTCGCGAACGACGCCTTCGCCGAAGGCGGAGCTGACCGATTCGCGGATCTTGTCGACCCGCTCCTCGGGAAGCGACGAGACCTCGCGCACGCGAATGATGTATTCGTTCGCGGCCCCTTCGACACTGATCACGTCGGGTCGCGAGTACCCAGCCTCTCCAAGTGCAGCGCGGACCTCAGCTGGGGAGGCCTCACCAGTAAATTGGAGCTGGATTTCGGTGCCGCCGGCAAAGTCGATCCCGTAGTTCGGACCAGGATAGAAAAGCGAGACCAGACTCAGGGTCGCAAGAATCGCGAGAAAGGTCACCACGGGAGCTCGGAACTTCATGAAGTCGATGTACGTGCCGGCCTTGACGAACTCCATCTCAGCCCACCCGGAGCCTCTGGACCCGCAACCCGCGAACGATCCAGTCGAAGAGCACTTTGGAGCAGAAGGTGCCGGTGAAGAGCGACGTCCCGATGCCGATCAGCAGCATCGTCGCAAAGCCCTTGATCGGCCCCGTGCCGAACTGCCAGAGCACGACGCCTGCAATCGCGGTCGTGAGCTGGCTATCAAAAACGGAAGAGTAGGCGCGCGCGAACCCTTGCTCGACCGCCGAACGCGGGGATTTCCCGAGCCTGAGCTCTTCACGAATGCGTTCGGTGATCAGGACGTTGGCGTCGACCGCCATACCGACGGTGAGCGCGATCGCGGCAACGCCGGGTAAGGTCAGCGTAGCCCCGATGCCCGACATGATGCCGAGCAACAACAACAGGTTTAAGACAACCATGGTGTCAGCCACCAGCCCGGCCACCTGGTAGTAGATCGCCATGAAGATCAAGACGAGGAGGACTCCGATGAGGGCCGCGCGGGCACCCTTGGCCACCGAGTCCTGACCGAGTGTCGGCCCGATGAGCTGCTCGTTGGCAGGGCGAAGAGGCGCAGGAAGAGCCCCCGCTTGTAGCACGACCACAAGGTCTTTGGCCTCTTGAAGGAGCTCGTTGCGATCGAGGTATGCCCCGAGCGTGATACGGCCGCGGGCGCCGATCTGGCCCTGGATGACGGGTGCCGATTCGACGCGGTCGTCCAACACGATCGCCATGCGCTTGCCGATGCTAGCCCCCGTGAGGTCCGCCATGCGCGAGGCCCCGCGGGTGTTCATGGTGAAGTCGACCTCGGGGCTACCGCTTTGCGGATCGAAGCCTACGGCGGCATCGTCCAGGTCTTCACCGGTCACATCGGCAACGCGGTACATATAGTACGTACGCCAACCTTCGCCCCCACGATCGGGGTCTGGATCCTGCCTTCCAATCGCAATCTCGTGATCGTCGGGAACCGGAAGGGTGGCGATGTGGTCGCGAAGGAGGTCGCGGGCATCTTCGCCGAACGCTTCGAGATACGGCTGCGAGTCCGCGGTGAGGTAGATCCCCGGCGGCGGGTTCGAAAACAGCGCTCCGAGGTTGGTGGCTTCGTCGTCGACGATCTTGAACTGGAGCTGGGCGGTGCGGCTGATGATCGACTTGATGCGCTCGAATGAGCTCTCCTGCGCGCCTGGCACCTCGATGATGATGTCGCCGTCGTTGGGACGAGCGATGACGGTTGGCTCGAGGACGCCCAGGTTGTCGATGCGGTTCGTGATGGTGCGCTCAGACTGGCGAACGGCTGTCTCACGCATGGTGCTGAGCTGCTCTTCGCGCATGTGAAGGTCCACGACGAGGTCGCCCACACCGCTTGCGACGCGCAAGTCGCGGAAATAGTCGCGCACCCAGGTCTTTGAGAGCTTGTCAGCGTCGGCCTGATTGGAAAACGTGATCCGAATGGCACGAACGGCACCGCCGTCTTTGTCGACGCGCTCGACTTTGCAGCGCTCTTGGACCTTCGCCATCGTCTCCTTGTCCATGTCGTCGACGTCGTCCTCGGCGACAGCGCCAATGAGCACGCCGCATTGGCGCTGCACTTGGTCGGCGATGCGGTCACGTCGGTCGCGAATGTATTCGTCGACCTCTACCTCGTACATCAGCCGGAGGCCGCCCTTGATGTCGAGCCCGGGGTTGATCTGGTTGTCGAAGTACTCTTTGATGATGTCGGGCGCGGGCAGCCAGCGATCGACGCTCGGCCACAGGGCCAGAAGCCCGAGGAGTGTCGAGCCGAGGACGATTGCCAAACGAAAGTACCAGCTTCGATCCATGATCCTCGCCTGTCCGTTCAGCTCTTCTCGGGCGGAGGTTGATCCAGCCCGGCAATGTGACTCTTCAACACCCTCACCCGCGTCCGGTCAGCAATCTCGATCGTGACGTCGCGCTCGTCTAGCGCCGTGACCTCGCCGCGGATTCCCCCATTCGTGCGCACGATGTCACCCTTTTTGAGGGCGCCCATCATAGTCTCGTGCTGCTTAGCGCGCTTTTGTTGGGGACGGATCATCAAGAAATAGAGAACCGCAAACATCAAGAGGATGAGGCCGAGGTCCATCGGACCACCTCCGCATCCGGGAATCGGCGCCGGTCCACCATCACCGCCTGCGGGAGGAGCCGCAGGACCGCCACTCACCTCTGGCTGCAACAGAATATGGAATAACGAATACAGCAAGGCTTGACCTCGAGGTGCGCAGAACCCGGACGCATGCCGCTATCCAGGCTGCTGAAGCGGGCGCAGGTCTACTCCATGCCCCCAAGCGCGTCAACTCAGCGGAATTGCGGAAATATGCTACATACGCGCGATGCCCGGCCAAACGGGCGCGTCAGGAGCACCCATGGTGGACAAAGTGGACAAGATCTGGTTCGACGGGAAGCTCATTCCGTGGGAGCAGGCGAACGTTCACGTTCTGACGCACACCCTCCACTACGGGCTCGGCGTCTTCGAGGGCATTCGTTGTTACAAACTGACCGACGGCCGAAGCGCGGTCTTTCGTTTGGAAGACCACATCCGACGCCTGTTCGAGTCGGCCCACATCTGCAATCTCCCGATGCCTTACACGGCCAAAGAGATCGTCGACGCATGTACTGAGACGGTCCGAGCAAACCAGCTCGACGAATGCTACATCCGGCCGATCGCCTTCATGGGTGACGGCGCCATGGGCCTCGGCGCGGAGAATCCCACCCGCGTTGCCATCATCGCGTGGCGTTGGGGCGCGTATCTCGGCGACGAGGGGTTGACCAAAGGCATTCGTGCAAAGGTCAGCTCGTTCAAGCGAGCGGGGATCGACTCGCTGATGGCGAAGGGCAAGATCACGGGGCACTACGTCAATTCGATCCTTGCGAAGCGCGAGGTCGTGGCTGGCGGGTACGACGAAGCGATTATGCTCGACCCGCAGGGCTATGTGTCGGAGGCGTCCGGGGAGAACATCTTCATCGTTCGCGACGGCAAAGTCAGCACACCTGCGCAAGGGGGCTCGCTGTTGGTCGGCATCACGCGAGACACGGTCATCACCCTGATGCGCAGTATGAGCATCGAAGTCGAAGAACGTCTCATCTCCCGAGACGAGCTCTACATCGCCGATGAGATGTTCATGGTCGGCACCGCCGCGGAGGTCACCCCGGTTCGCGAGCTGGACCACCGCGCGATCGGCGCCGGAAGCCGCGGCCCCATCACCGAAAAAGTGCAGAAGTCCTACTTCGACGCCGTAAAGGGCGCGCACGTCCCCCACGACCACTGGCTAAGCATCGTCTAAGCCTGCTGCGGACACTGGCGCTGGCACTGGCGCTGACACTGGCACTGTCTCTGTCGCTGGCACTGTCACTGGCGCTGACGCTGTCACTGGCGCTGACACTGGCACTGACACTGACACTGT
>CAJHXN010000033.1_pt1 | contig 17268 bp, 13 predicted proteins | sample 9198401 | NCBI WGS metagenome assembly CAJHXN01 (sample SAMEA7708334, study PRJEB35096) | sediment metagenome | biome: marine neritic benthic zone biome [ENVO:01000025]; feature: sediment [ENVO:00002007]; material: shallow marine sediment [ENVO:03000034] sea grass bed [ENVO_01000059] ... | reverse complement strand
GTGTGAGTTGGATGATCGCTCCCCGATCGGCGCGAATGCCCTCGAACCAATCTTCAACCTCGCCTAACCCCTCTCTGCTCAAGAAACTGAGAAGAAGGTCGGTCGTCCGATCCAGCAGCTTGATGTCGAGGCCGAGGGTGTCGTCGATCTTTCCAAGGGACGCGATCAAAGGCGCCAGGGCGGTCAGTGGCGGCCCGCCAAACCGAAGTGTTCCAAACGTGAGGAGGTAGAGGACGAACAAAAGTCGCCTACCCGCAAGCGTGGTGAGGTCATGAGCCAGGGGTGTTCCGTAGTGGGGAGCGCTTATGGTGATCGCCGTCTCCACACGATCGAACCACCGGGGGGGCTGGGGGCGCGCCGTCGGTGACGCCAAGAGCCGTATGTCGATTCCCCCAGTCGAATGGCCGATCAAATGGATGGGCCCGTCATCGTCGCCGCAGGCTTCCTCGACCGACTGCGCCAGAACTTGAGCGCGCCGCACGATCGACCCCGTTGGGGGCGATGACACGAGCACGAAGTCGCATTCGAGCCCAGCCTCGGCAAAACGGTTTCCGAGCGCCTCCTCGACATGCATGAAGTAGTCGAATCCACCAAGTTTCGAGAAACCGAAGAGGCCGGGAATCAAGACGATGTGATGCCGTGAGCTGCTCATGATGCGCTGAGGCTCCCAAAGCCAACCGGACCGTGATCCGTTCCATGGTTCAGCGCAAGAAGGGAATTCGCTCACGCAATTTGCCGACGCGATCTCGTGCCAGCGGGACTTTCGGATCGTCGGGGTGGTCGAGCAGCATGCGGAACGTTCGGGCGCCCACCGGTTCGATCAAACGAATGCAATCGACTCGGACGATGCAGCTCCGATGGGACTGAAAGAAGTCCGCGCTATCGAGCTGCTCCGCCAAGGCCGCAAGGGTGAGGTCGATGGCAAATCGATCTTCGGTGGTCACCGCCCATACGAGCTCGTCACGGGCCTCGAAGTAGATGATGTCCTCGAGGTTGACGACGACATAAGCGTTCTTTCGCCGCACCGCGAAACGCTCGAGCGGGATCGGGCGTCGGGCGAGGTCGGGACGAGCCGCAGCGACGCGGTCGAGGGTTTGCCGAAGCCGCTCGAGCCGGACGGGCTTCAGCAAGTAGTCGGTGATTTGCTCCTCGAACCCGCGAAGAACGCCGTCGTCGTGGGCCGACACGAGGACGACCTCGAGCTCGGGGTGCTTTGCGCGAAGGATGTCGGCCAGAGCAAGGCCGTCGGGTCCAGGCATTCGGAGGTCGATGAAGGCGACTTGGGGCTCTACATGGTCACAGAGCCTTTCCGCTTCTGCGGCAAATCGAGCCTCACCGACCACATCGACCCCGTCACACTGGTTGAGCAAGAAAGTCAGCTCGTCACGCGCGAGGGGCTCGTCGTCGACGACGATCGCCCGAAGTGTCACGCCTTCACCTGGACCTCAGCCATCCACTTCTCGAGCTCGCCCGAGATGATTCGAGGAGCGTTTCGAAGGCCGCCGACGGTACGGGTTCCGGTCAGTAGCATCACCGAACGAAGCCCGTGCGCGACCTCATCGAGGTAGCGCCGTACGCCATCCTCGCCTCCATGAGCAAGGGCCCGAAGCAAAGGGCGTGCGATCCCACAAGCCCGTGCGCCAAGAGCGATCGCGCGCGCGACATCGAGCCCAGAACGAATCCCTCCCGTTGCGAGGGTTGTCAGCGATCGGCGTACCGCGTAGTGGATGGAAGCGGCGGTGGGGATCCCCCAATCCCAAAGGCAGTCCCCGGTGGACCGGCTCATTCCTTCAGCGCGGAGGGTCTCGACCCCGACCCACGACGTCCCGCCAGCACCCGACGTGTCGACGTATCGAACCCCCGCCTCCACGAGCTTGTCAATCGTCTGTGGGCTGAGACCATTGCCGGTCTCCTTGGCGATGATCGGGAAAGGCAGCTCGTTGCACAAGCGCTGGAGGGTTTGGACGCACCCGCGGAAGTCCCTATCGCCGTCGGATTGAATGAGCTCCATCGCAGGGTTGAGATGGACGCAAAGCGCGTCGGCACCGACATCACGAACCAGCGATTCGAGATCTCGGGTTGCGGTTTCTCGCGCTTGAACGACACCGATGTTTCCGAGCAGGAGCACGTCGGGAGCCCACTCGCGGATACGATAGGTCCACGCGATGGCGCAATCTCGCTGCATCGCACGTTGGCTCCCAAGGCCGAAACCGTAACCGCGCTCCTGGGCGATCGTGGCGAGCGAGCGATTGATGGTCGCTGCCCGTTCATGGCCACCTGTCATCGCGGCGATCACGATCGGGGCGCGAAGTCGTCGGCCGAGCAGGTCGACTTCCGTAGTGACATCGGCGGCGCTCAACTCGGGCAACGACTGGTGAAGTAGATTCACGCACTCCAAGAGCGTGGTGGTCGAACGGAAGCCTACTTCAGCGCCTTCGCAAAGGTCGAGGTGGTCAGCCTTGCGCGCGCCGATGTTTGACGCGGGCTCGGGGTAGCTGCGATCAGCTTGCCAAGGCATGGCCTCGAAGCCTTTCGTAGCCGACCCCATCGACCGGCTTGCGCTGACTGAGGTCTTTCTCGATATCCGAAGCCCATTCCGCTGCGAGAGCTGCAGGCCCCGCCGCGAGCTGCAGAAGCTCGGCGCCGTAGCCCGATCCATAGGAAAATGCGGTGATCGGCGTGCCTTGCTGCAACCCCACCAGCGCGCGCGCAACGGAAATCCAAAGGCTCGCCGTGTACGCATTGCCTGTCACTTGGTTCCATTCGAGCGTGTGCTCGACCTTGCGTTGGTAAAAAGCCTCCGCCTCCTCCGGAGACCACCCAAGCTCTGCGCCGAGATGAAGCACTGCCTTCTTGACCATCTTTGGAAAGGGTACGTGGAAGCAGTGAGCATGGTACTCCGCAAGCATCGACCGCGAGTCGCGATCACCGATGAGAGCACCGAAACACTCGATCGCCGCGCGCTTGTAACAGTCGAGGCTGAGTTGCCCGTCAACCGAAGGAAACGAATCACCCACTGGCCGCCAGAAGTCGAATGCGGGGCTACTGAATGGAAACGAGCTCGGGGAGACGCTTGCAACCCATGGCTCATCGATGATCATGGCTACGGCGCCGGCTCCTTGGGTCGGCTCTCCTGGATCACCCAAGGAGTAGAGCGCGACATCGGAAGCGATGACGAGCGCCGCTTTGCCTGCACCCGCGCCCGACCATTTCCACTCGAGGGCTTGTCGTAACGCGAGCGTTCCGCCGTAACACGCATGCTTCACTTCATACGACCGGATCACGCCTGAAAGCCCGAGCTCTTCGGCGACCCACGCGCTCAACGGTCGGCTCATATCCTTTGCGCTTTCGGTCCCGACGGCAACGAAGCCGATGTCATCCACCGACCCTTTCCAGCGAAAAAGTGCCCTTTTTGTGGCGCCCACGGCGAGGGTCACCGCGTCGTACCCCTTTGGACAGAGCGCGATGTCGGTGCAGCCTAGACCCTTCGTATACTTGTTTGGATCCACGCCGCGAAGCTCTGCCAGTTGGGTGACCGGTATGAATAGCGGCGGCAGTTGCAGTCCGATCGAGGCAATACCTGCGGAAGTTGAGCTCATCGATTTGTCCCCCTTCGTGACCGAGTTCACGTACTTGGATGTAGCGCACTGACAAGAACGACGAAGGGAAAACTCGTGATCCGTTCCTCCGATCGGACCAGCGGTTCACATGCATCATTGAACGGCGATCAACATGCGCTTAGCCAACGCAATGTAAAGCTCGAAGCGTCGTGCCGTGATCAACGCAACACACTGTAAAGATTGTGCTTCGCCAATACCGTTCGTGCGTAGTTTGGGACGATCGACACAATGCTTTGATCCGTCGAGCGGAATATTCTAGCGACGCGTTGCATGCGGCGGATACTTGGGTCGAGGGGTCCACGCTTTGCAAACAAGAATCGCGCTCGGGGACATTCGATCGGCCTACGACACGGTCGTGATCGGCGCTGGCCCCGCTGGTTGTGTGACCGCGGCTTGCTTTGCCGCGCGTGGGGCATCGGTCTTGCTCGTAGAACAAAACCCCAAGGCCGCTCGTCGTTTTGCAGGCGAATGGATTCACCCCGAGGGGGTGCGAATTCTCAGTGATTGTGGGCTTTTGGAAGGGCTAGAGCCTGGCTTTCCGGGAAGAGGCTTCGTCGTCTTTCCAAACGACGGGTTGGGTCCAATTCGACTCGACTACCCGGCCTCCCAATCGAGCCTGGCATGTGAGCACGAGGCGTTCGTCACTCACTTGCGACGATGCATCGCCAAGTCTTCACGCGTCGACTACCTCGAAGAGGTACACGCACGACCGGCGGGTGGCAACGTCGCCAAGCTTCTCGTACGCGGCGAAGAAGCGAGGCGCGTTCACACCGGGCGGGTGGTCGTCGCATCTGGCCGTTCTTCTCGTCGCGTCGACGCTTCGCAACAAGCCCACACCGATCAGGTTTCGATCTCGCTCATGGCGGGGCTCGTCATCATGAACAGCGAGTTGCCCTTTGACGGGTACGGACACGTCATCGCCGGTGGCCCCGGCCCAGTGCTCGCGTATCGGATCGCAAAAGATCGAATCCGACTCTGTCTCGATGTACCGCATGCGATCCGTCCTTCGGGAAATGCACGGGAGTGGATCTGGAAGTCTTTCGCGGAGGTTCTTCCCTCTTCACTCCGTGCGGGCGTTCGAGATGGACTTTCGCATGCCTCGCTCTCGTGGGCTGCCAATGCGTTTCGCCCTCGTTGCTACCAGACCGATTCGGGCGTGGCGCTGGTCGGTGATGCCGCTGGGGTGTTTCATCCGTTGACTGCCATGGGGATCACCATGTCCCTGCTCGACGCAGAGGCGTTGGCAGAGGCCCCCAGCCTCAGCATGTATGAGACCCGGCGTGCGACGCAGAGCTACATTCCCGAGCTTCTTTCCAACGCGATCTACCAAGCATTCGCTCGAAACGATGCGGGTTCCCTCGCGATCCGCGAATCGATTTTCAGTACCTGGCGCTCGAGCCCGACCCACCGCTCTCGCACGATGAACCTTCTCGGAGCTGCCTCCACCAGCCGAACCGACTTCGTGCGGGCCTTTTCTCGCGTGGCGCTTCGGGCCAGCGCCGGGGCGTTTAGAACGGATCCGTCGTCAGTGGCAGAGCTCGCCGGCTGGCTCCGATGGCCGTGGGCAAGCCTGCACCCCTGGCGTGATTCGATCCGCGCTCGGTCTTTGTCGTGGGCCGCCCCGCAAAGTTGGGCCCCCTCAAACATCGCTTCTTCGCACATCTCTATCGAGGAGGAACAGCATGCAAACTGACTGGGACTTTTGCACAGCAAGCCTGCGAAAGGTTTCGCGAACGTTTTCGCGCCCCATTGAAGTGCTTCCGGGCGACCTGCGAAAGGCGGTGACCTGCGGTTACCTGCTGTGCCGCATCGTTGACGCAGTCGAAGACAACGCCGCTTTCACTCTCGACGATCGCGACGCACGGTATCAGGCATTCCACGACGTGCTTCAGGGGACGTCCGTTGCCGAGTTCGAGCGATCGTGGTTAGGCGTGGACGGCTCCCCGCCCGGTGAGATCGAGCTCTGCTCGCAAGTTGTTCGCGTAATGGCGGTGCTCGACGTGGTGCCTCCGGAGATGCGCGTGGCAGTTCTACGCTGGGTGACCGAAATGGCGCGCGGCATGCAGATCTACAGTCATCGATCGGCCGGTCCGGACGGCGTCATCGCCCCTTCCACGACCGAGGATCTGCAGCGCTACTGCTACTTCGTGGCGGGCACGGTCGGACACATGCTGACCGAGCTCTTCACCTGCGAAATGGGGGTTCGGCCCGACGAGTCGGTCGCCCGGCAGCTGGATGAAAACGCCGAAGCATTCGGGACGGGGCTGCAGCTCGTCAACATCCTGAAAGACGTCACCGATGATCTGCATCGGGGTTGGTCGTTCGTTCCTCGGTCACTTTGCAGCGCCCACGGCCTGACGAACCGGGATCTCGTAGACCCGAGCCACCGTACCGCTGCTCACGGGGCGGTCGTACCGCTCTTCGACCTCACCCGGCGCAACCTCGGTCGGGCCCTCGACTACGCGCTCGCCGTGCCCGCCGAGCATCGAGAGATTCGACTGTTTTGTCTGCTCCCGCTTTGGCTGGCCGTGAAGACCGTTGGACTCGCATACGGAAACGACGCGATGTTCACGCCCGGAGCCGCGGTCAAAGTGAGTCGACAGGAGGTCGAAGAGGTGGTCGCGCGCTGCGCAGCTGACTGCGACAACGATACGCTCCTCCGTGCCGAATATGAAGCGATGTGGAGCCCCGTGTCGAGGCTCATGGTCGCGAGCTCGGCGAGTCGCTGGCCTCAAGAAATGGACGCGGCATGACCACGAAAGCCCTCGTGACTTCCGTCGAACGCCCGTCCTCGCGCATCCCGGGGTTCTACCAGCTCGACCTGAGGAACCGACACGAAGAGCTCGCACACCGCTTCGACCTCACCCACGAAGAGCTCGAGCTACTCCGAGGCGCGGGCGTCGATGGCCTGGCAATCGCCAACAAGATGGTGGAAAACTGCGTCGGCGTCCTACGGTTACCGATCGGTTTGGGCCTCAATTTTCGGGTCAACGGACGTGACTACGTCGTGCCGATGGTCGTCGAGGAGCCCTCGGTCGTGGCGGCCGCAAGCAATATGGCCAAAGTGATCCGCGCGTCTGGCGGGTTCGACGCCGAGGCAAGCGACTCGTTGATGATCGCACAGGTTCAAGTGCTGTCGATCGAGGACGCGCACGGGGCGCGCGCAGCGATCGAGCAAGCAACCGATCGCATTCTCACGACCGCAAACCAGCGCCACTCGAACATGGTGGCGCGGGGAGGCGGAGCGCGATCACTCGAAGTTCGCCTTCTCGACTCGGAGCCGGAGATGTTGGTCGTTCACCTGTTGGTGGATTGCCGGGACGCGATGGGGGCCAACATCGTGAACGATATGGCCGAGGGAGTGGCGCCACTGATCGAGATGATCACCGGCGGTCGGGTTCGCCTCCGGATCCTCAGTAATCTGGCGGACCGTAGGCTGGCTCGTGCACGTTGCGCCATCCGCGAAGAGCTTCTCGAGCGGCCGGGGCATGAAGGCGTTGCCGTGGCAGAAGGCGTCGTGGAGGCCTACCAGTTCGCCGCAGCGGATCCCTATCGCGCGGCGACGCACAACAAAGGCGTGATGAACGGGATCGATGCTGTAGGAATCGCGACTGGGAATGACTGGCGTGGTCTCGAGGCGGGCGCGCATGCCTACGCGGCTCGAAACGGCCAATACGAACCGTTGACCCGTTGGTGGCGAAAGAACGGTCACTTACACGGGGAGATCGAGCTTCCAATGGCGGTGGGCACGGTCGGCGGCTCCACCCACGTGCAGCCGACTCTCAGGGTCCTTCGCAAGCTGCTTCGGGCCGAAACCGCCCAGGAGCTCGGGATGGTCATGGCTGCGGTAGGGCTCGCGCAAAACCTGGGGGCGCTTTGTGCACTTGCCTGCGAAGGAATTCAGCGCGGGCACATGAACCTTCACGCGCGGACGGTCGCGCTCGCCGCGGGCATTGCGGAGGACCAAGTGGACGAGGTGGCCGCCAAGCTAGTGCGCATTGGTGAATTCAGCGCGGCGGCAGCGCGCAGGGTGGCCGCCGCGGAGTAGAGACCGATGGGTACACCTGTTTTGAGAGCTCAGCCCCTCGACCAAACGACGACCCTCGACAGGGGTGCGCGGGCCCTAATCCAAATGCAACGAGACGATGGAAGCTGGGAGGGAGAATGCGTCTGGAACCCGATGCTGGCGGCGCAATACGCGATCACTGCTCACATCGTCGGCTTGGAGATTCCCGAAACGCGCCGTCAGGGGTTGATCAAGCACTTTCGTGTGAGCCGCAACGTTAACGGAGTCTGGGGACTCCATCCATTCGACGAGGGAAGTCTCTTCGTGACGACCCTCGCCTACGTGGCCGCGCGTTTGCTCGGCGCCTCTTCGAACGCGTCGTGGTTGCAGGACGCACGGCGCATGTTCGATCGAGAGGGTGGCGTGCAGCGGATTCCGACCTGGGGAAAGGTCTGGCTTTCCGTGCTCGGGCTCTACGACTGGAAAGGCGTAAACCCGATTCTTCCCGAAGTTTGGGCGCTTCCATCACGCATTCCGGTTCATCCCGCGAACTACTACTGTCACACGCGCGCGATCTATTTGGGCCTTGCCGTCCTATACGGGCAGCGGTTCGTCGCGCCGGGCGGGTCGGTTCTCGAGCAGCTTCGCGGCGAGCTCTACGGCGGCCGCTACGACACGATCGACTTCACTGCGTACGCAATCGACATCCGGGAAGCAGACGCCCCGTTTGGCGCGAGCGCGGGTCTTCGATTGGTTTTCGCGTTGAGTCGTCTCTACGAGGGGCTTCAGCTCCGAGGCGTCCGGCAGCGCGTATTGCATCGGCTTCACGAACGGATGCGGCTCGACCTTCGAGCGAGCAGCTATCTCTCGCTTTCGCCGGTCAACGGCCTGCTCACCATCCTCGCACTTTGGGCCGACGACCCGGCTGACGTCGATCTTCGACTGGCGATCGAAAAGCTCGACGCTTGGTTCTGGGAGGACGTGCGGGAAGGATCGCGCGTCGCCGGGGCGGGAAGCGTCTGCTGGGACACCGCCTTTGCACTTCAAGCGCTCTCCGCGCTCCCGGAAGTCGCCGACGAAGACGCGTTGTCCCGAGGCGCTGAGTTTCTTGCGAGTCAACAGATCGAGAAGCCGCGCTTCGACTACCGCGCTGCGTACCGAATCGACCCGAGCGGCGGTTGGTGCTTCTCGGAAATCGGGCACGGATGGCCGGTCAGTGATTGCACGGCCGAGGTGCTGCTGGCATTGCTTGATGTGAGGCCCGAGGCGCTCGGTCGAGAGCGCGCTGCGAGGGCGGCACGTTTCATTCTCCGGTGTCAGAACCGCGACGGTGGATTCGGCAGCTACGAGCCTCGCAAGACGTCGATCCCCCTCGAGTGGATGAACCCTTCTGAAATGTTCGGCCGATGCATGACCGAGCGCTCCTACGTGGAGTGCACGGCTTCGTGTCTCATGGCCCTTTGCGCGGTCGAACGCCGCTACCCCGGTCTGATGCAGACACCCATCGAAACCGCCATTACACGCGCTCGCGGTTTTCTCACGGGTGCGCAAAACGAAGATGGCACTTGGAATGCCTCTTGGGGCGTTCACTATCTCTACGGGACGATGTTCGGGGTGCGCGGTCTGCTCGCGGCTGGGGTTGCGCTCGATGATCCGCGGATTCGTAAAGCCGCTGGCTGGGTCCTGGCCCATCAGCGCCCCGATGGCGCCTGGGGAGAGCACCAGGCGGGCACCGAAAAAGGGCGTTACGTCGAGGCGCGAAACGGTTCTTGCGTGCAAACCGCTTGGGCCATGATCACGCTGCTCGAAGCGGGAGCAACGCCTCACACTGCGCTCGCGCGTGCCGCCCACTTTCTAGAGTCAAGGCAGGATGAATCCGGACAGTGGCCCGACGGAGAATTCGTCGGGGTGTTCTTCGAGACGGCGCTCCTCAACTACCGGCTCTACCGACAGTACTTTCCGGTGATGGCGTTGGCTCTCTTTCGTCGCTTCGCTACCAACCACGACCAAGGGAGACCTCATGCGAAGACCGCATCTTTCTCATAGGCTTCATGGACAGTCAGGCGTCGCACCGACGCTAGCCGTCGACGCCGGACCCTCGCCCCGGAAGGCGAACGAGCCGGTCAGCTGGCTAGAGATCGTCAGACTCGGTGTAGACACCCACTTGATCGAGTTCTTCGAAGAGAAGAAGCGGGAGACTAAGGTGATCTCTGCGCCGACTCTCGAGCTCGTCGACGAAATCGAGGGGCTCACGATGCGTGGGGGTAAGCGTTTGCGGCCGGCCGTTGCGGCAGCCGGTTATCGCTGCGTGCGTCCGGGCCACGGGATGGAACGCCTCGTCGAGCTTTGTGCGTCGCTCGAGCTCTTGCAGAGCTACCTGCTGATTCACGACGACTGGATGGACGGCGACGAAGTTCGTCGAGGTGGAACCGCGGTGCACACGAGCCTTCAGCGGAGCCATTGCGATCCGCACCTCGGTTCGGCGCTTGGCGTGCTTGCCGGTGACTTGGCGTCTGCTTACGCCTGGGAGCTCTTCTTGGGTGCTCCCTACCCGATGCAATCGTGGCCCGACGCCACGGCAGTGTTTCTGAAGATCCAGAAAGAAGTGTACTGTGGTCAACAGCTCGATTTGACCGGGGACGCGGATGTCGCTCGTATGCACGCCCTCAAGACGACGAGCTATTCGGTCCGCGGGCCGCTCCTTTTGGGAGCCCTCCTCGGCAATCCAAGCGCCGAGCAGCTGAAGGCCCTGTCGGCGTGGGCGGGGCCGATCGGGGAAGCATTCCAAATCCGTGATGACCTCCTCGGCGCGCTAGGCTCAGCGGACAGCACGGGCAAGCCCGGCATGGACATCCCCCACGGCAAAGTCAGCAGCGTGCTTTCCGAGCTCCGGCGATCGACGAGTCGCGAGGAACGTGAACCGGTCGAGGCGATCATCGGCCGACTCGAAGTCGACGCCGGGCAACTTGCGGCCGCGCATGCATGCCTTCGAGCGTCGGGGGTCGTCGAACGGCTCGAGCAACGCATTTCGGAGCTTCGGGATCGGGCGCTCTGGGCCCTCGACTGCGCTCCCTTCAATCCTCGAGGTCGCGGCATGCTGACCGAGCTCGCCGACAAGCTCACCGTGCGACGTTCGTAGCCTTGCGCGTGCTCGGACAGCGGGTAAACCCCCGCCATGGTCAACAAGGTCTATCCCGATGCGACGGCAGCGCTTGACGGGCTCCTGAAGGACGAAATGACGCTGATGAGCGGCGGCTTCGGGCTGTGCGGCATCCCTGAAGCGTTGATCGACGCGGTGGCCAAGTCGGGCGTCAAAGGCCTGACCGTCATCTCCAACAATGCCGGGGTCGACGGGATCGGCCTCGGGGTGATGCTCGAGACGCGTCAGATCAAAAAGATGGTTTCGTCGTATGTCGGAGAGAACAAACTGTTCGCGAAGCAGTTTCTCGATGGGCTTCTTACGGTGGAGTTTACGCCGCAAGGCACGTTGGCCGAACGGATTCGCGCGGGTGGCGCCGGTATTCCTGCGTTTTTTACCAAGACCGGTGTTGGGACGACGGTGGCCGAGGGCAAGGAGGTGCGCGAGTTCGACGGCGCGGAGTACGTGATGGAACGCGGGATCTTCGCCGACGTCGCGATCGTGCATGCCTGGAAGGGCGACACCGAGGGCAATTTGATCTACCGAAAGACGGCGCGGAACTTCAACCCGATGATGGCGACGGCCGCCGAGGTGACCGTGGCCGAAGTGGAGCACTTGGTCGAGCCGGGCGAGCTCGATCCCGATCAGATCATGACGCCTGGCATCTTCGTCGACCGTATCATTCACTTCCCCGCTGCTTCAAAGCACATCGAACAACGGACGACCCGTCCGCGCCCCTAAAGACGACTTGAGGAGACACGATGGCTTGGACCCGTGACCAAATGGCGGAACGCGCCGCACAAGAGCTCCGCGACGGTTTTTACGTGAACCTCGGCATCGGAATCCCGACTCTGGTTTCGAACTACATCCCGAAAGGCATGAGCGTGCAGCTCCAAAGCGAGAACGGGATGCTGGGGATGGGGCCCTTCCCCTATGAAGGCGAAGAAGATGCCGACTTGATCAATGCGGGCAAGCAGACGGTCACCGAGCTTTCGACGACGAGCTTCTTTTCAAGCGCGGACTCGTTCGGGATGATCCGCGGCGGCCACATCAATCTGTCGATCCTCGGCGCAATGCAAGTCGCCGGGAATGGCGACCTCGCCAACTGGATGATCCCCGGCAAAATGGTCAAAGGGATGGGCGGCGCGATGGATCTGGTTGCTGGCGTGAAGCGGGTTGTCGTCGTCATGGAGCACACGGCCAAGGGCAAGCCCAAGCTCTTGAAGAAGTGCACCCTCCCCCTCACCGGAACCAAGGTCGTCGATTTGGTGATCACCGACCTCGGCGTGTTCGAAATCGACAAAGCTGGAGACGGCGGGATGACCCTGGTCGAGCTTGCCGACGGAGCGACCCTCGAAGAGATCGCCCAAAACACCGAAGCCCAATATCGCATCACCCTCTAGAAGGGGACTGTCCCCTCTGTTAGGGGTAGAGGAGGAGGATGGCGCTTACGTAAAGGGCGACGCCGATTGCTAGGATCGCGGTGTAGCCGGCGATCTGTCGGGCTTTGAGCCCGGTGATCGCGAGGAGCGGCAATGCCCAAAACGGCTGCAAGAGATTGGTCCATTCATCGCCGTACGCGAACGCCATCACCGTTTGGCCCGCATCGAGGTCGAGGGTCGCTGCCGTGGTCAACAACACATCGCTTTGAAGGGCCCACTGACCTCCACCCGAAGGCACGAAGAAATTCACGAGCCCGGCGCTGAAAAACGTCAACACCGGAAACGTGGTGGGGGATGCGATGTTCGCCATGGCCGTGGAGAGGCGCTCGATCATGCCGCTCGCTTGCATGACGCCGAGGATCCCGAAGTAGAGAGGAAACTGCACGATGATCGCGCCGGCCCCGCGCGCCCCTTCGGTGACCGAATCGAGGAAGCCGCGGATCGAAGCGTGAGAGGCGAGCGCCAACGCCAAGAAGAAGAGATTGACCGAGTTGAGGTCGAACGCGAGGTCGCCCCGGGCCCAGCTCACGATCACGACGAGCGCCGTGATTCCACCGACGAGGAGGCCGAGGTAGGTCCGTTTGTCCGAAGTGTCGGCCTCGATGCGAAAAATCGCGGACTTCGGGACGCTCGCTTCTCGTGGGGCCAGAGCCACGCAAAGAAGAGGAAGAAGCACCAGCAGGCCCCCGCTCACCATCAAGTTGAGCGGCGAAAACAACGTCTCGCTCACCGCAATCGCTTCCCCCGCTCCCGCCGTGAACTGCGCCGACTCGGCAGCCTTCAACGGCGCAGAGCCGCTCAACCCGCCGTGCCACACCGCAAGCCCGGTGTACGCGGCCGCCCCTAGCACTGGAATGTCCATTTCGCGTTTTTCCTCGGCGGCGCTGTGCGCAATTTCTCGTACGACGAACGCGGCGACGACCGCGCCAAGGCCCCATTGAATGAGGCCGGTGACGCAAGCGATCACGGCAACCAGTCCCGCGGCTGCGGGCGTGCGCTTCGGCCAACGGGCCACGACGCGAACCAGTCGCTGCACCGGTGGGCTCGACGCCAACGCCTGACCTGTCACCAGAATCAGGCACATCTGCAGTGCAAAGGCGAGAAGCGGAGTGCTCGAGAACCCGGCGTACCAGCCTTGAAAAACAGTGCCCATCGAACCCGATAGTGCAAAGCCCCCGACCAAGGTGATCAACGTCAGCGCCAGCGCCAAGACGAACGGGTCGGGCACCCACCGTTCAGCCCAACGACTGAAGACCTCACCAACCCGCGACAGCATCGCGCGCACCCTAGCATCGTCGGTGTTGGGGCGCGACGCATTGTCCTTTGTCACTGGCACTGACACTGGCGCTGACGCTGGCACTGACACTGGCGCTGACACTGACACTGACACTGGCGCTGACACTGGCACTGGCACTGGCGGGCGTTGGCGGGGGGCCGGCCGACCGTCAGGGTTACCCTTGTAAGTATGGGAAATCTCTGGGCCCGCCACTGGCACGCGGCGTGCTCATGTGATCTGCATGCTCGCCACGGCGCACGCTGCTTGTTTGATCGGCATCGAGGCGCATCCCGTTCAAGTCGAGGTTCGATTGGGCGAGGGGTTGCCGGGTTTCGACATCGTCGGGCTTCCCGAACGCGGCGTTAAAGAGAGTCGCATTCGCGTACGGGCCGCCCTTTCATCGATCGGCTTTGCGTTTCCACCGCGACATCTCGTGTTGAACCTCGCGCCTGGTGATCTTCGCAAAACTGGGGCGGGGCTCGATCTTGCGGTTGCAGCTTCCGTCCTTGCGGCCTGTGGAGGCGTATCGCCCGGGCAGCTGCCGAGCACATTGTTGGTGGGCGAGCTTTCATTGTCTGGGAAGCTCCGACCGGTACGCGGTGTCCTCGCCCTGAGCGAAGCGCACGGCGGGCGGGTCTTGAAAACGCGATCATTCCCGAAGCGAATCGTTCAGAAGCCATGCTCATCGAAGGGGTGTCGGTGCACACCGCGTCGCATGTCGGCGAGGTTGTTCAATGGCTCAATGGCGAGAATACACTCCCCGATGTCGTCGCGGGGGGTGCGCCTATGGGGTTGGGTGGTCACGACGACGTCGATCGCGATCTCGGGGCCGTCCGCGGCCAAGAAGCAGCGAGGCGTGCCCTCGAGATCGCCGCGGCTGGGGGGCACCATATGCTCCTCATCGGCAGCCCAGGGGCCGGCAAAACGATGCTTGCGCGGGCCCTCCCCTCGATCTTGCCAGCCCCGTCGGCAGAAGAGGCGCTCGAGATCGCCACCATCGCGAGCACAGCGGGGCTACGAGCGCCATTGGTCCTTGCCGGCCGGCGGCGCCCGTTCCGCTCCCCTCACCACACGGCAAGCGCGAGCGCAATCGTCGGCGGGGGTGAGCCGATTCGTGCAGGGGAGCTGACGCTGGCCCATCGAGGCGTCCTGTTCCTGGACGAGCTTCCCGAATTCCGCCGAGACGCCATCGAGACACTTCGCACGACGATGGAAGAAGGCGAAGTCGTAATCTCTCGCGCGCGCCAACGCGTGCGGCTGCCCGCCGCGCCGATGGTCATCGCTGCCATGAACCCCTGCCCCTGTGGCTACCACGGCGATCCGACCAGGTTCTGCCGCTGCGGCCCATCGCAGATCGCGCGGTACCGCGGGCGTGTGTCGGGACCACTGCTGGATCGATTCGACCTGCAGGTGGCGGTTCCGCGCGTAAGCGCACGAACCATGCGCAAGGCCGCCCCCGGCGAGCCATCGTCCTGCGTCCGAACGAGGGTCGAGAAAGCGCGGGTACGTCTCGCTTCGAACGGCGCGCGCACGAAGCTCGAGGGACTGACCCAGGGTGTGACCAGCGAAGCGCTCAACTTGCTCGAGCTTGGGGTCGAGCGCCTGAAGATGAGCGCTCGTGCGTACCTCAAGGCGCTACGGATCGCACACACGATTGCGGCCCTCGACGCGTCGCCTCTGGTTCAGCCCCCGCACACCGCCGAGGCCCTCCAATACCGCGTCCTCGACCGAGAGCCTGCCTAAGGCTTCGCGGCCGACCCGACAACAACTCAGAAACAAAACAAGGAGCACCGAAGATGAAGCAATCACTCAAGGCCGTTGATGCGCTACTTCAGAATGTTGAAAAGCAGTTCGGCAAAGGGGCGATGATGCGCCTCGGCGAACAGAAAGCGCAAAAGGTCCCATGCATCCCCACCGGAAGCCCGTCGCTCGACCAAGCACTTGGCTGCGGCGGGTATCCAAAGGGGCGCGTCGTGGAGATCTTCGGCCCAGAGTCCAGCGGGAAAACGACGCTCACGCTTCACGCGATTGCACAGTGCCAGGCGATGGGTGGTGTGGCCGCTTTCATCGACGCCGAGCACGCGCTCGACGTGCACTATGCAAAGAACCTTGGCGTTCGGCCGACCGAGCTGCTCGTAAGCCAACCCGACAACGGCGAGCAAGCGCTCGATATCGCTGAGATCTTGGTACGGAGTGGCGCCATCGATCTCGTAGTCATCGATTCGGTCGCGGCACTCGTGCCGAAAGCCGAGCTCGATGGCGACATGGGTGACCGGCATCTGGGGCTCCAAGCACGCTTGATGAGCCAAGCGCTTCGAAAACTTGCGGGTGCAGCCCACCGTACCGGCACGACGATCGTCTTCATCAACCAGCTACGTATGAAGATCGGCGTCATGTTCGGCTCACCGGAAACCACGACCGGCGGACACGCGCTCAAGTACTACGCGTCGGTGCGCCTGGACATCCGCCGCATCGGTGCGGTCAAGCAAGGCGATGACATTCTCGGCAACCGCACGCGCGTCAAAGTCGTCAAGAACAAGCTCGCTCCGCCATTTCAAAAGGCCGAGTTCGACATCCGATACGGCAAAGGCATCGACACCGTCGGAGACCTCTTGGACCGGGCGGTCGAGGCCGAAGCCGTTGAAAAGAGCGGCGCCTACTACCGCTTTCGGGGCAAGAACATCGCGCAAGGGCGAGAGAATGCGAGGGCAGCGCTCGAAAAAGACGCCAAGCTCCGGGATGCGGTCGCCGCGCATCTCGGGGATCCGGCACGTGCGGCCGGTCGTGCCGCCTAAAGCAGGCAGGCGTGCCCTATCGGAGCAGCCTTGCGCATGCTATTTGTGCTTTGAAGGAGGCTTCCAATGGTGAAGCGTTCGCTCGCGCGGGTGGTTGTTTGCCTTGGCGCGTTGTTGCTCGGGTGCGGCGGCCACAATGGAATTCTCGGCGAAGTAGGCGGGAGCGGCGGAGGTGCGGGAGGCGCAGGAGGCACCGACGACCCCATGCAAATCGCGCCGAACGTCGTTGAGACGTTCCCGGAAGACATGGCAACCGACGTCGACCCCAGCACGATGGTAAGCGCGCAATTCGACACGGCCTTGGACGAAGCGACTCTAACGACGACGAGCTTTCGCGTGCGCCGAGCAGATGACGCGCGACTTCCCGGAAACGTCACGGTCGACATGACGGGACTCACCGCAATCTTCACTCTCGACGATCCATTGGACCTAGGATGCCCGTTCACGGCCACGCTCACGACCGACATCGAAAGTGTCAGTGGCGGCGCGCTTGGTGCCAACTTCAGCTGGGCCTTCACGACGCGCGACGGTGCGTGGGTTGGCGCCGAGCCCATCGAAACCGGCGACACGGACGCGACGTCGCCGCAGGTCGTCCTCGACGTCCGTGGCAACGCCATCGCCGTGTGGAGCCAACTCGAGATGGCTACAATGCGAATTTGGGCCAGCCGTTTCATGCCGACCATGGGTTGGGGCGCTGCAACGATCATCAGCGACGGGGGGGCCGCTGGTGTTGCGCAAGTTGCGATCGATCCTCTGGGCAATGCCGTCGCTGTATGGGATGAAAGCGACGGGATGAGCCGGAACGTTTGGGCAAATCGCTTCACGCCCACGGCTGGCTGGAGCGGTGGAGAGGTGATCGAGGACAACATTGGGAACGCGGAGGCCCCTCAGGTAGGCCTCGATGAACGTGGCAACGCGACGGCTGTGTGGGCCCAACAGTCAGGGGGTCGCGTCGACACGTGGGCCAACCGTTTCACCCCCGAAGCGTGG
>CAJHXN010000309.1_pt1 | contig 17376 bp, 18 predicted proteins | sample 9198401 | NCBI WGS metagenome assembly CAJHXN01 (sample SAMEA7708334, study PRJEB35096) | sediment metagenome | biome: marine neritic benthic zone biome [ENVO:01000025]; feature: sediment [ENVO:00002007]; material: shallow marine sediment [ENVO:03000034] sea grass bed [ENVO_01000059] ... | reverse complement strand
GCCACCTCGCCGGCAGCTTCGGTCATCTTCGGACCAACGCCTCCGAGGTAGATCGGCGGCGGACCGCCCGTGGCAGGTCCCGGGTTGAAGATCGGCGGCATCAGAGTGTGGGTATAGAACTCGCCCCGGAAGTCGAGCTTCTCGTTCTCGTTCCAACATGCCCAGATGGCCCGCAGTGCACGAACGAACTCCTTCATGCGCGTAACAGGTTTCGACCACTTCATGGCGTAGCGACGTTCGATGTGCGGCTTGATTTGAGACCCGAGCCCCAACCAAAATCGCCCGCCAGAAAAGTGCTGAAGATCGTGTGCGAGGTTGGCTACCGTCATAGGTGTGCGCGCGAATGCAATCGCTAGCCCGGTGCCGATTTCGAGGTTCGAGTGCTCTGCAGCAAGCGCGAGCCTCATGAAGGGCTCGTGCGGTCCCTCGAATGTGAAGCACCCGTCGAAACCGGCGTCCTCCAGCTCGCGGGCCCGAGTGGCGACCTGCGCCATGTCAGTGGCGAGCAGTCCAGCGTCGATCTTCATCCGGTTTGCTCCGCGAAAGAGAAGCTCCTGTCACGGATGGCAGCCGACTGTCAAGCAGCGCAACCTGGCGTTGCTGCAGCATTCACGAGCCTTGTATGCAGCCCCCGATCAGCCAAACTCACCATTCGGAGGTTGTTCATGACCGAACGTACGGGGCTGCTCGCCTTTTGGAAGAACTACGATCGCGAACTCTATCTCAAGGCTGCGATCTTGGCTGATGAGCTCGGATATGACTCGTTTTGGATCCCGGAAGCTTGGGGATACGAGATCTTCTCGCTCTTGACCGAGATGGCGGTACACACCAAGCGGATCAAGCTGGGCACCGGCATCGTCAATGTGTTCAGTCGCACGCCTGGCCTGATTGCCATGAACGCGGCAACCGTTGACGAGATCAGCGAGGGCCGGTTGATGCTTGGGATCGGCACGAGTGGCAAGCGTGTCATCGAGGGCTTTCACGGCCGGGCCTTCCAAAAACCTCTCACTCAAGTTCGGGATGTCATTCGTGTGACCCGAACGCTTCTGAGTGGGAAGCGGCTGAACGAGAGCGACGCGAAGTTGTACGACTACCGGCCCTTCGATCTGGCGATGAAGCCCGTCCGAGCAGATATCCCGATTTACGTCGCCGCGCTCAAGCAGAAGTCGATCACGTCGATCGGTGAGATGGCGGATGGGTGGATTCCCACGTTCTGGCCCTATACCGAGCTCGAGCGTGGCCACGCCTGGATCGCCGAAGGCGCGGCCAAGGCTGGACGTGACCCCGGCGAGATCGCCACCGCGCCATTCACGACCGTCATTCCTCTTGGGGACGCAGGGCTCAAAGAGGCACGCCAAATCATCTCGTTCTACATCGGTGGGATGGGCGACTATTATAAGGAGCTCTTGGCCGGCTTCGGGTACGCCGAAGAATGCAAGCGCGTCGAAGCACTCTATCGCGACAAAGCCACCAGGTCGGAAGCGGCGGATGCAGTCAGCGACGCCATGATCGAAGCGCTGACAATTGCAGGCGATCCGGAGCACTGCATCGGCGAGCTACGCCGGCGACGGGACTACGGGATTACGTTTCCAATCGTCAATTTGCCGTCCAATCTTCCCTCGGAAATGCTGGAGATGTTCATCCGGACGATGGCCCCCGCCCGCTAGGGGGGCTTTTTTGCCTCGTCGTTTGGTCTGTTACCCTGTGAGCGGGGGATCAACGCATGCGCTTGCTTCATTGGACTTGCCGCGCCGTTGGCGTGGTGGCGTGGATCGCGGCCTCAGGCTGCAATGTCTACGACCCGCAACTGATCGAGGACAGCATCGCTGGCGCTCCACCGAGGCCGCCTGCGGATACGAGCTCGCCCGCCGATGCCGAGACCTTGGTGTTCGCACTCAAAGACGTCTACATCGAGCAGTCCGCCGAGAACGCAGCACGAATTGGCATCGATCTCGACTCGGTGGTGACCACCGGCCAAGACAGCGCATCTTGCCAACCGCGGAGGATCGATGGCGAGGTCGTCGGTCAAGCGGTCGTTGACGGGCTCAAAGGGACCGACAACTCACTTGGGACGAGCCTTCTGCCAACAGTGGGCGCGGTGCTCCCATGCCTTCAAGACAATCTCGCCCTCACGCAGGGTCGCGGCATCGGAACCATCATCCTGCAGATTCGCGGTTGGAACGGCCAACGCAACGATGCCAGCGTCACGGCGATGCTCACCACTGCTGTCGACGGAACAGCTGAAGACCCGTCATTGCTCGGCTTTGGCCCAAGTAGTGGCGTGGACGTGGTCTACGCCGGCGACCTGGTTTCTGCCGCCCCAGATCCGGAGTGGGCTGGGCAAGATTGGTGGTACCTCGACCCAGAGGACTTCGACGCCGACGAGACGGGCCAGCCGAGCGTCGATCTTCCGAATGTGGCGCAGACCGACGCGTATGTGGCCTTTGGACGGGTGGTCCTGCCCCTTCCGCCCGGCACCGGGTTCAAGTTGATCGCAGGCGATGGAAGCCTTCCAAGCGATGGATCGATGAACGTGGTCGTCAACGGCGGCGTCATGATGGGCGACCTCTCAGAAGACCGCCAAGGATTGGAGCACGGGCTCTTCAGCGGACGTTTTACGATTGAGAAGCTCGGCGAGGCGACACCTGACATCGGGATTTGCGCCATCGACGCGACCGTGATCGAGAACCTCTTTGGTCAGTACGCCGATATCCAGTCGATGCCTGAGTTGGACGGGACCGGCGCGGAGTGTGACGCATTCAGCTTGGGGGTGACCTTCACCGGGGTGGCGGGCCGCATTGCGGGTCTCGCCGTAGCGTCTCGTCCGAAGCTGGACCCATGCGCCGATGGCTTCGATGTCCCTGAGGATCGATGCTGTCCGAGTCAGTGGCTCGACGGTAGGACACGCGAAGACACGTGTGAAACCGGTCCGCAGATGCTCAAGGCCAGCGCCTTCGACAGTCTGCCAGATGTGGTGCAGGTGCCCGTCCCCGCACCGGACTTCCTCTAGAGGTCCGTTCAGGCTCCGGCGCTTCGCCGCGAACGAACGGAAGCCGAAAGCCCTTCGATGACCGGAACGGTCGCTTCCCAGCTCATGCAAGCGTCGGTGATACTCTGTCCGTAGGTGAGCTCTTCCTCGTCTTTTTTGTCCTGCCTTCCGCCGACAAGGAAGCTTTCGAGCATCACACCAAACACGCCGGTGCCGCCCTTGGCGACTTGTTGCGCCACAGAGCTCGCCACCCCTGCTTGTTTCTCGTGGTCCTTGCCGCTGTTGGCGTGGCTGCAGTCGACCATCAGGCGCGGCTCCAGGCCTGCAGCTGCGAGCATCTCGATGGTTTCGGCGATCGCCTCAGGGTGGTAGTTCGGCTTTCCGGTGCCCCCCCGGAGGATGACGTGACAATCCAGGTTGCCTCTGGTGGCCACGATTGCCGTCAGCCCCTGTTTTGTGACGGAGAGGAAGTGGTGAGGATTGCGCGCAGCTTTGACCGCCTCAACGGCGATCTTGATCGTGCCGCGGGTGCCGTTTTTGAAGCCCACTGGCATCGATAAACCGCTGGCGAGCTCGCGATGGACTTGGCTTTCGGTCGTGCGGGCCCCTATCGCGCCCCAAGACACGAGGTCTGCCACGAACTGTGGCGAGATCGGGTCGAGAAATTCAGTGCCCGCGGGCAGATCGAGCTCCGCTAGAGCGCTCAATAACCCTCGCGCAACTCGGAGGCCATGGTTGATGTCGAAGCTCCCGTCGAGATTGGGATCATTGATGAGGCCTTTCCACCCGACTGTGGTGCGAGGTTTTTCGAAGTACGTCCGCATCACGATGAGGAGGTCGTCAGCATGCTCATCGGCGAGCTCTTTGAGTCGTTTGGCATAGTCGATAGCTGCCTGAGGGTCGTGGATCGAGCACGGCCCCGCGACGACCACGAGCCGGTCGTCCTTTCCGTGGACGATGTTGCTGATCTCTAGGCGGGCCTCCGAAATCTTTTCGATCGCCTGATCGCCCGGGTGGATCTCTTCCATCAGGATAGCGGGTGGGATCAGCGGGCGAAGGTCGTCGATCCGGACGTCGTCTGTGGCTGGGCGAAACATCGGCTGCCAGTGGTAGCACGGATGCACATCTACGTCCCGCAGCAGGCCATGGTTGTGCTACATGGCGGCGACGTGACCACCGTCGTCCGCCTCTTTCCTTTGTGGGTCACCGTTGGGGGTGTTGCGGCGCTCGTCTACCCGCCGGCGTTCACCTGGTTTCTCGACTACGGCCTTGTCACGCCTGGGTTGCAGATCATCATGCTCGGAATGGGGGTGACGTTGGAGCTGTCCGATTTCGCCCGCATTGCCAAGACCCCAGCGCCGATCCTCTGGGGGGTGCTCCTCCAATACACCGTCATGCCCTTGGTGGGATGGGGTTCAGGCCACTTGTTTAGTTTGCCCACGCCGTTTGCGGTGGGCCTGATCTTGGTTTGCTGCTGTCCTGGGGGGACGGCGTCCAATGTCATCGCGTACCTGGCCAAAGCCGACCTTGCGCTCTCCGTTTCAATGACCGCCGTTTCGACGATGCTTGCGGCCGCATGTACGCCACTCCTGACCACCTGGCTCGTCGGGAGCCGTGTCGACGTGGATGCGTGGGGGCTGTTGATCAGCACCGCCGAAGTGGTGCTCTTGCCGGTCGTGATCGGAATCGTGTTACGCCGCTATCTTCCCAAGGTGACCGAACAGATCCTGCCCATCGCGCCGGTGGCGGCGGTCGTCATGATCGTCCTGATCGTGGCTGCGATCCTCGGTGCACAGAAAGACGCGGTGCTCGAGAGCGGATTGCGGCTCCTCGCCGCGGTCGTGACTGCCCATGCCGCCGGCTTCTTCCTCGGGTACGTGCTTGGTGGCCGTGCCGCGGGTTTCGGCAAAGCGGCCCGCACCATCTCGATCGAAGTTGGCATGCAGAACTCTGGGCTCGGTGCCGTGTTGGCCCAGGCGCACTTTGCGAATCCTCTGACGGCCATTCCAAGCGCGATGTCCGCCATGACCCATTGCATTATCGGCAGTGCTGCCGCCGCCTGGTGGTCACGGAGGCCGCCTAGGGAAGTTACCCCGAAGTTCGCGCGTTGACACAACCAAGACACGAAGAGAGAAGAAAGTAGGCCTATGGTTTTTTTGTTCAGAAGCGTTGCCCATCGGGTGCTCGATTTGGTCGAGCTTATTGTCGTCCGGGAGCCGCCTGCCCCCGAGGAGGTGTCCATCGGTCCAGGCGACGAACAGCGCGGGTAGTAAGGCGTTTTTGTGGTCTAGCGCACAATTCGTAGCATCTGCTGTAGCGGTATTGTTATAGTGGTGCAAGATTCGAGTGTGGCTCTCCTGAGCACTTAGGCCGATGAAAACCTCGCTTGCATGGTTGCTTACAGTTTTCGTCCTGACCGTGTCGGGATGCAGTGTCTACGACTCGACCCTGGTCGACGAGGGCTCAGCGAGCGTTCCCGACAGGCCGCCTGCCAGCACGAGCTCTCCCGAGGACAGTGTCGAGGCGGTGTTCGCCCTCCGCAATGTGTCGCTGGATCAGTCCGGGGACCGCTGGCGTACGGTCGGATTGGACCTCGACGGAATGAACACGGTGTCGATCGACGATCCGGCAGAGTGTGTCGCCGCCAATGGCAATCCCGCACTCGACGGTAACAAGGGTATCGACAACGCTTTCGGTCAGCACGTACTGCCGGCCGTCTCAAGTCTGATCGCGTGCCTGGAGGACAATATCGCGCTCAAGCAGGGGCTCGGATTTGGCACTGTGCTGGTGCGTTTGCGGGAGTGGAATGGGACTCCTAACGACGCCAAGGTCGACATTTCGGTTGTCTCCGCCGTGGACGGCACTTCGCTCGACGATGTTGCAGGCCTCGAATGGGGCGGTGCCGATGGTGCCACGCTCATGCAGCCGGGCGGGACAGTCGAAGCTCCGCCGCCCGACTGGGATGGAGAAGACATCTTCTTCGTAGACCCGGCAAGTCTGGTTGCTGGAGACCTCGATCGACCAAACGTTTGGCAGTCCGACGCCTACGTATCCAAGGGTCGGATCGTCCTTCCGGTCGACACTGCGGCGACGTTCACGTTTTTGACCGGCCCGGGGAGCTTCTCGATCTCTATCGAAGGCTTCTTGTTGGGCGACATCAGTGAAGACCGTCAAACCTTCACCAAAGGGCTTCTCGCAGGGCGATTCTCCGCGGGGCAACTCGTGGCTACGCTCGCCCCGTTGGGGATCTGCGACGAAAGCCTTCGGGAGACCGTGGTTGCACTGCTGACCGACAACCTCGACCTTCGCGTCGACAAAAATCTTGGCGGCCCCGACGATCCGTGCACCGCTACAGGCGTCGCCTTCGCGTTTCAGGCGATTCGCGCGAGGCTTGCCACGACGGTTGCGCCGGTCGCTCTCGCGGTGCCCGATCCATGTGACGGCATCGACACCTCCGGCGCACAACCTGCATTCGATCGCTGTTGCCGATCGGTCGAGGTCAACGCGCCCGAGACCCTTCCGGTGGATTGCTCGCCGTTTGACCTTCTGCCCTACTCGATCCTGCCCAATCCGGTCCCAGTCCCACTGGTCGATGGGTTTTAGCCGACGTCGAACGATTCTCCGCAGCCGCAGTCGCCGGTCGCGTTGGGGTTCTTCCACTTGAACCCATAATTCATCAGGCCTTGCTCCCAATCGAGAACCGCACCCTTGAGAAACTCAATGCTCCGATTGTCGACGACCACCTTGAGCCCATCAAAGTCAAACACGAGGTCCTTTTGGGGCCGTATCTTCGTCGCGAAATCGTAGACGTAATAATACCCGGAGCACCCTCCGCCTTTGACCCCCAAGCGCAGGCCTTCAACGGGCGCGTCTGCGTGGGCAACCTTGTGCTTCGCCATCTCCACGGCCTTGGGCGTGAGGGTAATGCTCCCGACCTCGCTCATCTTCTCTTATGTAAGGCTAGTCAGCCGTCCCCGCCAGCCCGCGGCGCAACCCCGGCACGGTTCTACCACTCCACGGGTTTCCCTGCCGATTTCCGTTTCCACAAAGGCGAACGCTCTCGAAGCCGGTCAACCGTGCTGATCACGACATCTCCCACGGCGGCGATCTCCGCTTCGGTCGTCGATCGTCCGACCCCAAAGCGCACCGACGCGGCAGCCCACTCTTTTGGCACGCCCATCGCGTCGAGCACATAACTCGGCCCAGGCTTCGCGCTGCTGCAGGCCGCTCCACTCGAGACGGCCACATCTTCACAGAGCTCGAGGAGCAATTGCGCTCCGTCCAGATAGCCGAAGGACAAGTTGAGATTGCCGGGGTGGCGTTTGTCCGTGGCCCCGTTGAGACGGACTTCGTCGAGCGCGTTGAGTAGTCGATCGCGGAGCGTGTCTCGAAGGCCAGCGATTCGGGTCGCTTCCGTCGGACCCTCTTCTTTCATGATTTGCGCCGCCGCTCCAAAGCCGACGATCCCTGGCACATTGAGCGTGCCAGAGCGAAGTCCTCGCTCGTGCCCACCGCCCGTTATTTGCGGCTCGGGAACGCCGCGCGCTCGTACGGCCTCGCGCACGTACAGCGCGCCGACGCCCTTTGGCCCGTACATCTTGTGTGCCGAGACACTCACCAGATCGACGCCCAGGTCTCGCACCGAGAGGGGTAAGTAGCCGAGCCCCTGCGCTGCGTCGCAATGGAAGAGGACGTCACGCTCGCGGGCAAGTGCACCGATCGCGGCGATATCCTGCACGACACCGATCTCGTTGTTCGCCAGCATGACACTCACCAAGACCGTGTCTTTGGTGATCGCGGACGCCACCGCATCGACCGACACGACCCCTGATTCATCAACGTCGAGGAAAGTGACATGCCAGCCGTGTCTCGTGAGCGCCTCACACGTATCGAGGACGGCTTTGTGCTCGGTCCGCACGGTCACGATGTGGTTTCCGCGAGCCTCACTTGCTCTCGCCGCGCCCAGGATGGCCAAGTTGTCGCTCTCGGTCGCGCCGGAGGTGAATGTGAGCTCTCCAGGCTTGCACTCGATCAGGCCAGCGACTTGGGCTCGACCTTGCTCGACGGCGTCCTTGGCCGTGGTTCCGTACGCATGAGCGGTACTGGCCGCGTTGCCAAAGCGCTCTTGGAGATACGGCATCATCGCCGTGAGCACCCGATCGTCAATGGGCGTCGTCGCGTGATGGTCCAAGTATATCGGCCGTGAAGCCATGGTTTGGAAAGCCTAGCGCCGACTGTGTGCGCCTCCAACGGCTTGGTCTATGCTTCGCGTCATGCCCAAAGCGAGCATTCTGTGCGCGACCGACCTGACCGAGCATAGCCATCGTGCAGCGGACCTAGGCGTGGCGGCGGCAAAGGCTTTTGGAACGCGTCTCGATTTGGTCCACGTCATCGACGACGCCGATTCCTGGTGGCCCGAAGGGCCAGGGCTAGAGGAAGTCGCCGATCAAGCTCGGGAGCACACGACCCGCTACGAAGCAGATCTTGAAGCCAGGCTTCGGAAGAAGCAGGAGCGGTGTGTCGCAGCGGGGGTCGAATGCGAAGCTTTCGTCGTTCGGGGAAGGCCTTGGAGGCTCATTCCCGAAGTGGCGCAGGAGAGGTCGAGTTTCTTGATCGTCATCGGCGCCTTCGGGAGCGGCGGCGAGCGGGCGGTCGATCGGTCGGGAGTGACCGAGCGTGTCCTCGGGTCCACAGCAGAGCGTGTGATCCGAGCCGCCGATCGGCCCGTTTTCGTAGCTACCGGAGAAGGCGAGATCCCGGACGGTCTCGCCCACACCAAATGGCTTGTCGGCACCGATTTTTCCGAATCGGCACTTGCAGCACTCGCGTGGGCGAAGCGAGCGGTCGCACGCGTCGGGGGGGAGCTCCACGTCGCCAATGTGGTCATTCCTGCCGGCGGGGAGGAGAAGCCGGATGAAGAACGCACATGGCGCCAAGTCCTTCGTGACCAATCAAAGCTCGAAGCCGGCAACAAACTCGTCGACCACATCGCGAAGCACGCCCCAGGAGCTCAGCACCATCAGGTGGTTTCGCCCGAATACGCGTCGCATGCGCTTTGCGATGCCGCAGTGATGGTCGAAGCCGACGTATTGGTGGTCGGAACGCAACACCAGAGCGTGTTGGGTCGGTTGTTCGTAGGTACTACGGCGGCTCGATGTCTTCGGATCGCGCCCATGCCGGTGCTCATGGTCCCAGTGACGGCCCGTTAGGCGCGCGGCTTACAGCCTTTGAAGGGCCCCGGGACAACCTTGACAGGGCTCGGTCCATCCCCTAGATCCCTATATAGGACTGGATCAGTCCTTTATCGAAGTGCCTGATAATGCTACGAATTTCGAAAATGACGGACTACGCTGTCGTGCTGGCTACCCATCTGGCTGCCACGAAGAGTCCTCATGCGGCCCGCGACCTCGCGCTCCAAACCCAGATTCCGGAGCCCACCACGAGCAAAGTCCTCAAGCAGCTGAGCAAAGCTGGGGTCGTCGCCTCGCAACGCGGCCCCAAGGGTGGATACACGTTGGCTCGTCCGGCCGGTGAGATCGGCATTCAACAGGTGATCGAGGCCATCGAAGGGCCGATTGCGGTGACCGAATGTTCTGACGAGACCACCGATTCGCTTTGCGAGTACGAAACCAACTGCGGTGTTCGCGCGAACTGGCAGCGCATCAACCTCGCGGTTCACCAGGCCCTTTCCCAGATCACGCTTGCCGATATGGCGTTCCCTTTCGCCGACACGCTGATCACCATTGCCCGTTCCGGTGAAGAGGCCGAGCGGGCCCGGAGTGCAGACCCCTCGCATGGCGATGTGCATTGAGTTGGAGTGAGTGATGTCCACAGCGACCGAACCTATCGATGAAATTCTCAAGAAGGGCTACGACGCCGGCTTCATCACTGACATCGAGCAGGAATACGCTCCGCCCGGCCTCAACGAGCAAATCGTCGCCTTCATCTCAAAAAAGAAGAACGAACCCGAATGGCTTCTCGAGTGGAGGCTCAAGGCGTACAGGCACTGGCTGAAGATGAAAGAGCCGCGCTGGGCCAAGGTGAGCTACCCCGAGATCGACTACCAAGACATCTGCTACTACGCCGCTCCAAAGTCCAAGGACGACGCCCCTAAGAGCCTTGACGAGGTCGACCCTGAGCTGCTCGAGACCTACGAAAAGCTCGGGATCCCGCTCCATGAGCGCGAAATACTAGCGGGCGTAGCGGTCGATGCCGTGTTCGATAGCGTTTCGGTCGCGACGACGTTTCGCGAGAAGCTCGCGGAGGTCGGCGTGATCTTCATGCCGTTTTCTGAGGCCGTCCAAGAACACCCCGAGCTCATCAAGCAGTACCTCGGGTCGGTCGTACCGATTGCCGACAACTTCTTTTCTGCGCTCAACAGCGCAGTCTTCAGTGATGGCTCAGTCGTCTACATTCCAAAGGGCGTGCGGTGTCCGATGGAGTTGTCGACCTATTTCCGGATCAACGCGGCGAAGACGGGCCAGTTCGAACGAACGCTCATCGTGGCCGACGAAGGGAGCTATGTGAGCTACCTCGAAGGGTGCACGGCACCCATGCGCGACGAGAATCAGCTTCATGCAGCGGTCGTCGAGCTGGTGGCGCACAAGGATGCCCAGATCAAATACTCGACCGTGCAAAACTGGTACCCGGGCGATGAGAACGGCAAGGGCGGGATCTTCAACTTCGTGACGAAGCGCGGCCTTTGCGAAGGGGAGCGCTCAAAGATCAGTTGGACTCAAGTCGAGACTGGGTCTGCGATCACCTGGAAGTATCCGAGTTGCATTCTCAAGGGTGACCACTCGATCGGGGAGTTCTACTCGGTGGCCCTCAGCAATCATCGGCAACAGGCAGACACCGGCACCAAGATGATCCACCTCGGTAAGAACACCCGATCGACCATCATTTCAAAGGGGATCAGCGCAGGCCATGGGCAGCAAACCTATCGTGGGGGTGTGAAGATCATGCGTGGCGCCACCAACGCGAGGAACTACACCCAATGCGATTCGCTTCTGATCGGCGACCAATGCGGTGCCCATACGGTGCCATACGTCGACGTTCGCAACAGCACCGCGCAGCTCGAGCACGAGGCGACCACCTCTCGCATCGGTGAGGATCAGCTTTTCTATTGTCGACAGCGTGGGCTTTCCGAGGAAGACGCGGTGAGCCTGATCGTCAACGGTTTCGCCAAGCAGGTATTGAAAGAGCTGCCGATGGAATTTGCGGTTGAGGCACAAAAGCTTCTCGGGGTCAGCTTGGAAGGAGCGGTAGGTTGATGCTGAAGATCAAGGACCTGCACGTCGAAGTCGACGCAAAGCCGATCCTCAAGGGGATAGACCTCGAGATCGGAGCCGGTGAGGTGCATGCCATCATGGGGCCAAACGGCTCCGGCAAGAGCACCCTCGCGTACGTTCTTGCGGGTCGCGAGGGTTACGAGGTGACCAAGGGCAGTGTGATGTACAAGGGGCAGGATCTGCTCGAGATGTCGCCCGAAGCGCGAGCGGCCGAAGGTTTCTTTCTCGGCTTTCAATATCCCGTGGCGATCCCCGGAGTGAGCAATGTCTACTTTCTCAAGGCCGCTCTCAACGCACTGCGGAAGCATCGCGGGGAAGATCCACTCGACGCAATCGACTTCATGAAGCTATCGAAAGAAAAGGCGGCGCTGGTGCAACTCCCCGACGAGCTGACCAAGCGATCCGTGAACGATGGCTTCAGTGGCGGCGAAAAGAAACGCAACGAGATCTATCAGATGGCGATGCTGGAGCCGTCCTTGGCAGTGCTCGACGAGACCGATTCTGGTCTCGACATCGACGCTCTCAAGGTGATCGCGGATGGCGTGAACACGCTTCGGAGCCCTGAGCGCGCCATGCTCGTCATCACGCACTATCAGCGGCTTCTCGATCACATCGTGCCGGACGTGGTGCACGTCTTGATCGACGGCCAGATCGTTCGAACCGGAGATAAGGACCTCGCGAAGCATCTGGAAGCGGAAGGTTACGCAGAGGTTCGGGATGCGATGCAGCCGTGACGAACCAACGTCGGACACTACTTGAGAGTCTCCCATCCTCGTTTGAAACGGGGCCTGAATGGTTGCGTTTGGCTCGCAAGAACGCTGCCGAAGTACTGCGGGAGCGTGGGCTACCCAACAAAAAGACCGAAGCGTGGAGGTTCACCTCGGTCCGCCCACTCGTGGACAACGAGTTCACACGGGTCGACGGAGAGACCCCGAAGCTCGTCTCTCCCACACCTCGAGGCGTGACGGTGCAGAGCCTCCGTCAAGTCCTCGAGCAGGACCCTGCCGAGCTCGAAGGCCGTCTTGCCAAGGGCGAGTCGCAGCACTTCGCTGCGCTCAATACGGCGCTTTTCACGGAGGGTTTGTGGATTCACGTGGCGGCCGGAGTCATCGTCGAAGAGCCGCTTCAGCTCATTCACGAGCCTCCCCACACGACCGAGCCGGGCGTGAGCTACCCACGCGTTCTGGTGACGGTCGAGGCCGGAAGTGAAGCAACACTAATCGAGACATATACCGGAGAGGCGTCGGAGCAGCTCACCAATTCGGTCGTCGAGGTGGAGCTCGGTCGCAACTCAAAGCTCGACCACATTCGTATCCATGAGAACCATGGCCTCCACGTGGGCCGCGTCGAAACGCGTCAAGAGGCGGACAGCTCGTATCGATCGGTCGTGGTGACCCTTGGCGGTGCGCTCCTTCGTTTCGATGTTCGTGCGCTTCTCCAAGGCCAGGGTGCCGAGTGCCGCCTCGATGGCGCGTATCTCGTCGACGGGAACGATCACGTCGACCACCACACTCTCGTCGAGCATCAGGCGCCGCGTTGCCGGAGCGACCAGACCTACCGCGGGATCGCTTCGGGCCGTGGCACCGCGGTCTTCGATGGCGTCGTCTTGGTTCACCGGGATGCTTCAAAGACCGAGGCGCATCAAGAGAACCGGAACCTTTTGCTCTCGGATACCGCGACGGTGCACACGAAGCCTCACCTCGAGATCGACACTGACGATGTCATTTGCAGTCATGGGGCTACCGTTGGGTCTCTCGACGCGAGCCAGCTGTTCTATCTGCGCACCCGCGCCATTCCTGAAGAGCTTGCAAGAGCGATGCTCACCTATGCGTTTATCGAGGAAGTCGTCGATCGGGTGTCTCATGAGCCGACCCGAGACCGGCTCCGGGAGGCTGTCCTGGCCCGAATTCCGGCGGGCGAAACGATTCAGGGGGCGTCATGACGCGACCCTCAGCGATCGCGAACGCGACAGACGCCGGCTTCGACCCTCGGCAGCTGCGCGATGATTTTCCGGCTCTTGATCAGGACGTGCATGGCAAGCCCCTGGTCTATCTCGACAGTGCCGCGACTACCCTCAAACCTCGAGTCGTCATCGACACAGTGGCTGACGTGTATGCGCGTGACTGCGCCAACATTCATCGGGCGGTTCACCTTCTTTCGCAGCGGGCCACCGCTCGCTTCGAAGATGCTCGTGAAAAGGTGCGGGCGTTTCTCAACGCCAACGATACCAGCGAGGTGATCTTCACGCGTGGAACCACCGAATCGGTCAACGTGGTCGCGCAGAGCTGGGCTCGTACGTTCCTCCGCAAGGGAGATGAGGTGCTCATCACCGAGCTCGAGCACCACTCGAACATCGTTCCCTGGCAGATCGTCTGCCAGCAAGTGGGTGCAGAGCTCGTCATCGTGCCGATGAACGACCGCGGCGAGATCACCCGTGACGCCTTCGAACAGCAGCTCAGCTCGCGAACTCGGCTCGTTGCGATGGCGCATGTCTCGAACTCGCTTGGCACGGTGCTTCCCGTCGAAGAGTTGATCGAGTTGGCGCACGAGCGGGGCGCCGTCGTGTTGCTCGATGGAGCGCAGGCCGTTTCGCACGTCCCGGTAGACGTGCAGGCGCTTGATTGCGATTTCTACGCATTCAGCGGCCACAAGCTCTATGGGCCGACGGGGGTCGGCGTGCTTTATGGGCGCAAGCGTCTCCTCGAAGGGATGCCTCCTTATCAAGGCGGCGGCGACATGATCCGCTCGGTTACCTTTGCAGAAACGATCTACAACGACCTTCCATACAAGTTCGAGGCTGGGACCCCCAACATCGTGGGGGCGATCGGGCTTGGGGCGGCGATCGACTATTTCACCTCGTTCGATCTCGATGCGTTGCACGCTCACGAGAACGCCGTCCTTCGCTATGCGACTGAAGCGCTTGGATCGATCGCTGGGCTCCGGCTCATCGGCACGGCGCCCGGGAAAGTGGCCGCGGCGTCGTTCCTGATGGACGCGGCGCACCCCCACGACATCGGCACCATCGTCGACTCCGAGGGGGTGGCGATTCGAACCGGCCATCACTGTGCTCAGCCCGTCATGGAGCACTTCGGCATCGCAGCCACCGCACGGGCGTCGTTCGGCATGTACAACACCACCCAGGATGTCGACGCCCTGGTGGAGGCGCTCCAGAAAGTGAAGGAGCTATTCGGGTGACGGACCTCCGCGAGCTCTATCAAGAAGTTATCCTCGACCACGGCAAGAACCCGAGGAACCATTGCTTTCCGGAGCCTCACAACAGGGAAGGGCGAGGTTACAACCCTCTTTGTGGCGACAAGGTCACGCTTCGTTTGCAGCTCGATGGTGACACGATCACCGACGTTGGCTTCATGGGGCAGGGTTGCGCTATCTCACAAGCCTCCTGCTCGACGATGACTCAGGCGATCAAAGGCAAGACGGTCGAAGAGGCCGATGTGCTCTTCTCGAAGTTCCACGCGATGGTGACCGGGGAAGCCGCTGCCGACGAGGATTTCGATTCACTTGGCAAGCTTGCCGTGTTTTCAGGCGTTCGCGAGTTTCCGATGCGGGTCAAGTGCGCCACGTTGGGCTGGCACACATTAAACCAAGCGCTTCGAAACGAGAGCGGCGAAGCGACGACGGAGTAAGACGGTGGGCGACGACATCGAGCATTTGAAGGTTCACAAGATCCCCCCGAGGTCGACCTCGGACCATGTCTTTTTGCCGCAAGCCGACGGACACCATGCAACGACGGATCCGGTCGGAGAGGCTTATGGCGGGTCCGGTGAGAGGCCTTCGGCTCCCATCGATCCCGAGGCGGTCAAAGCCGCGATCGTTGTGGCGCTACAGTCGATATTCGATCCCGAGATCCCCGTGAACATCTACGAGCTCGGTTTGATCTACAGCGTTGACGTCGCCGAGGACGGCCGCGCCGAAGTGCGCATGACCCTCACCGCGCCAGCATGTCCAGTCGCGGGCGCGCTCGTCGAGGAAGTCGCCGAAAAGACGGGTCGGGTTGAGGGCGTCTCCCGATCTCATGTCGAGCTCGTCTGGGACCCGCCTTGGACACCTGAGCGCATGACCGAAGCCGCCAAACTCGAGCTCGGCCTGATCTAATAGGGGACACTCTCCGCGTCCCCAACTCCTCGATACTGCAGAGTTTCTGCGCAGAAGATCGCAACGCCGAATCGTTCAGGTTTTCGAAAACCCAGAGCGTGCGTTTGGGCAACTCCGATCCGTCGTGAAACAGCGGAAACAAATCCCCGCGATCTTTGGCGTAGGACGGGAACGATTTCGGGCAGTTGGGGACCCGGAGAGTGTCCCTTACACTTCTGCGCGCGGATGAGTCGAGAGCTGTCAGGGCGTTGTGGTACGTGCGGCTGGTACATTCCCAAACGGGAAGAGCCTGATGGTTCTTGGGTTGGGGATTGTCGGTTGGGACAGGGGCACTGGCCCCTCAAGGACACGGCGACGTGCTCGAGCCACAAATCGAAGAACATTCCCTGGAATCAAGCGCTCAAGCGAAAGCCGGCGGCGGGGGCGCCTCGGCGCTACCGTGAGGCGGCGGCTCCAGCACCCCGGCCCCTTATCCCCTCAGACATAGGAATCGACATGGATCAAGACACGTTTCGACAAGTCCTTCGCGAAGTCCTCCTCGACGAGCTTGGGGTGCGTGACGTCAACATGGGAGATCGCTGGAACGGGGGTGAGCTCGTGCTGATCCCGGGGCGGGAGGGCACGCAGGAGAAGCGCTTGCCGCTCGACGTCTTCTTCAAGAAGATCGTGATGGTGCGCGACAAGCTCCGCGTCCTCGAGCAGAAGATCAACGGGCACAAGGGGCTCAGTGACGAGGAAAAAGTGCAGCTCCAGCAATACATCACCGGCTGCTACGGCACCCTGACCACCTTCAACGTCCTCTTTGGGAGCAAAGAGGATCAGTTCATGGGGCAGAAGAAGTAACCCGGTAGGACACTAACGCTGGCACTGGCGCTGTCGCTGGCACGGACGCTGGCACAGTCACTGTCGCTGGCACTGACACTGTCACTGACGCTGCTACACTGCGTCGTGCTCTACTTCGCCTACGGCTCCAATCTCGACACGCACAACTGGGTAGAGTGGTGCGAGACTAAGGGGTACGACCCTGCTTCGCTCGAGCTGGTCGGTCGGGCCTGGCTTCCCGACTACGAGCCGGTTTTTCACTATCAGTCGCGTCTTCGCAAGGGGGGCGCGCTCGACGTTCGTCCGCGCAAGGGGACGGCGACGCCCGGCGCGCTCTTTCGTGTTCGTGATTGGACGGGGCTCGACGCCAAAGAGGGGCTTTCGGGTCGGTACTATCGGCGCATCGAAGTTGTGGCCCTCACCGACGATGGGCATGCGCACCGCGCGGTGACGTACAGCGTCTGCGACGAACGGAGATGCAGCTTCGTGCCTCCGGGGCCTGAGTACCAGGAGATCGTGACCCGTGGGCTCGCGCGATTCGGACATGGGCCGGAGCAGTTCCTAGCTGCAGCGCGCGGGGAACCCACCCCGTCGATCACCACCGCGATCTTCGCGTACGGCACATTGATGCGCGGCGAGCGTAGTCACGGTCGAGTTGCGCCCCGACTCGAGCGCACCCACCATCCTGCTCGGGTCCCTGGTGCGTCTTTGGTGCGAATCGACTGGTATCCCGGCTTAGTGCTAGCTGGCGAAGGAGTTGTGTACGGCGAGGTCTTTGAGATCGACGATATCGGTGCGGCCCTAGACGAGCTCGACCCCTATGAAGACTTCACCGGCTACGAAGACAGCGACTCGCTCTACCGGCGCTCGCTTGTGAGGACTCATACCAACGGTGGCGCGATATTGGCCTGGACGTACGTTTTTCTAGGGGATGTCGCTGACCTCTCCGTGATCGCGTCGGGGCGGTGGTCGGACGCTTGACTGCGCGGCCTGTGAGCCATACTCTCACGGTTCATGAGCAACCACCGCAACATGCTGCGCAACTACTTTTTTTGGTTCACCGACTGAGGTGGCCTGCGCGCATTGTCGCTCTACGGCCGCCTCTCAGGGCGGCCTTTTTGTTTAACTCATGAGGTCGTCGTGCGAGGGGCAGAAAACCCG
>CAJHXN010000464.1_pt1 | contig 17739 bp, 16 predicted proteins | sample 9198401 | NCBI WGS metagenome assembly CAJHXN01 (sample SAMEA7708334, study PRJEB35096) | sediment metagenome | biome: marine neritic benthic zone biome [ENVO:01000025]; feature: sediment [ENVO:00002007]; material: shallow marine sediment [ENVO:03000034] sea grass bed [ENVO_01000059] ... | reverse complement strand
GTGCCCGACCGTTGGCGCCAAGGATGAGGTCTACCGAGACCGCCTCGCCGTGGCGAGCCGACCGAACGGCGTCGTGGAGCGCGTCGCTCCGGAGCACTTCGGAAGGGGATTTCCCGATCGGCTCCTGGTCCGCGATGCGATCGAGCGCGGTATTGGTGAGCACGATCCGTCCAAGGGCGTCGGCGACGAACACCGCTTCCACCATCGAGTCGAGCATGGTTTTGAGACGATTCTCCTGGGCATGCAGCGAGGTGATGCGCTCGTCGAGCTCGTCTGCGAGGCGATCGAGCGACCGCCCGATGTCTCCGAGCTCGTCATCTCGATCGCTCAAGGTGCGGACCGATAGGTCGCCGCGGGCAAGAGAGTCAGCCACCTCGGTGAGCTTCCGCGCTGGCGCAACGATGGTTCGCGAGAGCGCCCAGGTGAGAGCGACGCCGATGACCAAGGCCAGCGCACCAGCGACCAACATCAACTCGCGGACGCTCGAGCGCATGGCGTCCGCCAACCCGGTCGACCGCATCGCCTGCACCACGGTTTGGTCGGGGAGGCGCCGCGAATACACGAAGAGCTCGCGCGCATCCTCGCCCAAACGCTCTCGAACGAATCCTCCTTCTTCATTGCCCGGGGGCTCGGTCAAATACTGGGAAGCGCCCTCGAGGGCCTCTGCATCGAGGCCGGTGTCTCCGACGACCCGGCCCCCTCGAACGACCACGATCCAGGCGCCATATCGAGCGCCGACGGTTTCGGCGACCGATTCCGGATCTTCACCTTTTGCCAGCGCCGCTGCTGCGGCGTTGGCGGTCCGTTCGAGGTCGAGCCGCTGCGTGCGCGACAAACGGTAATCGGTAAGGGGGTCCTCGAGTAAAAGGATCGTCAGGACGATCCCCGCGGTCGCGGTCATCGTCGCAGCGATCAGATTCCACCGGAGACCCCAACGTTCCACCTGGGGATCATATCAACTTATCAGGGCTTTTGTACGCGGTAGCCCACACCCCTGACGGTCTCGAGGTGCTGGGCGCCCGCACCCAGCTTTTCGCGGAGCCGCTTGATGTGGGTGTCGACGGTGCGCGTTTCAACTCCTGGAGCATATCCCCATACCCGCTCGAGGAGCGCATCGCGAGGCTGGACGCGGCCCGCTCGCGAAGCAAGGTCGAGGAGAAGTCGAAACTCGAGCGCGGTGAGCGCAATCTCCTCACCCTCGACCTCGACGCGGTGCGCGGGCACATCGATTCGCAGGTTGCCGATCGTGAGCACCTGGGGACCCTCCGAATGTGCTTGCGGTCCGACTCGGCGCAGGATCGCGTCGACACGGAGAGTTAGCTCCCTCGGACTGAACGGCTTCACGACATAGTCGTCCGCACCCACTTCGAATCCGACGATGCGGTCGACTTCTTCTGCCTTGGCCGTCAACATGATCACCGGCACCCGGATCGTGTCCGCGCTCCGTCGCAACCGGCGGCATACTTCGAAGCCGCTGATGTCGGGCAGCATCACGTCCAACAAAATGAGATCCGGTCTTTCCCGCACGATCTCGGCAAGCGCCCCCGTGCCATTGTGCGCGATGGTCACCTCGTGACCCGCTTCACGTAGATTGAAAGCTACGAGGTCAGCGAGGTCGGCTTCGTCTTCGACGACCAGGATTTGAGCGCCCATCTTGTTCGCGGCGAGACTGCCAGTCGATTGTGACAGGTCGGTGACCCGTCCGTCTCGTCACAGCAACGTATAACACGAGAGGAGCTGGCTCGTGAGCCGGCGTGTGCTACCCAACTCCAAGGGCAGCAAAGCCAGCCATGCGCATCCCCCTCGCCAATCTACTGGTCCGTAGCCCCCTACCACGGGTGGACGACCTCATGCGCGAGGTCGAGAAGTGCGTCGGTTGCGTTCCCGAGCTCATCGACCTCCTCATCGCTGGTGACGCCGCAGGTTTGGAGCGGGCCGCTCGGGAGGTGAGCCGTCTCGAGGGGAAAGCCGACCGAGCCAAGAACGTGGTTCGGTCGCACATCCCGGTCCGCCTGTTCCTGCCGATCGATCGACGCGATCTGCTGCGATTGATCAGTGAAATCGACTCGGTGGCCGATTGCGCGGAAGACGTCGGGGTGCTCCTCACCCTGCGATCATGGGAAGTTCCTTTGGGACTTGAGTCGCCACTGCGGCAATTCGTCAAGAGCGTGATGGCGGTCGTTTCGGCGGCCTCGGAGCTCGTCGCGATGATGGACGAGCTCTCGGCTGCGGGGTTTGGCGGCAGCGTGGCGGAGACGGCCGTCGCCAAAGCCGACGCCGTCGGTAAGCTCGAGCACGAGGCGGACAAGCGCCAAGACCAATGCGCCAAGGTTTTGTTTAGTGCAGAGGATAAAGTATCACCGGTGTCGATCTTCATGTGGACCAAGCTCCTCAACAAGATCGGCGATATCGCGAACCATGCCGAGAACATCGGTGATCAATTCCGGCTCTTTGTCGCCGCCTCCTAGATGGACCTCACCACCGTCATCCTCACGGTAGCGTCCCTCGGCGGCCTTTACATGGCTTGGACGATCGGCGCGAACGACGTCGCCAACGCCATGGGGACCTCGGTCGGGTCGGGGGCCCTCACATTGCGAGGCGCGATCGTGGTGGCGGCGATCTTCGAGTTTGGCGGAGCGATGCTGGTGGGAGGCTCGGTCACCGACACCATTCGCAAAGAGATCGTCGATATCCAAACGTTGGGTAGCGATCCCATGGTGATGGCGATCGGCATGACCTGCTGTCTGCTCGCAGCCGCCCTTTGGTTGAATCTGGCGACCTATGCAGGCTGGCCGGTGTCGACGACACACAGCATCGTTGGTGCGGTGGTCGGCTTCGGCGTCGCTGCGGGCGGCATGGGGGCGGTCGATTGGGCCACTATGGGAAGCATCGCCGCCAGCTGGGTCGTGTCACCGCTGATGGGCGGGGTCCTTGGCTATTCGATCTTCATCCTGATTCGCAGAACGATCTTGAACGCCGAGCAACCCCTGATGGCGCTGAGACGTTGGGGTCCGATCTTCGTCTTCCCCATCATCGGTATTCTGGTCCTGAGCGCGATGTTCAAGGGCCTCAAGCCCCTTAGGCTCGATCTGCCGTTCGTGCCAGCTTTGCTAACTGCCGTTGCGATCGGTGGCGTTGCAAGTTTCGCTGCCGTCCCCGTTTTTCAGCGTTTCTCGGTCAATCGCAAGGGTTCATCCGAGACGGAGCTCGTTCGAACCGAAAAAGCATTCATCGTCCTTCAGATCATGACAGCGTGTTTCGTCGCCTTTGCACATGGAAGCAATGATGTCGCAAATGCAGTCGGACCGCTGGCCGCGGTGTTCAGTGCCGTCAAAGAAGGCGTCACCGAGACCGTCCAGGTGCCGTATCGCGTGTTGTTGATCGGCGCCGTGGGCATCGTCGTAGGCCTGGCCACCTACGGCTACAAGATCATGGCGACGATCGGGAAGAAGATCACGGAGCTCACCCCATCACGTGGTTTTTCCGCCGAGTTCGCGGCCGCTACGACAATCGTTTTGGCGAGTAAGTTGGGTCTGCCCGTGAGCACCACCCATACACTGGTGGGCGCAGTGATCGGGGTTGGCTTTGGCCGGAGCATTGGCGCGATCAACCTGAGGGTGCTCCGCGGGATCTTTGCGAGCTGGTTCATCACCGTTCCGTTCACGGCGATTCTGGCGGGATTGCTTTTCCTGGTCGCCCGCACCGCGCTTCTGTGAGTGGCCGTCGAAGCGGGCACGCGCTAAGCACGGGCCATGGCTTTGTCGGTTGGCATCGTCGGCCTTCCCAACGTCGGGAAATCCACCCTCTTCAACGCGCTTTCCGAAAAAGAGGCCGAGGCGGCGAACTACGCGTTTTGCACGATCGACCCCAATGTCGGAGTCGTGCCGGTGCCGGACCCACGCTTTGACAAGTTGGTCGAGCTCTATGCGCCGAAGAAGATTGTGCCAGCAACGGTGGAGTTCGTCGACATCGCCGGGTTGGTGAAGGGGGCCTCAAAAGGTGAGGGCAAGGGTAACGCTTTCTTGAGCAACATCCGCGAAGCGGATGCAGTGGCGCATGTGGTTCGGTGCTTCGAGGATGAGAACATCGTGCACGTCGACAATCGCGTCGACCCGATCGCCGACATTGAGACAATCGAAACCGAGCTGATCTTGAAGGACCTCGAGACGGTGCAACGAAGGCTCGACAGAGCTGAGCGTGCGGCCAAAGGCCAAGATCCATTCGAAAAAAAGGCAGTCGTCTTTTGTCAAAGGCTCGAGGCCCGGCTCAACGAAGGCAAGCCCGCAACGGAGGTCGAAGTATCGGATGAGGACGAAGCGCAGATCCTCCGCGACCTGTTTCTACTCACCAACAAGCCCTCTTTCTTCGTCGCAAACGTCAAAGATGACCAGCTCGCACACGTCGACGAAGACCCACTCGTAGCGCGGGTTCGAAAGCTGGGCGAGGAGCGCGGAGTGCCCGTCGTGGTGATCAGCGCAGCGATCGAGTCCGAGATCATGCAGCTCCCAGAAGAAGAGCGCGCGGAATTCGTCGAATCGCTAGGACTCGATGAGCCAGGTCTTCACAAGGTGATCCGCACTGGGTACGGAGCATTGGATCTCATCACGTTTTTCACCGCCGCGGATCCGGAGGTTCATGCTTGGACCATCGACCGAGGGACGAAGGCGCCCCAAGCGGCGGGCAAGATCCACAGTGATTTTGAGCGCGGATTCATTCGCGCCGAAGTCATGAAGTGCAACGACCTCTTCGAGCTCGGCTCGGAGCCGTCGGTCAAGGCCGCGGGCAAGCTGGCGGTCGAGGGGAAAGACTACGTCGTGCAAGATGGCGACATCATGCACTTTCGCTTCAACGTGTGACGCCCTACAGGATGTTGACCTCGACGAGGAGGTACTCGTTGTCACCGTGGTTATCTACGTGGAAGAGCATTGGGGTTCCAGCCTCGAAGTCTTGGGTTGCGATCCACGTGCGGCCGAGCGGAGCGCTGTCCGGCTGAGGGATCAATACGCGCTCGTCGAAGATCATCTCGTCGCCCACGGTAAGACTGATCCGTGCTTCACCGCCGACCGGTGCGTTCAAAGCAAAATGAAAAGCACGGGTCTCGATCTCATCGCCCTTGCGAATCGCCCGCAGGGAAGGCTGCTCGAGGGTGATCCAGTCGCAGACGTCGGTATACACCGACAGAACCGTGAATGGCGCAAAGCACTCGGCGACGAAAGACACGTCGCAATTGCTCGGGACGACGACGCATTCATCGGTTTCGAAGTCCGGGCAGTCGCCCTCGGGTGGGGGGCATGTTGCGCCGGCAGGAGGTTCGCCGAAAAACTCCTCGCCGTCCGTGGTCTGTCGCCATTGCGCGTTGTCGACGAGTGGACCCGGGACGCCTCCGTCACTGCTTCCGCACCCGATCACGAGCCAAATGCCCGCCGCAATCGTCAGCCGATTCAACATGCCGCTCTCATGAGAGTACGAGGGGCCTCGACGCGGGTTAGCCTTCGCGGGGAACACTGACCCGTACTCGCACATCGGGCTTGATCTTCAGCGCGCCAAACGCCGCGGTATACGGCTTGATGCCGAAGTCCGGCTGATGGATCGTAACCTCGGTCACCCAACGGCCTCCCTCCGGCCGAACGTCGGCCTGGATCGTTCGCGTACGCCCGTGAAGCTCGAGCTGTCCTTCGATCGAAAAGCCCTCGCCCCTCGAAACGACCTCGGTCGACTCGAACCGAATCTCCGGATGCTTGCGCACCCGCAAGACGTCCTTGGTGACGTTGTCGTGGATCTTCTTTTTGTCGCCGTCGTTCAGAGTCGACGGGTCGTCCCGCCCGTCGATTTGGGCGCAAACCACCTGGAGGCTGCTTGGATCGAACGTGGCCTGGATCCTCCGGGAGTCGTCGTCGATCTCGATCGAGAACCGCTCGACCTGCATCTTGAGATCGTGAGCGAGCCGCGCCAAGAGGCCATCCTTGAAAGAAAAGATCAAACATTCGGAGTTGTAGGCGTCGTAGCGAGCCATCGCGGGCCATGTAACTCACTCCGTGGTCCCAGGCCAGTTTGTTTGCACCGAGGCCGCCCTCAAGGGCTCTCGACGTAGTAGGACCCTAGAAGAATGAACATTTCTTCCTCGGTGGTAACACCACCACCGGTGGCACACGCGTCACAAATACCGCCATCGCCGCAAAGCGAGTCGTCGCCGATACAGGCCATCCCCTGGTTAGGGCCGCCGAAGCACGACCGCTCTTCGGGTATGCAACCGCAAGCGAAGACATCGAAACCAGCCCCGCTGGCGAACTCGCGAACCCTATCGACGAAGTCGCAGGTCTCGGCATCGGGCTTTGTGGACTCGCGCCGAACCTCTTCGGGATCGGTTTCGCCGTTATCCCACAGCGAGCAGTACTTGAAAGTACGGTCGCGGTCGTCGGAGCTGTCGAATGAGGGCAGCTCTGGCTCGAAAAAGCGTTGGTAGACCGGGTCGGCATAGTCGCGACTGATGTAGTCGGGGTCGCGATCTTCTGGAAGACAGTCAGGCCCTGGCTCGCACGGGTCGTTAGGTGGATACCAAACCCGGAATTGCTTTCCGAAACGGTGGGTGTGCGAGCTCAACGTCATCAATCGCGCATTCGGCGGGATGGTGTAACTCGTGCACACTTCCTTCGAGCTGAACGCTTCGACCGTTCCCATCCCGAAGATATCGGAGGCATGGAAGATCTGCTGGCGTTGGTACACCTGCTCATCTGGAGTGGCAAACTCGATATTCATCCATTGCTCGATCGTGGTGTCGCGAGTGGTGAGGTTGAACGCGTGGCTGTCCCACACGATGAAGCCCTGGACCGGAAGCAGAGCATAGACGTCGGTCGGGTAGTCTTCGCGAAATGTAGCTTCTTGCGCAGTGGCAATATTCTGTCGGACGGCGGCCGCACCGAAGAGACCCAACGGGGTGCGGAGCTCGGCTGGGGCATTCGTGTAGGCAATGCACGCGACCGACGTCAGAGGGGCAGTCACACACTGACTGCGGTCGCCGCACTCCTCGGAGCCGGGCGTGCACGATACTCCATCATTGTCGCCACCGAGGCAGACCCAGTTCTTCCACTCTGGGTTCATCGGATCCCATTGGGCTTCTTTCTCCTTGGGCGGAACGTAGAACTCGACGATGCTGTGATGGGATTGCGGATCCTGCGCGAGCAAGATTTCGTTATAGGCAAAGCAGTCGCGATCGGGCCCACCCTGGGCAGCGCCGCACGGAACTTTGAGCTCATCAGGCACCCGGTCCGAGTAGTCGTAGTAACTGACGAAGCAGACCTCGCCCTCGCCCTCAGCGGGAACGGGCCATGCACCGGAGTAAAACTGGACGCCTTTGTCCGCGGCGGGCGGGGGGATCGGCTGGATCTTGTTCGGGACGATTTCCCCTTCGAGTGCGCAGGTCGCAAACTCCTCTGAGCCGGCGACGATCCCGGTCTCGGGAGCGCCGCCTCGAATCCATGCACGAAGCAAGCCGAGGTCGTCGTCGCTGAGCGCATCACCGCCCAACGGCATCGCGCTGCCCCCAATACCGCGCGCTCCAAGGATGCTTCCGTCGGCTTTGGCTTGGACCTTGAGATAGAGGAGGCTGTCGTCCTGGTCTGCGGGAAAGACCAGCTTGAAGTCTCCGGCAACGCCATCGACGTTGACGAGGTTCTCGTAGGCAACGTCCGCACGGAGATCGAGGCCAGACTGCGGCGAATCTCCATGGCAGTTCGAAAGGGTGCAGCCTCTCGCTTCGAAGATCTGCTCTTGAATCTGAGCAAACGTGCTGTCGGCGTCGCACTTCGCGGCGTCGTCGCTGGTATTGCTGTCGGTGCCACATCCCGCGACAGCCAATGCGCTGATCGCGAGGAATAAGACTCGAACGGGCTTCATAGGAGCTCCTAGGGAGTTAAACGGGTAAATCGGGCCGGAGTGTTGATGATTGAATTATCGGTGCAAGCAAAAATCAGGGTCGCTCAGAAACGTGGTGATTTCAGACGCCCGCTAGAGTGATGGAGGCTGGATGAAGTACGACCCCAACGGGATGAACATTTCGTCCGCTGTGGTGATCCCTCCCCACACGGGGCAGGCATCGCAAAGACCGCCGTCCCCGCAGACCGAATCGTCGCCGCCGCACAGCATGCCTTGGCTCGGGCCGCCAAAGCAGGCGCGATCCTCGGCGTCACAGCCGCAGTGCGCGACCCGCGGCGCGGCGCAAGTCGGGCTTTGAGGTTTGGTGGACTCGCGCTTGACCTCGGCCGGATTGTCGGCACCGTTGTCATAGACCGCGCACGCCTTGAAGGTGCGCTCCGCTTCGCCTTCACCGTCGTACTCGAGTGGCGGGTCATAATAGGTGTAGACTGGGTCGTCATAGAGTCGGCTCTCGTAGTCGGACGGGCCTTGCGGCACCATGCATCCCTCCGAGCCTTCGCATGGCTCGTTGGGAGGGAGCCAGATTCGGAAGAGCTCGCCCTTCTGGTGCATGTGCGAGCTGAGAGACATCAGGCGGCTGTACTGGTCGAGGGTGAAGGTCATGCAGACCTCACGCTTCGTAAACGGCGCCACGGTCGACATGGCGAAGATCTCCCCGGCTTCGAAGATCTGCCGTTGGAGCCATCTGCGGCCTTGCTCGGGAAGGAAGGTCAGGTTGACCCATTGCTCGATGGTGGTGTCCTTCTTGGTCAGATTGAAGCCGTGGCTGTTCCATGCGACGAAGCCCTGCAACGGAAGCCGCGCATAGACCCCCTCTTGAGGTTCGTCGATGAAGGTCGACTCCTGCGCGCCCGAAAGCCCGACTCGTGTGCCAGAGACCCCGCCGATCGCGCCGGCGCCGAAATCCGAAAAGTCACCTGGAGCGTGGGGATACAAGACGCAGGCAACCGAAGTTCGAGCCGGCGTGGTGCACGCCGATCGGTCGCCGCACGCGCCCTGATCGGTGGGGTCGCAGGCCTCGCCGTCGGTCGCGCCGCCAAGGCACGACCACGGACCCCAGTCACCCCCATTGGGATCGGACTCGGGGGTGTAGACGGTGATGATGCTGTGGTGCGACTGCCCGTCCTGCGCGAGCTCGTTGCGACCAAAAGCAAAGCATTTGCGCCCCTCGCCAAACTCGTCACAGTCGACCTGATACTCAGGCGGAACTGAATCGCTGAAGTCATAATAGGTCGCGTAGCAAACCTCATCCTCTGCCTCTGCACCAAGCGCCCAGCCGCCAGCGTAAACCTGGACGCCTTCGCCGGGCGCAGGGGGCTGCAAAGGCACGATCTTGTTGGGGTCGGCCTCGAAGTTCCCTTCACAACCGAGGAGGTTGAGCGTACCTTCGACGATCGCGTCTTCGGGGGCACCCGCTCGCATCCACAACAACACCGCCTCGACCTTTTCGTCGGAGAGTCTTGGGAGGCCCGACGGCATCGCTTGGCCGAGACCCGCACTGGCAAGCTCTTGCGTGGTCTCATGGAGCTTGCGATAGAGAAGGCTCCGTGCTTGGTCGCCAGGAGCCACGCGCTGGATGTCAGCATCGATCCTGCTCGCCACCTGCACTAGGGCTTCGTACGAAGCGCCTGCTCGAAGATCGAGGCCGCCACTCGATTCGAAGCTCGCGCCGTGACACGCGTCGTTTGCACAGCCTTCGCCCTCGAAGATCGTCGTTTGGATCGCCGCAAAGGTACTATCGAAGTTGCAGTCTTTGGGTTGGATGCTCTCGTCGGTCGAGCTTTCACCGCAAGCCGTTGCAAGGAGTGCCACCGCGCAGGTGAGCACCGACCTGGTTAGTTTAGATATAGTCATGGCCTCTCGCTGATGAGCCTATGGGGCCGAGACACGGGCTTGTCTCGCTAATTGACCCACATTCAATTAACTATTTATCACATCCGCGCAAACAGGCGGCCTAAATACCGCCACCGATGCGCTGAAAGGGACCGGCCATGCCCCTCGAAATCCTCTTCAAAACTGCGAATTACAGTGTCCTCCCGTTCTGGTTTCTGTTGTTGGTCGCTCCGCGTTGGCGTTGGACGAGACTATTGGCGCACGGGCCAGTGGTCCTTTTGCTTCTGACACCCATCTACACCTACATGCTCTTCGGCTACGGTTCGTCTCCCGAAGACATCGATATGACCACGCTTTATGGCGTGATGACCGCGTTTAGCACACCGCATATCGTCGTCGCGGGTTGGATCCACTATCTGATCTTCGACCTGTTCATCGGCGCGTGGGAAGCACGTGACGCAGAGCGTCGAAACATCCCGCACCTGCTAGTGGTCCCATGTCTTCTCGCGACGCTCTTGGTTGGCCCGGTGGGGCTCTTGCTCTACGTGATCGTCCGCTACGGCGGGCACCGCGTGATCCAGTACCAGGAATGCGTAGTCACCGAGTCAGGGCCTTAAATAGAGAAGGGCCAGCGCCCTTCGAGCGCCGGCCCTCTTTTCATGGAACTCCCACCGGTGTGGGGGAGCTAGGTCTGTGGGCTAACTCGTCCACACCTCCGGTGAGAGTTCGGTTCTACTACTGATGTCCATATGCACATTCCTCCCCCGGCGATGCCGGCGCTCTCGGGTCTCTGGGCACCACGCCCAGACCGCGCAGAGCCTTCCTTGGTGGTTAGACCCACGGATATCGAGGGCCGGTTCACGATAGCGAGTCTCTTTTCTGGAGTTCGCACCATTGCGGGGACTTTGCCCAACCGCCACCGGTGGCAAGTTGCATTGCAGAAAGGGAGTACCTTTGTTTTGCAACGCCACTCACCCCTTGAACATAGCCTCAACGCACGATCGCGCCAAGTCTAGAACGAGTCAGAGCAGGAATTCGTCGCCAATTTGAAGAATCTGCAGATGCCGCCCACCGATCTTGCCAAGCTCACGCAGCACCTGCGCCTCGAACACCGGCTTGATGTGGTAGAGGAGGACCGGAAGCTCGTCGCGGTGCGTCAACTTCCCTAGCTCGACGTCGAGGGTGTGTGGGGTGTGATGCCGCGACCGATGCGCGAGCTCTGCTTCGGCATTTGGGAACGAAACTTCCATCATGAGTGCCTTCAGATCGTCGAGCGCGTTGACGTGGCGCCAAAGTTCGTCGGTCGGCCCAGTGTCCCCGCTATACACAATGCTGGATGTGCTCTTGCGAATGATGAAGGCAGACGTATCCACCGTGTGGTTGACCATGACCGGGGTCACCTCGAAGCCGTTGATGTCGGCCGGTCGACCTGGCTCGATCTCTACGAAACGCACGGCCGGCCCATCGCTGGACTCAATACGCGTGAAGTCGGGCCAAATGATGTCGTTGAAGAAATGCTGCTTGAGAGCACGAACGGTCGCCGGGACGCCGACGATCTCGAGCGTGGCGCTGCCTTTTTGACAACGATTGTCAGCGAGCGTGGCGAGATCGCGAATGTGGTCCATGTGCGGATGACTGATCAGGATCGACTCGATGCGCTCTTGCTCGTCAAGCGACAACGAGCCGGTCACAGCGCCTGCGTCGACCGCAAGGGTGTCGCCAACAAGGAAACTCGAAGTGCGGTGTTTGGGAGTCTCTCCCCCGTGACAACCGAGTACGCGCAACTGCATCACGGGCCTCCGGAGTTACGAACGAAGTCGAGGAACTCACCGAGACGTGCTTGGTCTTTCACGAGCACGAAGCCGCTGGCAACCTCGACCACCCCGACCCGGATCAGTCGGCGCAGGGCCGCGCGAACTTCGTTTTCTTGGATGCCAAGTTTGAGCGCCAGCTCCCTGTCGGTGATGTCCGGTGCAGACGCGCCACTCGCGTGCTGAAGTATGTCCTGGATCTCCAGGATAACGCGCGCACTCACGTCGTCTTCAAGCAGAATATCGATGAACCGGTTTGCCTTGTCGAGCCGTTCGGCGAGATGCCGAACCAGTCGGATCGCAACTTCCCCGGCGCCGAGGATCATCTCTTGGAGTTTCTCGGGCGGCACCTTGAGGAGCTCCGCCTCTTCGACCACCTCTACGGTGGCCGAACGTGGCCTCCCCGTCATGACCGTCATCTCCCCGAAAAAGTCCCCAGGCCCGAGGGTGGTGACCACACGTCGCCGGCCATGGGACTCCTTGATGACGCGGACTTTGCCCGCGCGGATCACGTACATGGACCTGCCGGGGTCTCCCTGGCGAAAAACTGTCGTGCCCTCCGAAAGGCGAACACCAAATCTGTCAGCCAAAGACTGATCCGCCATCCCCGTCATATCAATGTAACGTGCTGTGAAGTCGACCGCCAGATCGTTAGACCGTAATCTCTTACCTGAGCTGCGATGTCGGTCGACTGGGAGCAGGTCCTGGCTTTTGCCCCTGAAGTGAGCGTCGCGCTCGGCGTCCTCGTCGCGTTCCTCGCCTCAGGCCACGTGATCCTCAACAAATCCGACACTCGAGCCGCGACTGCATGGGCTGGCCTGATCTGGCTCGTTCCGGTGGTAGGCGCGACGCTCTATCTCTTTCTTGGGATCAATCGCATCCAACGGCGGGCCAAGGGGCTCAAATCGGGCACGACCCACTATGGCGTGCCGCTAGAAGACGCGCCGTCCTCGCCTGCAGCCTTGGATCGAGAGTTAGGGAGTGAACGCGCGCAGCTGATCGAGCTCGCGCGCGTCGTAACCGACGTCACGTCGCGTCCACTGGTCGTGGGCAACTCGATTGAGCGACTGGTCGACGGAGACGAAGCGTACCCCGAGATGCTTTCTGCGATTCAAGGTGCCCGCCAGTCGATCGCATTGGCGAGCTATATTTTTGAGGCGACCGGAGCAGGCGCGGAGTTCGTCGACGCGTTGGCGGACGCAACCAAGCGGGGGATCGAGGTTCGCGCTTTGATCGACGATGTCGGAACGCGATATGCGCGCCCACGCATTCATCGCGTGCTTCGAAGCCGAGGGGTTCGTGTCGCGCGGTTCTTACCTGCACTCCTTCCACGGAGCATCACCCACTTCAACCTGCGAAACCACAGGAAGATCATGGTTGTGGACGGGCGGATCGGCTTCACAGGTGGGATGAACATCAGACAGGGTTGTGTTCTGGCATCGCAGCCCAGGAACGCGACGAAGGACCTCCATTTTCGGGTGCTCGGCCCCGTCGTCACGCAGCTGCAGGAGGCGTTCGCGGAGGACTGGGCGTTTGCAACCGGAGAAAAGCTCGAAGGCCCGGTGTGGTTTCCCGAGCTCGAACCGCGCGGAGATACCTTGGCCCGTGGGATCACCGATGGCCCCGATGCCGACATCGACACGCTGCATTGGGTTTTCTTGGCGGCGGTTGGAGCCGCGCGTCGATCGATTCGCGTGATGACGCCGTACTTCCTCCCCGACCAGGTCTTGTTGAAGGCGCTTCACCTTGCGGCAAAGCGCGGAGTCGAGGTCGATGTGATCGTTCCCGAAGTCAGCAACCTGCCGGTGGTTCGCTGGGCGATGTGGGGGCACTATCCTCAAGTCTTGAGAGAGGGGCTCCGGCTATGGCTCACACCGCCTCCATTCGATCACTCGAAGCTGTTCGTCGTAGACGGATACTGGTCTTCGATCGGCTCGGCCAACTGGGACCCAAGGAGCCTCCGACTCAATTTCGAGTTCAACCTGGAATGCTACGACGAGTCCCTCGCCGCAAGCCTCGAAGACCACGTTTACAACCGGCTCAAAGACGCACGGTTGCTCACTGTGAACGAGCTCGAAACCAGGAGTCGCTTGTTGAGGTTGCGTGACGGCTCCGCAAGACTATTCACGCCCTACTTGTGAGCGCACGGAGTTCCGCGAGCCGCTTCGCAGTGGCAGGCGCGGCCGACGGGTCGACGGATAGGTGTGCGCGCAGGAGATGAAGGTCCCCCGGTTCGTCGATGTCGTACCAAGGAGAGGTGACGGCCACCCGAAGATCGGAGTTCGCCGTTTTGGCATCGGCAAGCGCGGTCGAAGTCGACCAGCGAACCCCCTCAAAGCTCGGTCTTACGTGGCTAGAGGCGCCGATGGCGTAGAATCCACCGTCGCTTGCCGGGCCTAGCACCAGAGGCGCGTCCGTGAGCGCATTGAAAGCAGCGCCGACGAGACCAATGGGCAAAGTGGGTGAGTCGCTTCCGATGATGACCATCCGTTCGTAGCGCCCGAGTCCGTATTCGAACGCTGCGCTGAGTCGCGCGCCAAGGTCCCCTTGAGGCTGAGCACGCACCGTCGTTCCCAAAGTCTCTGCCCATTGCGCGACACGGTCAGCGGGCGCCCCTGCACACCAAAGAGCCACTTCGACGCGGCCTGCCGTTTGGATCCTTTTGCAGAGACGCAGGGTGTCTTCGACGAAGGCCTCGTAGAGCCCGGCTGCGCCCTGTTCGCCTAGCAAATCCGCCAGGCGCGTCTTCGTGACACCCGCGACTGGGGGCCGCACGAACACGGCAAGCTGCGCTAGCTCCATGCGTAGCGGCCTAGCAGCCAGAGGATCTTTGCGCCCGCACTGACGGAGCCTTTCACCGTGCCACTGATCTTCGAAACGCCGATTCGCGAGCGATAGGACACGGGAACCTCGAGGTACGGAACGCCTTGCTTTGCCGCCTTGATCTGCATCTCGACCGTCCATCCGAAGTTTCGGTCTTGCATCTGCATCGACTCGAGAGTGCGCCAACGGACCGCACGAAAGGGCCCCAGGTCGGTGTATTGTACCCCGTAGAGCCTCCGAAGAGCGCGGCATGCAATGACGTTGCCCACCCGCTGCTGGACGCTGAGTGCCCCGGCCTCCCGTTTGCCGGTCGCACGCGATCCGATCACGAGCTCGGCTTCTCCTCGAAGGATCGGATCGACTAGTAACGGAAGCTCCGAAGGGTGGTCGCTATAGTCGCCGTCCAAGAACACGACGACTTCCGGGGGGTCGGTAGCAAGGTGTTCGAGCGCCCGAAGGCAGGCAGCACCATAGCCACGCTCCCGCTGGTGCACCACTTCGGCTCCAGCCGCGCGTGCCACCTCCGGAGTGCGGTCGGTCGACCCATTGTCGGCCACAACGATGCGCCGGACGGGCGGACGCGGAATCTCCTCGAGCACCCTTGGAAGCGCGCGCTCTTCGTTCAATGCGGGAATGACAACATCAACAGCAACCATCGCAAGCAGGTCCTAGTGCGAGAGATTTTCGTTTGTGGTCGAGCGCGCCCGCAGGGAGCGACTGAGAGGTACGCCTGTACCTCGCAGGGAGCGAGCGAGGACGAAAGCCGACCACAAACGAAAAGATCCGCACTAGAGGCGCTTCGAGTAGTACTCGATGACGAGGTCGATCTCGAGAGGGAAGGGCACCGAGTCAGGCTTGGGAAGCGCCTTTGCGGTTGCCGTCTTTTTGCCTTCATCGAACTCGATCCACTCCGGGCGAACGATGCGAACATCTTCGAGCGACGCATCCACCGCAGCCAGGTTTTGGCTCCGCTCTCGAAGACCAACGGCGTCGCCCTCTCGAACGCGGTACGAAGGAATGTCGAGCCGTTTGCCGTTGACGAGGAAGTGACCGTGGCAAACGAGCTGTCGTGCTGCGGGGATCGTCGGCGCAAAGCCCGCACGGAAGACGAAATTGTCGAGGCGACGCTCTAGGAGCTCGAGTAGCTTGTCGCCGGACGGTTCCTTGCTGTGGACCGCCTCCCGATAAAGGCGCATGAACTGGCCTTCATTGAGACCATAGTTGAAGCGCAGCTTTTGCTTCTCAAGAAGCTGCTTTTTGAAGTCGCTCATCTTGCGGCGGCGCGCCGACTTCGGCCCGTGAACGCCGGGGGGATACGGGCGGTTCCACATGCTCTTTCGCGACAGCCCCGGCAGATCGATGCCGAGGGCGCGCATGCGTTTGACCCGGGGTCCTGTGTATCGAGACATCTGCGAGGCTCCAGGCGCGAAATCCCGAGGCTTTTCCCCGACTCGCGCGAAGGCGGCCCTTGTAGCGGCATTCGGTGAGAGAGGCAAATCGAGGGTGAAATGCCGGGGGTGCCGCAGATACCGCGGCTAGCGGCAAGCCGAATTTACCGGTAATCAGCCCGCATGGGGGAGGCTCGTACCATCCACTTCGTCTCGCTTGGATGTGCGAAGAACCGGGTCGACACCGAGGTCATGCTCGGGGTGAGCGACAGGGTCGGGTTCCGGCTTGTCGATGATCCCGGGGAGGCGGAGGTGATTGTCGTCAATACGTGCGGCTTCATCGGGCCCGCCAAAGAGGAATCGGTGGACGCGATCCTCGAGATGGGCGCCCACAAAACCGGCGGCAGGTGTGAGAAGCTTGTTGTGGCTGGATGTCTCTCGCAGCGGTATGCGGAGCAGCTCGAGCTCGAGCTTCCGGAGGTCGATCACTTCCTCGGCTCGAGTGACATGCTGAAACTTCACGCGGTTCTCAAGGGTCGAGAGGAACGGATGCTCGTCGGCAACCCGGCCGAGTACACGATGCGGGCCGACGACCCGCGGATTCTTACGGAAGCCAGCCACCGCGCCTACGTCAAGATCGCCGAGGGCTGCAATCGTACGTGTAGCTTCTGTGCCATCCCTTCCTTTCGCGGAAAGCAGCGCTCGCGCTCGATCGACGATCTGGTCCGCGAGGCTGAACAACTGACTGCCGCGGGAGTCGTCGAGCTAAACCTGATCAGCCAAGACACGATCGCCTACGGACGAGACTTGTCCGAGGTGGCAACGCTTGCAGGACTGCTCGAGGCACTCGGCCAAGTGGACGGCATCCGTTGGATTCGCGCGCATTACCTCTACCCCGAGAAGTTAACCGATTCGTTGATCGAAGTGATCTCGCGTCACGACAAGGTGCTTCCCTACATCGACATGCCACTTCAGCACGCCGCGGACCGAATGCTTCGCAGAATGCGCCGTGGCCATGGCGGTGAGCGCATGGTTCGCACGGTCGAGCGCCTTCGCGCCGCGATCCCAGACCTCGTCTTCCGCACCACCTTCATCGTCGGACACCCAGGCGAAGACGACCGAGACTTCCAAGAGCTTTGTGAGTTCGTCGAGTGGGCCGAGTTCGACCACGTCGGCGTGTTTCTGTACTCCCAGGAAGAAGGGACGCCGAGTGGAGACATGCCGGACGCGCCAGAGGCCTCGGTTGCCGAGGCGCGTCGGGCCGAGTTGATGCGGATTCAGCGGCCGATCAGCCGAAGTAGGCTTGAGCTTCGGATCGGCACCAAGCTCGATGTCCTCGTCGAAGGGGTGAGCGATGAGAGCGATTTGCTTCTGCAGGGGCGCTGGTGGGGACAAGCCCCCGAGGTCGACGGCAGCGTCTATCTTGCCAACGGCACGGCCCAGCCTGGGGAGATCCGTCGCGTCCTCGTCACGGACGCCGCCGACTATGACCTCATGGCAGACTTCATCGATGCCTCTGGGAGACGCGACGCCCCCCCCGACGCAAAAGATCCCCGACCGACCAAAGTTAAGCTACGAACGCTAGAGTGAAGTGGACTGGGCTCGCCTTTGTGCTCTCGTCGCTGGCGGCCATGTCCGGCTGCGCGACAGCCGTCCCGGCGATGGTTGGCGGCTCGACTACACCGAAGCATCGAACCGACATCGGTCTCGGGGGGGCGGCCCGTGTGCCGCTTGGAGGGCTGAAGGTGCCCGGCTTTGGTGACCCGCCCACCTTCCCAACCACCGCGAATTCGGGCGGCATCGTCCCTGTGGCGTACGCGCGCTACGGCTTGCCCAAGAGTTGGGACATCGGGCTCCTGGTCGCGGGCACGATGGTGCGGCTCGATGCCCGACACGAAACCCTGCTCCGCGATGGCTCGACGCGAACGAGCCTTATCGTCGGGATCGCACCG
>CAJHXN010000042.1_pt1 | contig 17835 bp, 17 predicted proteins | sample 9198401 | NCBI WGS metagenome assembly CAJHXN01 (sample SAMEA7708334, study PRJEB35096) | sediment metagenome | biome: marine neritic benthic zone biome [ENVO:01000025]; feature: sediment [ENVO:00002007]; material: shallow marine sediment [ENVO:03000034] sea grass bed [ENVO_01000059] ... | reverse complement strand
CGTAGGTGGCGAGTCCGATGACGATGCCGACGGCTCCGATCAGCAAGACCCGATGCGGCACGGCGACCTGCGCCGTCACGCCGGCCTTGAGTGAGCCGAAGACCGCGGCCATCGGACCGACGGCGTTGGCGACGTCGTTGCTCCCGTGCGCGAACGCGACGAAGCACGCGGTGAGTACCTGAAGCACGAGAAACACACGCTCTGCTCGAGTGAGATGATCATCGCGGTCCTCGGTCGCGGCGACGGTGATCTTCCGAAGTAGGGGAACCGAGAGCACGCTCGCGAAGACACCGATCAGGACTGCAATCCCAAGGGAAGGTCCGAATGCAAGGTCGAGCTTGAGTGGCTTGAGGCCTTTGAACATCACGCTCAATGCCAAGATCGCGAAGATGGGGAAGATCATGATCGGTCCCCAACCGCGTAACGCCAGCAGGGGCCGGTCCGCGTTGAGGATGCGCCTCTTCAGAAACACGAAACCGAAGAAGCCGAGCAAGCCGCCACAGAGTGGAGACACCACCCAACTCGCGACGATCTTGCCCATGACTCCCCAGTCGACCGCACCGGTCCCACCGGCGACGACGCCAAAACCCACGACCGCGCCAACGATGCTGTGCGTCGTCGAAACCGGCCAGCCTGCGTACGTGGCAATGTTCAGCCACACCGCGGCGGCCAGCAGGCAACAGGTCATCCCGATCGCCATGACCAGGGGGTCGCCCCCGAAGGCATCGACATCGACGATCCCTTTGCGGATCGTCTTCGTGACCGTGCCGCCAACGAGCATGGCACCGCCAAACTCGAAGATCGCCGCGACGATGATCGCCCGCTTGATCGTCAGAGCGCCGGAACCGACCGACGTACCCATCGCGTTGGCGACATCGTTGGCCCCGATGTTCCAGGCCATGTAGAGGCCTGCAACCGCCGCGACGGCCAAAATGACGGTGTTCGTGTCCATCGGTTGGCTTGCGTTACCCGGCGACGAAAAGGCGGAACTGATCGCCGATGTTCTCGGCGTGATTGGCCATGTCACCGATCTTGTTGAGGACCTTCGTCCACATGAACACCATGACCGGCGGCATTTGGTCTTCGGACTTGAACAAGACCTTGGCGCAGCGGTCCTGAAGTTTGTCGGCCTCGTGCTCCATCCTATTGAGCACCGCGGCCTGAGCAAGGGCGTTTTCCGCAGGTCGTCCAGCGAACCCAGCCTCCAAAAGCTCGTCCATCATGTCGACGAGCTTGGCCGACTGCTGGACCACCTCGACGACTCGCTCGACGAACTCCCTGAGCGGAGTCTTCATCTCCTCGGGAACATCCAAGTGCCGCAGCGTGAGCAGCACACCGACGTCCTCGGCACAGTCGGCCACGGCATCGATTTGGCTGATGAGCTTCAGCACGTCACGGCGGTCGACCGGAAGGAAGAGCCGCATGGGCATCTTCGAACGAACCGAGTCTTTCGCGTCGTCAGCCTTGCCCTCGAGGTGGCTGATCTCCTTCGCAAGCCGGTCGATGGCCGCCTGGTCGCCCTCGATGAGATAGTCGATCAACTGGGGGACCTCTTTGCTGGTCGCGAGCACGGCGTCCATCAGCTCGCCGATGCGAGGCAGTGGGCTGCGCACCAATAGATTTGCGAGGGGAATTCGCATGCATACCTCCGTCCTGTCCGCGCCGTTCTTATACGTTAAACCGGAAGTGAACGACATCGCCGTCTTGGACGACGTAGTCTTTGCCCTCGATCGCCAGCTTTCCCGCGGCTTTGGCCGCTTGCTCGGACCCAAGCCGCAGCAGATCCTCCGAGCCCGTGACCTCGGCGCGGATGAAGCCCCGCTCGAAGTCGGTGTGGATCTTTCCCGCAGCCTGAGGCGCTTTGGTCCCGGCAGCGACCGTCCAGGCGTGGACCTCGGGCTTTGCACAAGTGAAGAACGTGATCAGGTTCAGCATCCCGTATCCCGTGCGAATCACGCGGTTGAGCCCGGGCTCTTCGAGGCCGATCGATGCTAGAAACTCGGCGCGTTCCTCCTCTGGGAGCTGCATGATTTGAGCTTCGATCTCCGCACTAATGACGACGTAGGGAACACCACGCATCTCCGAGCACGCGCGGACTTGTGCGATGAGCGGGTCGCGTTCGGCATTCACAAGTTGCTCTTCCTTGACGTTTGCGACGAAGAAGAGCGGCTTGATCGTCAAGAGGAACATGTCTCGAAGAATCCGTGCTTCGTCCTCGTCGTGCGGTGAGACCGACGAAGCCAGCTTCCCCTCGTCAAGCGATGCCTGGAGACGCTCACAAAATGACACCGCTTTCTTTTCGAAGGCGTCCTGCCCCTTGGCGGCCTTTTCTGCGCGTTCCTGTCTTCGCTGGATGGTTTCTAGGTCTTTCAGGATCAGCTCGGTTTCGATCGTCTCGATGTCGGCTTTCGGATCGACCCGGTGATCGACATGCAGCACTTGGTCGTCTTCGAAACACCGGACCACATGCGCGATCGCGTCTGCGTCTCGGATGTGGCTCAAGAATGCGTTGCCGCGGCCTTCGCCCTTCGATGCTCCTCGGACGAGGCCGGCGATGTCGACGAACTCCACCGTCGCCGGAACCACCTTCTCGGGTTGGTAAAGCTGGACGAGGCGTTCGAACCGGCTATCTGGCACCTGAACCACCCCGACGTTCGGGTCGATGGTGCAAAAGGCATAATTGGCTGCCTCCGCCTGCTTCTCCGAAAGGGCGTTGAAAAGGGTCGATTTCCCGACGTTGGGGAGTCCCACAATCCCTACCGAGAGCGCCATGGCCCCGGGGGTAGCGCGGGGGTGTCCAGGCCGCAAAGCCACCCCACCTGGTTGCGGGACTGACCCACCTCCGTCACAAGTCTGTCACGGACGGGGACCACGATGTCCCCGGACCCGCGCATGGGCTCTCGAATACTAGTGGTAGAGGACGAACGGGACCTCGCCGAGTTGGTCGCGTTCAATCTTCGTGAGGCCGGTCATGAAGTCATGACCGCCTTCGATGGATCTACTGCGCTCGCGGAGATCCAACGGAGCCGTCCCGACCTGCTCGTATTGGACGTGATGCTTCCGGACATCACCGGTTTCGAAGTCTGCCGCCGCCTGCGCCGCAGCGCCGACACCATTCGCCTGCCTGTCATCATGCTGACCGCTAAGGGCGAAGAGGTCGATCGGATCGTCGGCTTCGAGGTGGGTGCCGACGATTACGTCGTCAAGCCATTCAGCCCTCGAGAGCTCGTGCTGCGAGTTGAAGCGATCCTGCGTCGAGCGGTCACCGTCCCGGATGTCGAGGGGCCACAGGTCATCACCCTCGGGAACCTTCGCATCGACATTCCAGCGCATCTCGTCGAAGTGGACGGAGAGTCCATCGCTTTGACCGCGCTCGAGTTTCGGCTCTTGCTCGACCTCGTGAGTCGGGCGGGACGCGTGCAGACGCGCGAAGCGTTGCTCGAGCGTGTCTGGGGCTACGCCCCAAATGTGGAGACGCGGACGGTCGACACTCACGTCAAGAGGCTTCGCGAGAAGCTCGGCGAGGGCTCGAAGCACATCGAGACCGTTCGGGGTGTCGGCTATCGCGCACTCACCTGATCGGCTCTATGCTCCAGGGCGATGAAGCCGAGTCTCGGTAGGCGTTTTGGAGTCGCGACAGGCGTGATCTCCGCGGCGGTCACGTTCGGCGTATTGTGGTTTGTCGACGCGGGGCTCGATGTGCCTCGCATAGCGGGAGTGATCACCGTCGCCGCGCTCGTGGGCGGGATTGCGGGTCGCATCGCCGTCTGGCCTGTACTTCGGTCGATGCACCGCCTCGTCCAAACCACACGTAGCTTGGCAGCGGGCGATGTTTCAGCGCGCGCTCGGTTGAGTAGCGTCGACGCCTTGACCGAGCTCGGCCGCAGGGTCGACGAGCTTGCCGACAGGCTCGAAGAACGCGGTGCAACCTCCGAAGTCGAGGGGGAGCGCTACGGGACGGTGTTCGATGCGATGGCCGAGGCGGTTCTGGTCGTCGATCGTCGTGACCGCGTGGTCCTAACCAACACGCAGCTGAACGAGCTCGTGGGAGGCGTCACGGTCGGCCGGAGCGCGACCGAAGTGATTCGGCACCCGACCCTGCACGCTGCCATCGCGCGGGCTCAACAGGGCGAAGATCAACGCGTCGAGTTCGAGCTTCCGGTGGCGGATGGTGCCCGCCAGCTGCAGGCCCACGTCTCTCCTCTGGCCCGCGGCGGAGGCGTGGTCGCGGTATTGCACGACGTGACCAGCGAGCGAATGGCAGAACGGATCCGACGGGACTTCGTGGCCAATGCCAGTCACGAGCTTCGCACACCACTCACGGCGATCAGGGGCTTTGCCGAGACGCTTCAGACAGCCCGACCGTCCGATCCAGAGGGGCAGGCGCGTTTTGCAGGGTTGATCCTCAAACACACCAAACGGCTTCAGGCGTTGGTCGAGGACTTGTCGGCCCTGAGTCGCGCGGAGTCGGGCGTCGAGGAGTTGGCGCTCGAAGAGATCGACCTTCGTCGGGCGCTCGGCGAGACGCTCGATGCGTTGAGCTCGGGCATCGAGGAAAAGGGGCTCTCCGTCGAGACCTCGGGCACGGATCAGGCACTGCCGGTGCGAGCGGACGCGCGCGCGCTCGATCAAGTACTGCTCAATCTGGTCGACAACGCCGTGAAATACACACCGGAAGGCGGTGCGATCACGATCCGCGCTCGCTTCGCCGGGCGGTGGATCGAGCTTGATATCGGTAATACCGGCCCTGGAATTCCAATCTCGAAGCTGCCCCGAGTCTTCGAGCGCTTTTACCGCGTCGACCCGGGTCGCTCCCGCGAGGTTGGCGGCACGGGCCTCGGCCTCGCGATCGTCAAGCATCAGGTCGCGCGGCTAGGCGGTGAGGTTCGGGCGGAGAGCGAACCTGGATCGTGGACCCGCTTCAGGCTTCGGCTTCCCGTTGCATAGCTCCCATAGCTCCCATAGCGACACAGAGCCGTCACACGGATGACACATTTGCCGCGTAACACCGCGCGCATGATGCAGAACCGACAGATTTGGTGCGTTTTCGTTGCGGTGAGCATCCTTTGTACCACCACGGCGGCGCTGGCCGAGACCGAGGCCGAGCCCGAGTCCGAGACCGGCACCGAGGCCGAGGCCGAGACCGGAATCGAGGGCGAGTCCGGAACGAAGACCGGTGCGGGTACCGTCCCCGGAGAGCCAGTTCCACCGTCGAGAGACACAACGCGTCCCTATGAGCCGCTCACCGAGACCGACCAGGAGGCGGCAGCCGAGGAGCGTGTCCCCGGGGTCGAGCTGCATCCGAAGGGCGAAGACGAGATGATGGCCGATCACCCGGTTGGTGCCGGCGACATCAAGTTCAGGCCCGGCAAAGGCGTCGAGATCAACAGTGCCGACGATGCGTTCCAGCTTCGGATCCGCGTGCGCGTGCAGATTCTATATACGCTGACCAACGGCGACCCGGGACCGGCCGAGGCCGATGAACCGGACCTTCAGGAAGACCTCCGACTTCGGCGTGCGCGCTTCATCTTCCAAGGGCATGCATTCGGCAAGGACAACCAGTACAAGCTCGAGATCGACCCGCTGCGAAAGGACAATGTCGTTCTCGATTACTACCTCGATTTCACACAGAGCAGAGACGTCTCGGTTCGCATTGGGCAGTACAAGATCTCGTCGAACCGTCAGCGCGTAATCTCGTCGGGGAACCTGCAGATGGTCGATCGGTCACGCGTCAATGCGGAGTTCACGCTGGACCGCGACTTGGGTCTCGACATTCGATCGAGGGACTTCCTCGGCAAGAACAAGTTTCGCTACGTGATTGGCGTTTCGTTGGGGAACGGCATCAACCAGGCCAGATTTGAAGACTTCGCGCTGCTCTACTTGGTCCGGATCGAATACCTACCGCTAGGCATATTCCGTGACTACAGCGAGGTGGATTTCGCTCGCACGAAGCCGCGTCTGAGCATCGGCGCCGGCTACGCATACTTCGACAACGCCGACCGGCAGCGCGGAATGATCGGTGACTTCTTTCCCGACGGGGGCACCGCAGATTACAACTTCGCCTACGCCGACGTGTTTCTAAAGGTTCGCGGGTTCTCGGCGCTCACCGAGTTTGCACTGCGGAAAGGCATAAGAGACATCGGGGACATCACCGAGGATCCCGACGGCAATCCGATCACGCCGACCCCTCCCAGAAACGGCTGGGGATGGATGCTGCAAGCCGGCTACTTGATCCCCCACATCAAGCTAGAGCTGGCGGCTCGCGGTTCGATCATCCGAAAGATCGGGACCAACACGAGCCTGCCAGATTCGCAAGCGGTGACCTATGCCATGAGCTGGTACTTCTTTAGGCATCCGTTCAAGATCCAAGCCGATGTCACGCAGATCTGGGAAGAGACCACCTTCAAAGAAGGCGCGACGGTATTCCGGCTTCAGCTTCAGGCGTCGTTATGAGACGGCGGGGTCCTGGGGCATCGTCTTGGGTTGCTTGCTTGCGATGGGATGCATACGCACGGGGGATTCGGGTTCAGCGCGCGGTGCCGTTTACGTCGGCGAAAAGCCTGAAGGTTGTAAGAAGCTGGGCGCCGTCGAAGGCGAGGGCGGAAGCTACCGTTACGCGGCGGAAAGCGCGCGAAAGCGAGCCACCGAACGGGGTGCCACACACGTATTGTTGAAAGAGCCAGAGCTCGACATCGATGAGCGCCAGGTCACCGTGGTCCGGGGTGTGATCTTCAAGTGTCCTTCGCCGTGACCTCTTCCTGCCCGTAGCCGTGGCGGACGTCGAGGCCCTCGACCAAGAAGATCACCATTTCGGCGATGTTGGTGGCGTGATCTGCGATCCGCTCGATGTACTTGGCGCAGTTGGAGATCCGCATTCCGTCGGCGATGCAGGCCGGGTCTTTCATGTAGTCCATGCACGCCTTGAAGACCTCTGTGTACAGGTCATCGACGGCGTCATCTTGCGTGAACACGTCTCGAGCCTTTTTCGGGTCTTCGTCGACGAGTGCGTTGAGAGCATCCCGTAACATCGCCCCGGCGCGGCGGGCCATCTCCGGGAGCTTGGCGCCCGGCACGCTGAGCCGGTCCGTGGGCGTCATCTCCATGGCGCGCTCGGCAATGTTCACGGCCTCGTCACCGATCCGCTCCAAGTCGGTCACCGCCTTGACGGCGGCCACCGCGAACCGCAGGTCGCGCCCCACGGGCTGACGGAGGGCCAAGATGCGGACCGCAAGGTCGTCCACCGCCACCTCGTCTTGGTTCATTTCTTGATCCGTTTGCATGACCTGCTCGGCGAGGTCGCTGTCGCGCTCTTCGAAAGCACGGACGGCAGTGGCGATCATCTCTTCGCACCGGCCCCCCATCACCAGCAAGAGGTCCTTGAGGCTCTGGAGCTCCGCCTCGAACTCGAGGTTCGTGTGGGTGCGCATGGGCCTAGAGGGACGATCCATCATCCAAACCTCCCGGAAATATACTCTTCTGTACGCTTTTTCCCAGGTCGGGTGAACATCTGCTGGGTTTCGCCGTGCTCGACGAGCTCTCCCATATAGAAAAAGGCGGTTTGATCGCTGACTCGCGCAGCCTGTTGCATCGAGTGGGTGACGATGACGATCGTGTATTGCTCGCGGAGCTCGCGGATCAGCTCTTCGATCTTGGCCGTGGCGATCGGGTCGAGCGCCGACGCCGGCTCATCCATCAAAATGACTTCGGGCTTCACGGCGAGGCAGCGGGCGATGCACAGGCGTTGCTGCTGACCGCCGGAAAGGCCCATCGCTGACTTGGTGAGCCGGTCTTTGACTTCGTCCCATAACGCGGCGCCGCGAAGCGATTCCTCGACCCGCTCCGTGATGAAGTCGGCGTTTTTTTCCCCGGCAATCCGAAGCCCGAAAGCGACGTTGTCGAAGATCGATTTCGGGAACGGATTCGATTTTTGAAACACCATCCCCACCCGGCGACGAACCACGACCGGATCGACGTCTTTGCCGTAGATATCGTCGCCATCGAGTAGGATCGATCCACTTACGCGACAGCTCTCGATGGTGTCGTTCATTCGGTTGAGCGCACGGAGATAGGTGCTCTTACCGCATCCGGAAGGCCCGATGAGCGCCGTCACACTGCGCCTCGTGATGTCGAGATCGACGTCCTTGATCGCGTGAAGCTCGCCATAGAAGACGTCCACGCTCCGCGTTTCCATCTTTACAGACGATTTGCCTTCTTCATCTTGAGTCATGCTCTTAGCGCGGCGCGCGACCGACTCCGCATGATGACCGCGACAAGATTGAGCGAAAACGTCAATACGAGCAAGACGAGCACCGTGCCAAAGAGCGTGGGACGGGCGGCATCGACGTTGGGCGATTGCGTGGCCAGGGCGTACACGTGGTACCCGAGGTGCATGAACATGTCTCGGAGGTCCGTCGGAAGATACGGCAGAAAATTCGCCGCGCCGACGAAGAGAATCGGGGCTACCTCGCCTGCCCCACGACTTACCGACAAGATGACTCCCGTCAGAATGCCGCCCTTGGCGTTGGGGAGCACCACTTTGTAGACCGTCTGAAACGTCGTAGCGCCCAGCGCAAGTGACGCGTCGCGGTACTCTTGCGGCACTGTCCGAAGGGCCTCTTCCGTGGTGACGATCACGACCGGCAGCGTCAACACAGCAAGCGTCAGCGATGCCCATAGAATGGAAGGTTTGCCCCACACTGGCCTGGTCGTGTCGTACAGGAGTGCATCGAGCCCACTTCCGATGAAGAGCACGAAAAAACCGAGCCCGAAAAGGCCAAAGACGATCGAGGGAACGCCCGCGAGATTGATCACGGCGATTCGGACGAGCTTCGCCAGCCTCGATTGGGAAGACGCGTACTCACTCAGGTAGATCGCGGTGGCGATACCAATCGGCACCCCGGCGATCGTCATGAGGAGCGTCATGAAGACGGTTCCGTAAATCGCAGGCCAAATGCCGCCCGTGATCATGTCGGCGCCCGGACTCTTGGTCAGGAACTCGACGCTGACCATGGGCGCGCCGTTCACGACGATCTGCCCAAAGAGGACGAGCAGCATGAACATGATGAGAAGCAAAGCGAGCCCAGTGAGCCCCGCGAGCACCCAATCCTTCTTCGTGTAGTTTCGGATGCTCATAGCGCAAGTAGCTTTCTCTGGAGCCGCTGGATGATCGCATCACCCAAGAAGTTGAGCACGAACGTCACGGCGAACAGCATCACGCCGAGCAGGAAGAGCACCCGCCAATGGGGGTCGCCGTGGGCGACCTCGCCGAGCTCTGCGGCAATGGTGGCGGTCACCGTCCGAACGCTGGTGGTGAAGTCGAACACTTCCATGATGGCCGCGTTTCCGGAGGCCATGAGCACGATCATGGTCTCGCCGATCGCGCGTCCGAAGCCGAGCACCACGCCCGCGAAGATGCCGGGAATCGCAGCCGGAACCACGACTCGAAGCGCCACTTGATATTTTCGGGCACCGAGTGCCAGCGCCGCCTCCGTCAGTGTCTTTGGGACTGCCTGCAGGGCGTCTTCGGAGATCGTGAAGATGATGGGTACGATGGTGAGCGCCAGACCGATGGAGGCGACGACCGCGTTCAGGCGAAAGTGAAAGCCGAATGCTTCCTGCGCCCAGGTTGCGATCACCATGAGCGCGAAGAAGCCAAGCACGACTGACGGGATGCCTGCAAGCAATTCGATGACGGGCTTGACCACCTCCCGGACCCGTCTCGGTGCGTACATGGCGATGAAGATCGCGGAGGATACCCCAAGCGGTACGCTCAAGAGCATGGCAAGGATCGTCACCTTGAGGGAACCGACGAAGAGCGGGAGCACATTGAATTTCGCCGGCTCGCCCACCGGCTGCCAAATGTAAACGGGGCCATCGTAGCCCGCCCACTGCTTCGCAAAAAAGAGGTCTTGGAGTGCAACCTCTTGCGCGAACTCCGCCTCCCAGAACATCGGCACCGCCTCTTTGGCGATGAAGATGAAGATCAACGCGATCGCGGCGATCGCGGCGGTCGCCATCAGCACGATCATCTTTTCGGCCAACCGATGCCAGAGCGGGGTCTTAAACGACCGCGCAAGGCCGTTGGCCTTGCGCACGGGCACGAGCGACAGGCGCTCGGCCATTCTGATCGCCTGTTCTCTCACTCAGCTGCCACTGCGTCTTGCTTCGGAAGGGGATAGTAACCCACACCTTCGACGATGCTTTGGCCTGCATCCGAGAGGATGAAGTCGAGGTACTGCTTGGCGACACGGGTCGGCTCGCCGGCACTATAGACGTGGAGGTAACGCGAGATCGGGTACTTCCCACTCATCGCGTTCTCCATCGTGGGTGCGACCGGCTCTTGTCCTTCGCGGGCCACCTTGATCGCCCGCACGCCTTCGGAATAAGCGATCCCGCCGTATCCGATCCCGTTCGGGTCCTTACTCACGGCGTTGATCACTGCGGCGGTACCGGGAAGCGTTTGCGCGGTGGCGGCGAAGTCCTCCTTCGAGAGCACGTGCTCCTTGAAGTACGCGTAGGTCCCCGAGTTGTTTTCGCGGCTATACAAGACGATGCGCTTGTCAGGCCCGCCGAAGTCTTTCCAGTTGGTGGCTTGCGCCCGAAAGATCTTCTTGAGCTGCGGGATCGTGAGCGATTGGATCGGACTGCTGGCGTGGACGTAGACCGCGAGCGAGTCGAGGGCGACGCGAAACTCCTTGGCCTCTACATCACGACGACTCTTGAGTTGTTTCTTTTCTTTTTCCTTCATCGCGCGGCTGGCGTTGGCCAGATCGGCTGTACCGTTGATCAAGGCCGCGACGCCCGTGCCCGAACCGCCGCCCGAAACCTGAAGCACCGCGCCAGGCTGCTCCTTCATGAACGCCTGGGCCCACTTCTGCGCGAGGATCACCATCGTATCCGATCCCTTGATCGTGACGGTCGAGCCCTGCCGCGAGGTCTTGGACGCGGCCTTCGCCGTTGCCTCGGTGCCCGCCAGGTCGGGCGAGGCGGGTTCTTGCTCCGTGTGACGGCCGCTACACCCCCCCAGCGCGAACGCCATGATCGTGAGCCAAAACAGTCGATTGATGTGTCGTGTGTCCATGAATGTCCGCTCCAGTTTTGCCGGCACTGTGCGGCTCTTGTGTGACAGGCATGTGACAGACCGGATACGACCCCGGGTCAGAAACAAACCGGTCAACTGACACAGCCGCGCCACATATCACAGTTTCGACACAAACCCTGCGCAGAGCTGTCACCAAGCCTTCTCAAGCTCCCCCTTCATGATGGCCGTAGAGCGTTGCGTGGTTGCCAGCGATCCCTCGTTTTTCGAGGCGTTGAGGGACTCGATGGACCCCGGTGGCCCCGAGCTCGAGCTCGCCCTGAGCGGCGCGACGGCCCTGCGGCTATTGGCGCGGCGGGAAAACACCGCCTTGGTGGTGGAGGACGCCCTCGGGGACATGCGTGGGGTCGAGGTGCTGAAGAGGGCCCGGCAACAGCCGGAGACCTCGAAGAAGCCGGTCATCGTGGTCTCTCAGCGGGATCAGGAGATCGATCGCGTCCTGGCGTTCGAACTGGGCGCCGACGACTTCGTTTCGAAACCGGTCAATCCCCGCGAGCTGGCGCTTCGCGTCCAAGCAGTGCTCCGGCGTGTGCGACAGATTGCGGACGCGCCTCCCGAACGCGTGGCGGTGGGCCCGCTCAGCATCGATATCGCGGGCCACGAGGTGACTTTGCACGGCGAGCGCCTGCCGCTGACCGTCTTGGAGTTCCGACTGCTCGCGGATTTGGCACGCCATCGGGGCAGGGTGCGAAGCCGTGAGGATCTCCTGCAATCGGTTTGGAATCATTCGGGCGACGTCGAAACCCGCACGGTCGATACGCACATCAAGCGGTTGCGAGAGAAGCTCAACTCTCTTTCGAGCTGGATAGAAACGGTCCGCGGGGTTGGGTATCGGCTGCGTGACGAGCACTGAACGCGTCTCAGGTACAGAGCTGTCACCGACTTTCGCGCCGCTGCCATCGTCCAGTCACAGTCCCGTCACACAACAAATCTATGTAGTGGGCAGACGAGCGGATGTTTAGCGATTTCGACGGCAGCAAGAAGACCAAGGAAGGGCGAGGCCGCATGGGCCTCTCGCTCGCGGTGTCGAGCATCGTCTACGTTGCGATCGGGGCCATCGTGGTGACGCTCGTCGCCACGGCACGCGCGGTCGTGATCCAAAAGGAGCGTGAGGTTGCGGTCGAGTTCGCGGCGTTGCCAACAACGCCCGAGCCTGAAAAGCCCAAGCCCAAGCCGAAGAAGAAGGAACCGCCGCCCGAGGTGAAGAAGCCAAAGACCGAAGGTCAAGACCGTGGGCTGTCCGCGCCTACGTTCATTCCGGATGAGGTGCTCGATGAAGCGGCGAGCGGCACTTTGCGCGATGCCGAGGACATCAACATCGAGGAGATGATCGGCACCGGCAAAGGAAAGAAGCGGAGCGGCCCCCGTCAACGAAAGCTCACGGTCGCGCGGCCCAAGTTCTTGAGCGGGTGCCAGGCGCCGACGATTCCCAACGCGCTTCGCACGAGCGCCGAGACCGTTCGCGTGCGCGTGAAGATACTGGTGATGCCCGATGGCATTCCGGTCAAAGCCGAGATGGAGAAATCACATCCTCTGCTCGACGACGAAGAGATCATCCGTTGCGCGCTGGCGCAGCGCTTCGAGCCGGCGCGGCTGCCCGATGGCACCGCCGTTCCCTACCCATACAGGAGACAATTCACCTTCAAGCCGTCGAACATCTGACGGCGCGAAGGAAAGGAAAGCAAAATGGAACTTCACCTCTTAGAAATGTGGCACAACATGAACCCTATCGTGAAAAGCGCGGTCATCGTGCTCACGATTCAGGGCGTGTGGTGCATCACGGTCGCGATCGATCGGTTGCTCATGCTGTTCATGTCGAAGCGGCGTTCGCGGGCGTTTGCAAGCGCGGTGGCGGAACCGATGGAGACTGGCAATGCTGACGCAGTCGTCGAGATTGCCGATGGGGCGAAGAAGCGAAGTCACTTGGCACGCATCATTCACGAGGGCGTGCTCACCTTCCGGCGACATCTCGATTTGGGCTTGTCGCGCAACGAATCCGCCGAGTACACCAAGCGAAGCCTCGAGCGAACCGGCGAAGATCTGAGCGGTAACCTGAACAAGGGCATGGTCGTGCTGGCCACGACTGGATCGACCGCTCCGTTCGTCGGTCTCTTGGGCACGGTGTTCGGCATCCTGGCTGCGTTCAAGGTCATCGGCCAAGAAGGCGGCGGCGGTCTTTCCGTCATCGGCCCGCTGATCGGTGAGGCGCTCTACATCACGGGTTACGGCCTCATGGTCGCGATTCCGGCGGTGATGCTCTTCAACTGGCTCAATGGCCTGATCAGCAAGTACGAGGCGGGCCTTGCGAACGCGGGCAGCGAGCTCGTCGACCAACTCGAGGCGGGTGCCCTTGGCGGGCGCGAGGTGCTCGAAGCGGTCGAGCCGAGGGTGAATGGAGCCGAGCGGCAGCAGCAGTTTGCTCCGTCGCCCGCGGAATGATGGGGAGCGCGCGCACTAGGACAAACTGATGGCCAGTCTCTCCCGAAAAGGCAAGTCCGGTAAGGCAGCACCGGTGATGAACGTCACACCACTCGTCGACGTGGTGTTGGTGCTGTTGATCATCTTCATGGTGATCCTGCCTGCGGTGAACAGCGAGCTCAACATCGAGCTCGCCAACATCGTGAACCAGGACGAAGAGAACAAAGGCGAGCCGGAGCCTTTCATCTTGTCGGTCGACAAAGACGGCCTCGTTTACTTCGGGGACTCGCGCGTCAACCGGGAAGATTTGGCGATGCATCTGCGGGCCGCAAACGTCGAAGAGCCCACGCGGAAGCTTGCACTCCGCGGTGACCGACGGCTCACGTACAGCCAGGTGCGCGATGTGATGATGGTCGTGCAAGAGGTCGGCTTTCCCGGCGTTGCATTGCGCGTATCGAGGTCGATAGCTGAAGAGGCGCCCAAGCTCGCCCAAAACCTGGGCGCGGGGGCGAAGTAGGGTCTGACGATGGCGATGGACGTAAAGATAGAGGGCAAGGGCAAGAAGAAGCAGCGTCCCAGTCCCGAGATGAACGTCACGCCGCTCGTCGACGTGGTGCTGGTGTTGCTGATCATCTTCATGATGGTGATGCCTCTGATGCCGGCGCAGTTCTGGGTCCATGTCCCCGACAAAGCCGAGGAGCTCGAAGAGCCGCCGCCCCCCGATCCGAACGAAAAGCAACCGATCGTGATCACCGTCAATCCTGCGGGGGAGTTTCAGATCAATCGCGAGGTGGTGCCCGATGGCGAGTTTGCGCCAAAGCTCAAGCGGGTGCTGATCGCGCGACAAGAGCGAAAGGTATTCTTTGATGCCCACGACGACGCGCCGTACTCGCGCGCCGTCGAGGCCATGGATTTGGCGCGGGCGGGGGGAGCTGCCCACATCGCTGTGCTGACTGAAACTGTCTTTTAGAGCTTTACGTTTCTCTGTTGACCGAGCCCACCGAAGGAGAACATGCGCAGCGCATTGCGAGGAGGGATCTATCTAGCCCTGCTCTTCTTGACCAGCACCTCGAGCTTGAACGTTGCGCATGCGCAGGCGGGGGAGGAGCCTCCCTCGACAGAGACAGAGACAGAGACAGAGACAGAGACAGAGACAGAGTCCGGGACCGAGACGGAGACCGAGACCGAGACCGAGACCGAAACCGAGACCGAAACCGATTCCGAGTCTGACGACGACATCGACGAGGTCGTGATCGAGTACGGCGAGGAGCCTGAGCCTGAACCGGAGCCGTCCGCGGAGGCGCCCGAGGTGACGGGTCCCAAGGCCACCGTGCAGGTGCCCGGGGAGGCCCCCGTGCTCGAGCCGGGAGCGGATGAAAAGACCGGCGTCGAGGGGCGTGTCGTGTCCCGGCGCCCAAAGAAGGCGCTTTCCGATGCGCCCGTGACGGCGACCGGTGCGGACGGCAAAACCCGAAGCGCGCTCACCGACCGGCGCGGTCGCTACAAGCTCTTCCTTCCCCCAGGCAAGTACACGCTGCGCTCGTTCTACGACCTCTTCCACGGCGCCGAATGGCGCGACATTGCCGTCAAGCGCGGCAAGTTCCGCAAGATCAACTTCGTCCTCGACCCGATCACCGAAGAAGACGCCGGCGTCGAAGAGCAAGAGGTCGTCTACATGGCCGAGACGGCGACCGAAGCCGCGCAGCTCAACATTCGAAAAGAAGCGGTCAACATTCAGGACTCGATCAGCAAGGAAGAGATCTCGCGTACCGGAGAAGGCACAGCCACAGGCGCGGTCAAGCGCGTGGTCGGCGTCACGGTCGACGAAGACGGCCGCGTCATCATTCGCGGCTTGGGGAACAGGTACAACCGAATATTGATCAATAACGTGGAGATCCCGGGCGTGGATCCCGACATCCCCAGCATCAAGACCGACATCTTTCCAAGCGAGATTCTCAGCAACCTTGGCGTCGTCAAGACACCGCGGGCGGACCTACCCGGCAACTTCGCAGGTGGCCTGCTTCTGGTAGAGACCGCGAACTACCCGCGCGAGTTCAAGCTCAAGGCGAGCGTCTCGCTCGGGTACAACTCGATGAGTACCTTCCGACAGCGCCCGGACTATCAAGGTGGCAACCTCGATTGGCTCGCGTTCGACGACGGCACGCGGGCGATCCCAGGTGAGATCGGTAAGAACAAGCTCGTAATCACCGAGGACGGCGAATACAACAACTTCCAGGATGTCGCCGATGCCGCCAGCAACTTCAGCGACTCCTGGAATCCCAAGAGGAAGACAGCCATTCCCGGGCTCGGCGCGAAGGTTACTCTCGGAGACACAGTCGAGCTCAAAGGGGACAAGCGTCTCGGTTATCTCGCGATGGCACTCTACGGAGCCAGGGAGAAGATACGTAGTGGTTTCAACCGCAAGTACCGTTTCGACGAGGGCGGGAAATCGACCGTGCTCCTCGAAAACGACGACTTCGAGGCCGGCATTCTCGATGTAAGCTGGGGTGGCTTTGGAAGCGTCTATCTTCAACTTGGCCAAGACAACCAGCTGACGCTCAACACCCTCTACACCCGCAAAGCGAGAGACAAGACGCTGCTTCAGCTCGGTGAGCGAGAAGACAACGACATTCTGAGGACCAACAACAGCTACGATTTCGTAGAACGCGGTATTCTGTTCACCCAACTCTTGGGCGATCACCGCAATGTCGGCGATACGCGCCTGCGTCTGAGATGGACGGGGTGGGCCTCGCTCGGGCGGCGAGATCAGCCCGACCGTCGTCAGGTCATTCAGCAGGTCGAGTCGCAACTGATCACGACGGCTAGCAGGGTCTGGCTCGACCTCGATCAGCTCGCATTTGGGGGCAAGATGAATCTCCGCTTTCCACTTTGGCAAGAGGCCTACGGCACTGCGGGGCTTCAGGTCGATGCGGGTCGACGTGACTTCACCAGCCGGCGATTTGTTTATCGGCCCCTCCCCAATCAAGACCTGATCGGTGACCCCCAGGTTGTACTGGGACCCACTGGCCTAGGGACGGTGAGCACAGTGGAGGAGCTCACTGGCCCCGATGATAGCTACAACGCTGACCAGCAGCTGTACGCAGCGTTCTTCATGTTCGAAACCCCGGTCACCGATTGGCTGAAGACGCTTGTCGGTGTCCGCACCGAGATCTTCGATCAACTCGTCGAGTCCAAAAGCCCGTTCCCGGAAGACACAACCGATGGCCAGCAGACCGATCGGCTCGATATCGACTATCTTCCCTCGCTCAACAGCTCGTTCAAGATGAACGACAAGATGTTCATCAAGCTCGCCTACGGGATGAGCATTGTCCGGCCCGCCATTCGAGAGCTGGCCCCCTATCTTTACCAGGATTTTCTGCGGGGTTGGAACATCATCGGCAACCCAGACCTGAATCGTACCCGGATTCAGAATGCCGAAGCACGGTATGAGTTCTACATCGGTGAAACCGATCTTTTTGCGGCAACTGCATTCTACAAATACTTCAAAGACCCGATCGAGTTCGTCGTCTTCAGCCCCGTCAATGACACTGCTGGGTATCAGAATGCCGAGAAGGCATGGCTCGTCGGGGGTGAGTTCGAGCTCCGGTATTCGCTGGGGCGATGGACGGACGCGCTTCGGAACTTTTACTTCCAAGGGAACATCGCGCTCATGGTCTCGAGGACAACCTTGCCCGAGGACCAGACCCGTTCGGGCCGCAATAAGCGACCGCTCTACAATCAGTCGCCGTATGTCACGAATATGTCACTTCGTTTTGACGATCCTGACTCGGGCGTAACTGCGTCCTTGGTCTACAACTCATTTGGAAAGCGGATTGTCGAGGTTGGCACTTCCGCTGGCGACTTCGATTTCCCCGATGTGTTTCAACAGCCCCAGCACTTGCTCGACATCATCGTTACCTGGATGCCCAGAGAGCACTGGAAGCTCAATCTCCGGTGGCGAAACATTTTGTTCGAGACCAATGACTTCAAGCAGGGCGATGTCCTCGTCAAGCGAGAGGACGTTGGAACCACGGTAAGCATCGGTTTTGATTACATCTACTGAACTCGAAGGGGATTCCGTCGCGGCAAGCGAACCGCAAACACAAGGAAGAGGAATATGAGGAAATACACACACTTGATGGTTATTGGTGGTCTGATCGCCTTTGGCGCAGGTTGCGGTAGCAGCGGCAACAAAGACGGCGGCGGCGACGATGGCGGGGTCGGCTGTGGCGCTGCACCGGTCGAACTTTGCCAGACCCCCGGCTCGGAGGTTGCCTTGCCCGGCGACATCAGCGTCGATACCAATCTATCGTCCGACT
>CAJHXN010000073.1_pt1 | contig 18078 bp, 14 predicted proteins | sample 9198401 | NCBI WGS metagenome assembly CAJHXN01 (sample SAMEA7708334, study PRJEB35096) | sediment metagenome | biome: marine neritic benthic zone biome [ENVO:01000025]; feature: sediment [ENVO:00002007]; material: shallow marine sediment [ENVO:03000034] sea grass bed [ENVO_01000059] ... | reverse complement strand
CATCGCAGGGTTGAGCTGGTTAACCATTTGTAATGTGGCGGGTTTGGGCAGATGGGCCTCCCCCCGACGCCGGCACTGGCGCTGTCACTGACAATGACGCTGTCACCGACACTGGCGCTGTCACTGACGCTGTCACTGACTCTGCCGCTGTCACTGGCGCTGTCGCTGTCACCTGAACCTGCGCCCCTGCAGCAGATCCCTGCCATCCGTCCATCCAGGTCGCCTTTCTGCAGGACCGTGATAGGTTTCGCAGCATATGAGTGATGAATTTCGACGCTTTTCGGGAACCTCCACATACCTGACCAGCGACGCCCTCGAATCCGCGGTCAACTGCGCCGTGGTCCTCGAGCGGCCGCTCCTCGTCCGAGGCGAACCGGGTACCGGAAAGACCCTATTGGCCGAAGCGGTGGCCCAAGCCCTCCAGATGCCACTCCTTCGATGGAACATTCGGAGCACCACCCTCGCGCAACACGGGCTTTACGTCTACGACACGGTTCAGCGGCTCTACGACTCGCGATTCGGGGACAAGGATGTCAACGACATCCGACAGTACATCAAGCTCGGACCGATGGGAGAAGCGTTCAATGCCAAAGAGCGTGTCGTTCTGCTGATCGACGAGATCGACAAAGCCGATGTCGAGTTCCCGAACGACCTGCTCAATGAGCTCGATCGAATGCAGTTTCACGTCGATGAGACCCAAGAGGACATCATCGCTACCGAGCGCCCGGTCGTGATCATCACCAGCAATGCCGAAAAGGAGCTCCCGGACGCCTTCCTTCGGCGCTGCGTCTTCCACTTCATCGACTTCCCCACCCCTGAGCTGATGCAAGACATCGTCCGTGTGCATCACCCCGACGTTCACGAGAGCTTGATCGACCAGGCCCTCAAGACCTTCTATGAAATCCGCGGGATGCGGAGACTCCGAAAGCGTCCAAGCACCAGCGAGCTGGTAGACTGGATCGCAGTGCTCCAACGCGCGGGCATCGACAACGTCAAGCTAGAAGAAAACCTTCCCTTCCTGGGCGCTCTGCTCAAGAAGGAACAAGACCTCGTCGCCTATGCGGACCAGCTCTCAGGTGGCAGGCAGTGGAGAAGCTGAAATCCTAGTCCCTTTCATGTATGAGCTTCGCGGCCGTGGCGTTCCGGTAGGTACGCAAGAGGTCATCGCGCTTGCCGAAGCGCTCAAGGCGGGACTCCATGAAAGCTCGCTCGACGGGTTTTACAATGTTGCCCGCTCGGTGATGATTCACAGCGAGGCACACCTCGACTCATTCGACGAGGCGTTCCTATCGTTCTTCAAAGGCGTCGAAATCGAATCGAAGAAGCTCAAGGACGAACTTTGGGACTGGCTGCAAGAGGCGAAGGAGAACATGGGCGAGCTCACCGATGAGCAGCGCGAGTTCGTCGAAAGCCTCGACCTCGACGAGCTCCGCAAGTTGTTCGAGGAGCGGCTCGCCGAACAGGACGAAGAGCATCACGGCGGCGACAAATGGATCGGCACCGGAGGAACTTCCCCCTTCGGTCACGGCGGTCGCTCGCCGAAAGGTTTTCGCATCGGGGGGTCGGGCGGAGGGCGAAGCGCCGTCAAAGTGGCCGATGCGCGCCTCTATCGACCCTACCGCCAAGACCTGACCCTCGATGTCCGCCAGATGCAAGTGGCCCTCCGCAAGCTACGGGCCTTCGCCCGAGAAGGCGGCGAAGAGGAGCTCGACCTCGAAGGGACCGTCGACGCGACCGCCCAAAACGCCGGCGAGCTCGAAGTCGTCACCCGTCCGCCCAAACGTCACAACACCCGCATCATCTTGATGATGGATGTCGGCGGGTCGATGGATCCGTTCGCCCACCTCTGCTCACGACTCTTCTCCGCCGCAAAGAAATCGAGCCACTTCAAAGAGCTGCGGACGTACTACTTTCACAACTGTGTCTACGGCCACGTGTACGAAACCGAGCGCTTCGACAAGCCCGTTCGCGTGCGCGACCTCGTCCACGAGGCCGGATCCCACTACAAGCTCATCATGGTGGGCGACGCGTTGATGGCGCCATACGAGCTTTTGGCCGCGGGAGGCTCGTTAGACCTCGGCGACGATCGAGGCATCGAAGGCATCCAATGGCTGATGATGTTGAGCCAGCACTTCCACCGCAGCATTTGGCTCAACCCCGAGCCCCAACGGTATTGGAACGGAAACACCATCGAATACGTTCGCCAGGTGTTCGAGATGTTCCCCCTGACCCTCGAGGGCCTCGGAGAGGGCGTCGGGCATCTTCTCAAGGGCGGCAAAGCGCACTAGCCGCGGCCCAGATGACGTCGCCAAGGAAAGCTGATAGGCCCTCGGCATGGCGAATCCGACAGCAACCCTCGAGACCTCGCTCGGCAACGTGGAAATCGAGCTATTCACCGACCTCATGCCAACGACCGCTGGCAATTTCGTGGAGCTCGCCAAGAGCGGCTTCTATGACGGCCTTCATTTTCACCGAGTCATCAACGGATTCATGATTCAATTTGGATGCCCTCACAGCCGCGACCCCAACAGTCCGCGCGCAGGCACTGGCGACAGCCCGAACGGCTGCATCGAAGACGAGCACCCGCCAAACGCCAAGCTTTCAAACGAACCCGGCACGCTATCGATGGCCAACACCGGGCGCCCCAACAGTGGCAGCTGCCAGTTCTTCCTCAATACGGTGCACAACCAATACCTGGATTGGTTCACCCCAGGGCCGTCGAAGCACCCTGTGTTCGGCAAAGTGGTGAGCGGAATGGACGTCGTCAAGAAGATTGAGGGGACCCCGACCGGCGCCGGCGACCGACCGGTCACGCCAGTGCAAATGGTCAAAGTCACCGTCCACGACTGACGCCTTCGGTCTCCGCGACCGCAACCACGTAGTTCTTGCCGTAGTATTTGGCGCACTTCGGACAAGTTGTGTAGAAGAAGTAGATCTTCTTCGCTTGCGCGCCTCGGGTCGTCACGTGCGCCTGCATCTCGCGCTGCCAATTGGGCGCCTCTTTGTACGGACCGTCAAAGACCTTGGTCATGTAGTCGCCGGTCAGAGCGATCATTTCCTGTCCCGGCACGTCCTTTGTGACCGAAAAGTAGTGCTCGCTCGACCATGCGGACGGGTCGTGGCTCAACACCACGAAGTCTTGATCGCTATGAGCATCAGCTTGCTCGATGGCTCGAAACGTCCTTTTGAAGACGCGGCCCATATTGAGAGGCACATGTGCCGCGCTTCGTGTTTTTGCTTTCACGAACCGCTTATCTTTGAAATGAAGCTGCTGATTGTCCCATGGCAGTGGGTCGAAACGTGGGCAGCAGCCCGTCGGGTTATCGCTCATATCGTACTTGGGCAGGGCATTGACTTCCATGACACTTGCCTTCAGCGATGGACGATCTTTGTCGAAGAGACTCGGGCCAACTGAAATCTTCTTCGATCTCCGCCCGAGCGCAAGCGTCCGCCGAGATCGCGAAACAAAAGGGGCAAAAAAGGGGACCGTCCCGGGCACTGTCAACGTCAAGCGGAGTAGAGGCCGGACGTGAGTCGGTGATCTGAAAGCCACTTGCGGTCTTCCGTGGAGTCACGAATCCATCGATCGACCAACTCCCCGAATTTCACGGGCAGATTCAAGCTCTTCCATGTGGCCTCGCAGTTCGCCGAGATTTGCTCATACAACGTCGGGTCCGAGAGCAAACGACGAATCGAATCCGCCAGGGCGATGGGATCTCCCCCCGAGAAGACCACGGCGTTGACACCGTCTTCCAAGTGATGCCGGAACATCGGGTGATCGGAAGCGATTAGAGGCGAACACGATTCGAGCGCATGCACGATGCTGAGCGGGAAGCCCTCGGAGTAGGAGTGCCAACTTGGGACCAGAACCGCGTCAGCTTCGCGCATGAGCGGCACCAAGGCATTCGAAGGCATCAGTCCGACGAAATCGACCTGACCGTCGAGGCCCAGTTTCGTGGCCCGCGCTGCCCATTCACCGTCGGGGTCGCTTCCGACGACCTTGAGTTCGACTTGGAGGCCGCCGGACTTCAAATGAGCGAGAGCATCCAGGATGTCCCCCACCCCTTTTTCCTTGAGGAGCGAGCCAACGTAGAAGACACGCCAAGGTGGTGTCGGGGTTCTCAGGCGTTTGATAGGGAAAGACGCGGGACGCTGAAACAAGAAGTCCCACGGAATGATCTTGTCCGGCGGCACGCCCATGCGCGCATAGTCCCGAGCCGAGGTAAGGCCGTAGGCGCCCACCCAAGAAATCGAATCGTGTTTGAGCCGGCCAATGATGCGTCGGTTCCTCAAACTGGTGCGCGGTCCGCCCGGCGGCAGTGACTCAGCGAACACTGCGATCGAGGGCCTCCGATTGCGGGCGGGCCAGGCCAGCACCGCGGGAATGGGAGTCCGGATGACGAGATGCGTTGGGTCATAGCGGCGAACGAGCCTCAGCAACGTGGCCTGGCTGGCACGGGACCTAAAGCCAGCGCCAAGCGCGCGCACTTTCGGGGCCAGTAACTCATCGTACGGTTCGGTGGTGTAACCACAGAGTGTCGCTACCTCGTCGACATGCCGTGCGGCCTCGGCGACCGCATCGACCGAGTATCGCTGCCCGTAGTAATATTCGTCGCCGCCACCCGCAAGACGCTGATACGCTTCGCGGTAGTCTCCATAGAGCTGAACGATGAGGACCCGCATGATCCGCTCAGTCATCGAGGATCGGCTCGCGGACGGCCAGGGTGTCCATCCCGGAGTGGCAAAAGCCGTAGCCACGCGCCGAAAGCGAATCTAGACACGCTTCGCGCTCCTCGAAAGGAAGAAAGGTCGCCTCGAAGCTGATCACAGCGGGTGCCCCCACCAGATCAAACGGAAAGAGCCTCAGCACCTCCGCGTCAAACCCCATCGTGTCCACCACCAGCGCGTCGACTCGATCGACCCCGTGCCGCTCGAGGAGCGTTTCGAAGGTCAGCGCTGGCACTTCCATCGGCACCACCAAGGACTCCACATCGAAGCCTTCGGGCACTGGCAGTGAGGCCACCTGATCGCGCAGCAGCGCCTCTACTAGCTCGCGATCGAAGCTCGCTAGCTGTTGGGTCCATTGGGACAAAGGTCCGCCAGGATCGCGAACACCATACATTGTTGCGCTGCCATCCGTGGCGGCGAGGGCCGCGTTCTCGAGGAGCACGTGCTCACTATTTCGGTAGACTTCTTGCAGCTGGGTGAACATGTGGGGTTGGGGCTCGACCAAGAGCGCCCGCCAGCCGTTTTCACGGATCAGGTGTCCGACCGGATCGGCCGTCGCACCGTCGTTTGCGCCGATCTGCACGATGACGGGGTCAGGCTGGGATCGCGTCGTGTGCTCGAGCATCAGCCGCAGAACGTCAACCCGTGCTCGCGATTTGGGTTCGCGCAGCTTTTCGATCCGGTAGCCGAAGCGGTTCGCGAGCGTCTGAACTGCCTGGCGGACGCGCTTCATGAACGAACGACGATACCATCGACCGGACATGGCTGCTAGGGCGACCGACCCCCGAAACCCATGCATCTGAGCGAAATTTGTGCTCGGGGGCGATTGCTCGCTACCCTACTGGCGTGGGCAAGACATGGTGGATCGCGATGCTCGCCATCGCGTTGGGGACGACGGGGACGATCGCGTCGGCGGACTATGAAGGGGTGACCCCGGGCTCGGACAACCCGCCGCCGCGTGCGGAAGAGATTCCGACAGATGCGCTCATGCTCACCTGGCCCGGCTTCGTGATGCGGAAAGAAGGCCGATCCTGTTTCTTCATCCAGACCTCGAAGAAGGTCCAAGTCGCCACCAGGAAGTCGGCTGGGCAGTTCGAGCTCGTCATGCGCAACACCCAGGTGTACCTCAGCAACAACTACCGGCCCCTCGAAACGCAGTATTTCAGCACGCCGGTGACCCGCGCCACGGTTCAACAAAAGGGCCGAAACGACGTCGTCATGGTGTTCGAGATGCGCGACGACGTCACACCAACGATCAAGCAGGAAAAGGGCAAGGACGGTTTCAACTACGTCTTTGTCGAGTTCGACCCCCGACCTTGAGCTTGCCCGTCGCGGGCGCATCGGGTAACGGGACGCCATGAGCCTGCGCGCCGTCAAAGGGATGAAAGACATCCTGCCTGACGAAATCTCGAAATGGCATCGCCTCGAAAAAGCGTTCCGCGACCGAGTCGAGACCTATGGATTTCGAGAGGTCCGATTTCCGATCGTCGAGCCAACCGCCCTCTTCGTTCGCTCTATCGGCGAAACGACCGATATCGTCGAAAAGGAGATGTACACCTTCACGGACCGGGGCGACAAGTCGCTCACCTTGCGGCCGGAAGGGACGGCGTCGGCTGTGCGTGCTTACGTCCAACACAGTGTGCAGGGTCGTGAGCCAGTCACGAAGTGGTACTATCTCGGACCCATGTATCGACGCGAGCGACCGGCAAAGGGGCGCTTCCGCCAGTTTTACCAGGCCGGCATCGAGGTGTTCGGCGATCCTGGTCCCCATGTCGATGCTGAAGTGATCGACTTGGTCGTAGGATTCATCGCGAGCCTCGGCATCGCCGAAGTTGAGGTCTTGGTCAACTCGATCGGCGGTCCAGAGACCCGAGCGAACTACACCGCAGCACTGCTCACGTATCTCGAGCCGCATCGAGACGAGCTTTGCCCTGATTGCCAACGGCGGATGGACGCCAACCCGCTCCGCGTGCTCGACTGCAAAGTCCCGCGCTGCGCTGAAATCGCCGCCGATGCTCCCTCGATGCTGCAACACCTCACCGACGACGACCGAGCGCACTTCGACGGGGTGCAGGCCACTCTCGACTCCTTGGGCACCCCATACCGAGTCGACGGATCGCTCGTCCGCGGCCTCGATTACTACACCCGCACGCTGTTCGAGGTCCTTGGCAAGGGCGAGGGGCTTGGCGCCCAAAACGCGCTCCTTGGCGGCGGGCGCTACGACGAGATGGTGAAGAGTCTCGGCGGGCCAGACACACCGGCGATTGGGTTCGCCGTGGGGCTCGACCGGCTCTTGATGGCCATGCCCGAGGTCGAGTTGGAGGCCCACGTCGATGTGTTCGTCGTCGCCGCGCAACCCACCGTGCGCGCGGAAGCTGCCCTCCTTAGTCGCGAGCTTCGCGACACCGGACTTCGAGTGGAAAGCGACTTGCGCGGGGGCTCTCTCAAGAGCCAACTGCGCCGCGCCGACAAAATGAACACCCGCATCGCGATGATCCTAGGCGAGTCCGAGGTTGCGGCAGGTGCAGTCCAACTCAAAGACCTCCGTGAGAAAACACAACAGACCGTGTTTCGAAAAGAGGCAGCCAAGCGCGCCCACGAGGTCCTAGACGTCATCGAAGAAGATAGGGCTTGACCAGGCCATTTCACCATCGGTTTGGGTGACGCGACAGTAGACGTACGGGGCTTCGACTTCAGCCACGAAGGACACCGATGGCGACCCTGGCTCGTCCGACGCCGAGATCCCGGACGGGGTAATGAGCTCGATGCTTGCAATGTCGGTGGTTCCGAGGGCCCGAGCGTGGACCTCGACTGGGCCGTTGACCTCGATCTCACTTCCCATCGGGAAGCCCGCGACTTGGACATCGAGCAGGATCTTCGCTCCGCTCGTCGCGTAGCAGCGCCGCATGCGAAGCGCTTCGAGGATCGACTCTCGGGTTCGTTCAGCGGCCAGCACGGCGGTGAGCCCGGTTCGAAACGGGTCCCGCTTGCGGCATTCACCGTGATGCCAGAGCAGACCATGGCTATCCGAGTTGGCGATGAACCCAAACCGCAAGCCTGCATCCAGCATCGGTTTCGCAAACTGGTCATCGAGCTCACCGCGGTATCCGAGGGGATTACCGGGTTCTTCGTAGCAACCGTGGCATGAACAGATCTCCCACACCGGCTGGCCGACCGGATCATGCCCTGGCGCATCCGCACCGGTCCAGCCGATGTGATGGGGCCCGGTCACCGCTCCCTGCTCGCGGATCTGCTCGACCAACTCGCGTCCGCGCGGAACCCGATCGCGAGAAATGATCGGAAACCCCGGGCCGGGGAGGTACACGCATTTGTGTCCGGGACCTGGGTAGGCCTTCCCTGTCCATTCGTAGGCGACAATGGTTGCGAACTCGCCTGGTGCATTGTGTCGTTCGGTGACGCCCTGCAGATACGCCCACTCGCCGGGGCCAATGCGCTTGCCCAAGAACGATTCATGGTCGGTCAGGGCTGCGAAGTCGTCGCCATACCGGTAGCGTGCACGGAGGTACGATTCGTCGGCGGTTCCGACGCCATCGGAGTGGGCGCTATGTTGCTGGATGTCGCCAAACAACACTTGCGGGCCTGACCAAGCGCTTGCACGAGGTGCTTGGGGGGCGCCGGTACCCGCTTCGACGTCAGCGGGGACCAACTCGGGCGCACCACCGGACGGCGGCTCGAATCGCTCGATCAGGATCCCCTTCCGCCCTCTTCGCGCAACCAAGGTAGCGCCACTTGCGAGCCGGACGGCGCTGGTGTGCCTTCCACGGCATCCCCATCGCCCATCATCGATCGGCTCCCGTCGGGAAAAACCGGACGCGCTCAGGCGCTGCCGATAGACGTTGTGCGACCCCCGTCCAAAGAGGTCGACGGCGCCGTCGTCGCCCACGATCAAGCTCGGAAACTCGAACCCCTGCTCTTCGCCTGCAAGATCGCGATCTCGATCGGTCATCGGCGCGTCGGGTACGAACACCCGCCCTTCCATGTCCACGAAGCGAACCGCAATCCATTTCGCGATATCGGGCTCGCCGGTGTCCTCGCGGACGTCATGATGAAACCCGACCCAAGCCCCCCCGGGCGCGGTCGTGACGCAGGGCGCCGCCGCGATTCCGATGGCGCTCCAAATCACGAACTCGCCCCCTGACGGCGGCGTAACCACGACGGTCGATCGAGCGTCGTCGTGCCGGATCACGACGTGCCACCCTCGGTATTGCGCTTCGAGCTCGGCACCGGGATCGTTGGTAGGACGCGGTGTCCCCGGGGCCCAAGCCATGATCCCGGGGCTATGGTCGGTGGCGACGGGTTCGCCTACGACCGAGCCGTCGTCCGAAAGCGTGTACCGCAACACGTACTCCTGTTCGTTGGACCAGGCCAACACGTGAAGGAGTGCCCCCCCACCCGCCACGGGCTCCAGTCGCGGGCTTCTCAAATACCGCTGTGGAGTCTGTTCGATGACGGGCATATGGCCTCAATGTGCGTAACCGAGAGCCCGAAGCTGGTCGCGGATCGTATCGTCCATCTCTGCGTTCTCTCGCTCGAGTTGTGTACCGCTCTTCTGCTCGGCGCTCAACCAGTCCCCACGATCGGTCGCTCCGAGAAACTGGCCGAGCAACACGCGACTGTAGCGGCGACCGATCGGCGAACTCGATGCATCGAGCTCGTTCTTTTCACGAGGGTCGGCGACCAGGTCGAACATGGTGGAGGTGAGGTTGCCACGAAGGATGAGTTTCCAGCGTCCCGTCGTGATGACGCGCCGGTCGTCTTGAAAGTCGCTAAACGCAACCGTTGGCCTGTCGGGCGGGGCACCGCGCATCAGCCCGACCAGGGTCTGCCCCTCGTTCTTGGGCATTGGCGAAACGCCCATCAGCTCGGTAACGGTGGCCGAAACGTCCAAGGTGCTCACCGCGTTGGGCACCCGCGCGCCCGCCGGCAACCGATTCGGAAGGCGAAACATCAGCGGGACGTGCAAGAGCTCTTGATACACCGAATGCCCGTGCCCCCAGGACCCATGATCGTCGAACTCTTCCCCATGATCCGACGTCACGACCAGCAGGGTGTCCTCCCACAAACCAAGCTGGACCAGTCGATCGATGAACAAGCCGAGGAAATGATCGTGCTGCGTGATCTCACCATCGTGCAGCCCGGCGAGCCTTCGCTTGTCTCGCTCGTCGAACACCACGGCGGGCGGCCGACGCTTTGCGCGCTCCAGCAGATCCCCGGTCATGCGTGGCTTCACCTGCCCCGAGTACTCGCTCGGGTCGTACATTCTCAGGTACTCGCCTGGTGGGTCGTAGGGCACATGCGGATCAATGGTCTGGACGTACGCAAAGAATCGCCCGTCTTTGTGCTCCTCGATCCAATTGCCGGCTTCTTCGAAGACGTTCTTAGCCTCGGTGTTCTTTCCCTCGCGAATATAGTTGGTGTAGTGGTCCCAGCCCTGATCAAAGCCGAACCTGTCCGAAACGTATCCGTTGGCGATGAAGCTGCCGGTTTGAAAGCCCTCCCCCTTGAGGTGCTCGCTCAATAGCAAAGCCGAGCTTGGCAATGCCGCATCGCCGGTCTTTTGCTGATGGGTCAACGGATGCAGGCCAGTCAAAATCGAAGCAACCGATGGCTTGGTCCAGTTCTCAGGAGCTTGGGCAAGCTGGAACACGACGCCCTCGGTGGCCAACCGATCGATGATCGGCGTCTTCACCCTGGTGTCTGGATTGAACGGCCGCAGCTTGTCCGCGCGCAGGGTGTCGATGACCAGGACGATCACGTTCTTGGCAGGCTCGATCGGTGGCTCGGGGTTGGCCGGCAACAAGATCCGGGGCGCGTGCCAAGCGACCCGGCCCTTGCCGTTTCCCTGCGCACGAAAGTCGATGCGGACGACCTCTCCTTCGAAACCGCGAAGATCAACCTTGTGGTCTGTCCAGGAAGAGCCGGCCTCTGCGGAGAGGACCTGCGTCGCTGGCTTGCCCTCGGCGACCACTTCCACGACGAGCGGTGTGGTGCCCTCGCCCTCGGTGCCCACGCCGACTCCAAGTGAAGCGCCTTTGGGGATCTGTAGGTAGTAGCGAAGCGCCGAGTTCCGGGAGAGCGCGATCGCGCGGCGCTCTTCTTTGCCAAGCCGCACATTCGCGAGCAAGCCATCGTAAACTGGAGCGCCTTGAGCTGTTCTTGCCGGTTCGCCCGCGCCTCGAATCCAGATCGAGTCGACCGCGACCGACACCGCTTCGCCGTCCACGGGCACGGTCCCGCCGAACGTCAGCAAGAGGTAGTTCTCGCCAACCTGGACATGCTCCCTCGGCAGGGCGATGTCGTACTCCGCAAAGCCATTCCCCTGTCCCAAGTGCACCGACGTGAGCTGTTCGTTGTTGAGATAAGGCGTCAGCGCCTTGGTGCCGAGGGGCTTGAGCCGAATTCGAGCAACGAGCGCCTCCTGCCTGTCGGCATTGAAGTAGACGCGACCTCGAATGCCCGCGTGGGCGTACGTGGTGTCTCCATCGGCGGCGCGACCCACCCAGCCACTCCGCCAGTCGCCAACCGTGAACTTCGACTGCGCCGGAGTTCCAAAGTCGATGTACCAACCACCGTCGTCGACCTCTGCAAGATGCCGAATCTCGGTGAGATCGACATGGGTATCAAGGCCAGCGAAGAGATCGGAACCAGTCCCTTCGCGGCTGCAGGCAGCGACCGAAACGAGGGCCGCTAACACCAGCACAAACAGTCGCATTCGCCACTTCCTCTCGGGATTCCGCGAGGACGGTTTCCCTTGGTTTTCCGCCCTGAGAACCCTCTGTGCGGTTATCACGCAGCTTCAGCGGGCGTCAACAAAACCACCCCGTGCATCAGAGACGTGCAACACGCGTGTCGCGCCCGCTTTCACGTAGTAGAAACGGTACGTCCACACATCGCCGATCCCGTAGCGCACCGCGTGCCGACCTTCCTCCAACGCGAGCGTCACGGGAAGCGAGCCTCGGTCGATGCCGTCGATTTGCACGGTGACGTCCGTAGAGCCGCGAAGCTCGAGTACGCCCTGCCCGTCAGGCACGGCGAGCGATGTCGGGAGACCTGGCCGGAGCTCCCCCGCGTAGGCCGAAAGCCCGGTCCGAGCCCCTTGTGTGGAGTCGGGCATGACAGCCTTGGTCTTCGGTGGGGGCGTGTCGATCGAAGGCTGCGGCTCGGGTTCGCTGTATGTGTCCGCCCGCTCGCCGCCTCGGGTGGCCTCCTGCCACACGAGAAACCCCACGGTCGCACAGAAAACCAGCACAAACCCCCAGCCCATGATCTTCGGTGTCACCTGCGTTTCGAGCCCAAACCCAGAAAGCAGATCATCATCTTCGGGGTGCGGGTCGACCTTGTACCGCCAGATCGTGTCGCTAAACCCCTCGACCGGGTTGGCGGGCTCGCGATGCATCGAGACCGCCCACTCCGCGCGGAAGTTCTCCCGCTCGAGGGGGTCTAGCGTCGGCTCGAGCGCGTTCGGAGCCTCTCTCACGTCTTGCTCCCTGGGGATCTCCACATCGATGACGGCACCTCGCCTCGCAAGGGCCACCAATAGCGCAACTACGACCGCGCGCGAACCCTCTCCCGCTTCCCACAGGGCACGAGGGGGCGCGCCCTCCACCAGGCGCGCAATCAGTCGCTGGATCCTCGCCGGCGAATGTCGAACGTAGGTGGTCAGCGCGGCGGCATCGAGCTGGACACGACAATCGGGCGTGTCTCCGAGCTTTGCCATCAGCTCACCCAGTCGCCGCGTCGCTGACTCGAAGTCTTCCTCGAGCGATGCTTTGTCACCCTCGATCGCCGGGAGCGGCGCAGCCACCACAAACCGCCCCGAGGTCATCCCGGCCAGCGATATCAAGGTGGGTTGTCCACGGTTAACCGTTCCGTCGATGGCGGTGCGGGTGACATCGACGATGTGGCCCCCCGAGAGCTCGACCTCGAACAGGCTCCAGGGATCCTGGAGCACAACCCGCGCATCGGGTCGGACACGACGTATTGCTCGAAAGAGGACGGGGACACCAAGCTCTTCGAGATCCCCGCGAACCTCGATTCCGTCGGTCAAAGCCTTCTCAAACCTCGTCAAGGGCGCGAGAACCGCCTCCAAACGATCGAGGATCTGCTGGGCCGGAAGCTCTTTGCGCAGATAGTCCTGGGCCCCCGCTCGGAGCTCGCGCATGCGGTGCAAGAAGTCATCCCTCCAGGAAAGAAGTACGATCGGAACGCCATCGAGGCTGGGCTCACGCCGGACTGCCGCACACAGGGCGGGGCCGTCGAGGCGCGGCATCAAGACATCGGCAAGGATCAGGTCTGGCGCCGCCACGCGGGCGAGCTCGAGCGCCCGTACGCCGTCCGCCGCTTCGATAACCCTGGCACCAGCCTCGCGAAGTACCCCGACGTAGAGCCACCGAACTTCAGCATCGTCATCCGCAAGGACCACCCGTCGCCCCCGGAGGGCCGGCGACTCGAGGGTCTCGCCGATAGCGATAGTCTCGGCTACGACCTGGTGGGTTCCCGAGCGGTTGGGGGTCTGCGCCAGCTCCTGATACCGGTGCGCGAGCATCCGAGCAGCCTGCACCGAACTTGAGCTGAATGACTCCTCCCTCAACTGGTCGAGTGCCGTTTGAATCGACGCACCAAGGGACAAAAGCCCGTGGTCGGCGGCCATCTGACAGAGCTCGGTAAGATGCTCGGTGAGCGCAGCACGGGCGCCAGAACTCTCTGGGTCGAGACTCAGCGATTCCGTCAACCTGATTGTTTCCAGTGCTTTGAGGTCCAAAGCCTGGATGATTTCAGCTTCTGAGGGCACGGGGTCTGCATCGGGCGGCAGAAATTGGCTCACGTGTAGTGTACGCATCCAGCGGATTTGTTCGAGCCCGAAGTCGGTTGCCCCCAGATAGCCCTCGACGTAGTGACGAGCGTGGACTTCGTCGACGAGGCGACGCTCGAAGTCGTGGCGGGCGATGGCGGCAACGGCTGCGTCGCGTTTCGCAGGGAGAAGTTCGTGCCCCTCGGAGGTCCGTCTGGAGGGGACGGGGGCAGGGGCGGAAGCCTGATCCTTGAGGCTCACGACCGGATGACCACTCTCCTCGACCTTCGATTCCGCAAGGTCGTCCGGGCCGAACGTGGTGAGGACGGGCGCGGCAAGGATCAGTTCGGAAAAGCCGGCTCCGACGTGCGGATCCAAGTCCCGGTCGGAACTCAAGTTTACGATGACGAAAGCGGAGCTCTCCTCGCCGACCTCGACCAATCCGGTGCGGAGTTCGTCGCCGCGGAGGGGGGCCGCGGCGGGCGCGGGAACATCAAGTTCGCGACGCCTCACGACCGAGCCCCGCGTCGTGCCGAGCCCGGCCAACCCGGTGTGCGCCGAAAGATCCGGCTCGAGCTCAAGCTCCTCGCCGATGTCGGGATCGTGGGCTTTCCAAACGTCGGCAAGAGCACCTTCATCGCAACCGTGTCGAAGGCGCAGCCCAAGGTGGCCGACTACCCATTCACCACCTTGGTGCCGAACCTCGGCGTCGTTTCGCTCGGGGTCGACCGGACCTTTGTCGTCGCCGACATCCCAGGCATCATCGAGGGCGCCTCCGAGGGAGCTGGCTTGGGGCTTCGATTCCTGAAGCATGTCGAACGCACCCGCGTGCTGCTGCACATGATCAGCGTCGACCCCGATCCCGAGCGCGACCCGATCACGGACTTCGATGCCCTCATGAATGAGCTCGAGCGCTTCGATGCCCGCCTTCTCGAACGCCCCATGATCGTCGCGGTCAGCAAGCTGGACCTCCCAGAAGCCCAACAAGCGTTCGATCGGGTGCGGGCCGAGCTCGAAGGCCGCGGCTATCAGGTCTTCGGTGTCAGCTCGGCCACGCGAAAAGGGCTTGAGCCCGTCCTCCAGGCACTCGAATCTATTCTGAGGCAGCCAGCCGACGCTTGAGTCTCGTGCTCGCCCAGGCAGCCGCGTCCCGCACCACCCGGGAGGCGTGGTGCTGTTTCGCGTTGTCCAGCACGGGCAGGTGGACCTCCCCTCCCCGATTCCCGAGTACCAACGCGGCGTTTCGGGCCAAACCTTCATACCTGGCACGCTTCACTGCCGACCCCTGCACCCAAGCCTGAAACGACTCTTCATCCATTTCGAGGAGTTTGGCGGCGTCCACGCCGTGCCATCGCTCGCCCAACGCAAACGCGCCGAATGAAGGCCCCTCCGTTGCAGAAGTCTGATTGTAGGGGCACACGTCTTGGCAGACGTCGCACCCAAACACCCACGCGCCAAGCGCCGTGCGCTGCTCCTCGGGAATGGGTCCCCGATGCTCGATCGTGAGGTACGAGATGCACTTTCGCGCATCGAGAGTGTGAGGCCCCTCGAACGCCTCGGTCGGGCAGGCCTCGAGACAGAGCGTGCACGTACCGCACTTGCGGCCGATCGGCTCGTCCGGGACGAGCGGTGCGGTCGTGACGATACAAACCAAAAAAACGTGTGAGCCGATCCCCGGCACGATGAGACAGCAGTTTTTTCCGATGAAGCCAATGCCCGCTCGCTCAGCCCATGCGCGCTCGAATACCGGCTTCGAGTCGACTGCCACGCGTGCCTCATAGCCGGACTCCTGAAGCAGCCGTTGCAGCCGGCGTGCCTTCTTGGTCAGCACGCGGTGGTAGTCTCGGCCGAGCGCGTACTTCGCGATTCGGCCTGGCGAAAGTCCTGGGTAGTCGGTCGACCGAAGATAGGGCGCGGCCAAGACGACCACGCTTGTCGCGCCGGTCAGCATGTCCGGATGGCCGGGGTCTTTCCGGACGGGTGCGGTTTGGGCCATCCACGCCATCTCGCCATGCCGATCGGCCGCGAGCCAAGCGTCGAGCTGCTCACCCTCGGGCTCGAGTGGTTGGGCGGTCGCAATGCCTGCCCGTGCAAACCCGATCGCCTCGGCTTCCTGCTTGATCCGGTTCGTAAGCTCGGCGCGGGTCATCCGACGGCGGAGCCGCGCGGCGCGGGGGGCACCTTGGGCGCGTCGTCGTCTTCCTTCGGCTCAGCGGGAGGCGACTTGTTCTGTCGCGGCTTTTCGTCGTCGGGCTCTTGGCCGGAATTGTCGGGCTCTTCCCTCGTGCGCCAGGTCGGGGTTGCGCCCGATGGCACGACCGTGTCCCAATCGGGTGCGTCGGTGAGCCCATCGCGGCGAGCCGGGGTGCCTGGAGGGTTCGGAAGGATGAAGGGCTCGGCGTTGAATGTCCCGCACTGTCGCTGATTCTTGTAGAAGCCCCAGTGGAAGTACACGCGCCCATCACCGCTCAGGATCGAATCCGGCGCGGGGGGATAGGGTTGAGCACGCAAGACCGAGTTGAACGCGCCGAAATCGAATGGCAGCAGCCCGCTCGTCCGCGCGATACCGACACGATGCACCGAGCCGTCCTTGTTGAGGACGATCTCGAGCTTGGTCATCAGGGTCGGATCCGAGTAGGGGCTACCGGCGAACATCGGCAGGTTCCGCAAGAACCGGTCTGCGAACTGGCGGTGAATCCGACGGTGCACGGCGGCGATGTAGTTCGCAAAGGGCGATGCCGCCGCATTGAGTGCGGTCTGCGCGCCAGGCTTGACGGCGGGCGTGAAGTTCTCGATCGCAGCCCGGAACTGGTCCCAGTTCTTTGCACGAGACACACCCTGTTGCGAGGATTTGTGTTCGGCGATTCGGGCGCGCCGATCTTCACGGAGCTTGTCTGATCCGACGGCCGCCTCGAACTTCGACCAGGTCAGCTGGGTCCCGGGCCCCTGTCCCTTGGCGCGCTTGCCACCGCCCTGCCCGGCACGACTTGGACGGCGAACGGTGAAGGTGCCCGCGCCATCTGTGATGGTGATCGTTTGGTCGCGCTGGCGACCGGCTTGATCACCGGTCGTCGTGGCTCGCCGTCCATTGGGCGACTCGCTTGCCACCCGCTCGGCCTTGATCGGGTCCGCATCGATGGCCTTGTCGGGGCGCTCTTTGTTGGCCTCATCCTCGGTGACGGTGCGCGCCTCGCTGCCCTGCTTGTCCCTGGCATCCGCGATCTTGTCGTCTTGCGAGTTGCCCTCTTTGTCGAGGGAAGAGGCTGGCTGTTGCTGCCGACCGACCGCGGTCTCCTGGTCGTCGCGGTTGTAGTTACGGATCTTGGCTGCGGTCTCCTCTTCAACCCGCTGGTTCTCCTGGGCGATGTATCGAGCATCCGGGGGAGGCTCGACGTCGGGGTTTTGGCTGCGCTGCTGGATCGCCTGACGGTTCAGCTGTTCTTGAGGCGGCGGGGGCTTCTGCTGTTGGGCCTTCTGTTGCGCCACGGCCCGAGCTAGCTTCTCTTGGGGCTTGGCCTGGCGTTTCGTGCTTCGGCGCTCTTTGCGCTTGGGGGCCTCCGAGGAGAAGCTGTCTGACACGTCGAATTCCACTTCCACGGGATCGAAGTCAGCCTTCTGCGCCTCTTCCGCGAGGGCCCGGAAGTGGTCCGCCAAGTCACCGAGCACCTCGTAGACAGGCAGATGCACCGATAGGGACGCGATCAGGGCGATCACGAACGCTACGAAAACCGGCTCTCGATAGCGGTGGTGCACGAAATGATCCTTGGGGGTGGGTTCGGCTTCCCCAATGTAGGGTTACACCCCTGCACCGCAACGGCAAAGAGTCGACGAGACCGTCAGCGGCCGCGGGCGGTGGAGGTGGATCGCCCGCCTCCAAACCCGCGAGAAGACCCACCAAAGGACCGCCCCACGCTGCTCGGGCGAGAGCTTCCAAAGCTCCGCCAAGAGCCATGGCTCGAACGGACGGCGGAGCCACTCCTCGACGGACTGGACGGAAGCGACCTCGACCTCGAACGGCTCACCGCGCTGCTTCGCGAAGGCCCGGGGTTTGGGCGATTGGCGGAACGGGCGCGCGAGGCACCATTGAGTCGAGATGGGACCTTGCGGGTCACCGTGCCGGCGCGGGTTGGCGCCGCCGTCCGGGTTGGCGCCGCCGTGCGAGTTGGCGCCGTTCGCGGGCGGGTGGCCGCGTTGGACCGAGTGGTCCCCGCGCGGGTTACCGAGGACGTCGGCGCGGCGCGCGGCGGCTTGCGAATGACCGACCCGGTTCGCGTCGTGCCCGGCAGCGTCCTGGTCACAGTCGGGGCCCTCGTTGTGCCCGGCCGGGTTCGATCGACGCTTCCGATCCGAGTGGGTGGAGTTCGGCCCACAGCACTGGTCCGTGCAGGACGGGCTGTGGCGCGGTCCACGGTGCGTGTCCGAGACGGAAGGGCTGAGCCGCGGTCCACGGTGCGTGTCCGAGACGGAAGGGCTGAACCGCGACCCACGGTGCGTGTCCGAGACGGCAGCGTTGAACCGCGACCCACCGCGGGCGCTCT
>CAJHXN010000428.1_pt1 | contig 18582 bp, 20 predicted proteins | sample 9198401 | NCBI WGS metagenome assembly CAJHXN01 (sample SAMEA7708334, study PRJEB35096) | sediment metagenome | biome: marine neritic benthic zone biome [ENVO:01000025]; feature: sediment [ENVO:00002007]; material: shallow marine sediment [ENVO:03000034] sea grass bed [ENVO_01000059] ... | reverse complement strand
TCCATGCCCGCGGACCATGCAGGGAGGTTGACGGGGGTGCCGGACATGACCACAAGCCCTGCGGGCGAAACGCCGCGGGTGAACACGGCGTTACACGCCGCCATCGAGCCCTGCGAGAAGCCGCCCACGATCAGCCGGGCGTCGGGCACCCCTAGGTCCTTTTGGAGCGCGGCGATCATCTCGACGACGCGGTCGGTTGCCTCTTCCATCCCCGGCGGCACTTCGGACGCATAGCTCTTCGGGCCTTCGATCATCGCCCGCTCCATTCGTGCCATATCGAGCATCCACCAGGCCCGTGCGCCGAACATCCCAGGGATCTCGTTGGGCGCCTCGGGGAATGCAAACCGGACTTCGCGCGGCACATCGAGCACACGCCAAAGTCCGACGAGGTCGGTGCCTGGCGCCCCGAAACCATGCATGAGCACGACGAGCGGGCCGTCCCCGCCGCCTTCGCGATCCGAACCGCCGGCAAGGTGCACCGTTAGATTCGCAAAACGTCCCGAGTGCATGGCCGCCAGCATAGCATTTTCGTGCTTTCGCCATTCTTTTTGGACGCTGCCGTCCGGATAGTGCGGGTGGATTCACACCGTCGAGGAGAGGTTCTACAGGGCCGACGAAGGTGCTATCCTCGGCTCCTATGGCCACTGTAGCTGAACTGTTGCGATTCAAGGGACACGCGGTCGAGACTATCGGCCCCGATGCCACGGTCTACGAGGCGATCAAGCGGATGGCGGACCTCGACATCGGCGCAATCGTCGTGATCGAAGGCGGCAAAGTCGTCGGCACGATCACCGAGCGTGACTATGCGCGCAATGTGTTTCTCCGTGGGAAGGCGTCTCCGACCACTCCCGTGCACGAGGCGATGAAACGCGATGTCTTGGTAGTCGGCCTCGAGGAAACGACGCGTCAATGCATGGCGATCATGAGCAGCAAGCGCAGGCGTCACCTTCTCGTCATCGAAAATGGAGAGCTTCGCGGGATCCTGTCGATCGGAGATCTGGTGCGAAGCATCGTTGCCGAGCAGGACATGACCATCGAGCAGCTCGAGCAGTACATCCACCGCGGCTGACCGGAGAAAGACGATGGGACCGGGGTGGATCACGGCCCTTTGGTGGGCTCTTTTCGGGGGGACACACGTCCTTTTGACGACTACGCGTATGCGCGCCCGGCTCGTTCGGCGCCTTGGTGAAACGGGTTTTGTCGTCGTCTACTCGGTCCTTGCCATTGCGACGTTTGCCGGCCTAGTGCGATACGTTGCCGGCCACCTCGTCGACGACGCCCATGCCACCTTTGTCACGACTCTCCCACCGGTGCGCGGGGCGTTGTTCGCGTTGTCGGTCGTCGGGTTTACAATCCTCGTCGCCGGCGTGTTGATCTACCCGAGGCTTCCGATGTCGGTGTTTCGTCACAGGATCGTTCCCGCGCGTGGCATTCAACAGATCACCCGTCATCCGTTCTTCTCTGGGGTGGCGCTTTGGGCTGCCGCACACGCGCTTTTGTCGGTGCATCCGGCTACCTTTGTTTTCTTTCTCGGTTTCGTCGTGCTGAGCATCGTCGGGGGTCTGCATCAGGACCGCCGCCTCATCGCAGAGCTCGGTGAGAAATACCGCGCCTACGTGGCATCGACTTCTTTCTGGCCTTTCGTCGCGGTAGTGACGAAACGACAACGAATTCGTTGGGCCGAGCAGCCGTGGCTTGCGTACGCCATCGGGTTGGGGGTGAGCATCGGCCTAAGCAAAGTGCATGCGCACATTTTCGACCGGGCCGGCGGTTACATCATTGGCGCGTTGGCTGTGGGCTCGGTTGTGGCGATCGTGAATTCCAAAGCTCGCGCGCGTCAGGCGAAGCTCACATAAAGAAGGCGACCGGAGACGTAGAGGACGAGTAATGCCGTCATTCGTTTGACCATGCGGCCCGAAAGGACCCCGGTGCTGAGACGGCTTCCAATTTGCCCCCCGACCAGGACCGCCAGCGCGAGCCAACCGTAGTCTGTCAGCGCGTCCAGGTGCTTTAGCGTTCCATGCTTCATCGTTTGGCCCAAGAGCCCGGCGGCCGAGTTGACCATGATGAAGAGGCTCGCCGTTGCCGCGATGCGCTTGGCCTCGGCGAGGCGAAGGAGGTGTAGGCACGGAGCAAGGAAGATCCCACCACCGATCCCGACGATACCAGCGAGAAAACCAAAACCGGCGCCAAGGGGGAGGCCCACGAACCAGTTGACCAGCGGCGAGCCCGGCGGCGCGGCGGCGGTCTTCGGCCGCTGAAACCACATCGCGATCGCTGCAGCAAGGAGGGACAAGCCAAGCAGTAACACGAACGTGCTCTGCTCGATTGGAGCACGGCCACCGAGCCAGGCCATCGGGATCGACAGGGTCACGAACGGAAGTGCGAAGCGAAGGTTCAGATCGCCGGAACGTCGATACTGGAACACGCCGCCGGTGACGACGATCAGATTGCAGAGCAATGCAACCGACGGAAGGATACGATAGTCGGTTTTGGCGAGAACGAGCAGTGCGTTGTAGGTCGATCCGCCCCCGAAGCCGACGGCCGCGTATAGCACGGCCGTGACAAAGAAGAGCATGGCAAGCACTGGCATGGACTCGCCTGATATCGTGCCCGAAGCATTCCTGCAATGATGGTTTCAGCGATCTCGAAGATCTGCTGCACGTGCCGCCGCAGTGGCAACGGCAACCGTACGAAGGTCTCCGGGAATCCGCCCGCTGAAGCAGTTGGTCACCAGGCCGACGCCGAGCTCACGTTCGGGGTCCGCCCACGCGCCGGACCCGCCAAATCCGAAGTGGCCGAAGGCGTGTGGGCTTGGGACGCCGATATCGAGTTGGCTTTTTCCGTAGGGAACGCGAAGCCCGAGCGACACTGGGCGCATGTAACCAACCTTGAACCGAAGGGGGAAGGGGATGACGCGACCAATCGCGCTGTTTTGGTCTCGCGTCGCCTCGGCGAGGGTTTCGGGGGACATCAAGCGAACGCTGTCGATCGTTCCGCCGAGGCTGAGCGCGCCATAGAGTCGGGCCAATGAGCGTGCATTGAAGACTCCGTTGCCTGAAGGAATGACCGAGGTGAGCCAGCGGGGGTCTCCGAGCACGCTGCCGAGGCCCGGCGGAATCATCGCGTCTGCTGCGTGTCCGATCGCCGAGCTGATCCGCACCGTCATCGATGCGGTCTTTCGCACTCTTGCGCGGACGCCTCGTGGCCGACCTTTGAGTATTTTTCTCGGAATCCTCGGAATGAAGAACTCCGCCACGCGTGGGAGCTCGCTTTCCGGAAGCCCCATGTAGAGACCATCGAGCCCAAGCGGGTCGGCGAGATAGCGTTTGGTGAGCGCAGGGAAGCTTTCGCCGCTGGCCTTTTGCAGCACTTCGCCGATGACCCACCCCCCCGTCCACGCGTGATACCCAAAGTCGGCATCGGGCGCGTGCACCGGAGACATATTTTCGATGACTTCGACCATGTGGTCCCAGTCGAACATCTCTTCCGATGATTCGATCACCCGCCCAATCGAATAGAGGCCCGCCCGATGCGACGCTGCTTGGCGTACTGTGATGCCGTCCTTGCCGTTCTTGGCGAAACCGGGCCAATACTTGGCCACGGGCGCATCGAGCTCAACCTGGCCGCGGTCGACCAACACGTGGAGCAGAGTCGCCATCACACCTTTTCCGGTCGACATGGAGAGCGAAAGGGTGTCCGGGTCGAACGGAGCCCCGCTGCGGTCGCGTGTACCCGCGGCGACCTCTGCAACGAGCTCTCCGCGGTGGTAGACTGCGATTGCAGCGCCGCCCGATTTTCTCGGTGCGCACCACTTGACCGTTTCCCGCAGCGACCGGAAATCGGGATGCGTGTACCCGTAGACTTCCATACTCAGGCGATGACCACCTCGAGTATACCCGAAGCTTCTCGACGCGCTCGCCGCGCGCAAGAAATCAGGCAAACGGTCTGAACACGGCAAACGTGACGATTAGAACACCGAGGATCCCGATGATCCAAGCGAGCCTCGCGAACGTTCTTGCTTCGACCTCTTGTCCGCCAGCCCATCGGCGTAGCTTGCCCGTCAGCGCACCGGTGGCACCGGCGAGCAGGATCAAGAGGGTGAGCTTGGCATGCATCCAACCGGCCTTTGAGTACACCTCGGTGAAGCTTGGGATCAGCATCCCAAAGCCACCCGCGAATGCGAGGAGCATGGACGGGGTCGTGACCCGAACCGTGACTTTGCGAAGGGTTCGGGCGAAACCGGTTGGCGATTCGGTGGGCGTCGCAGCCGCAATTGCGACACCAATCGCACTTCCGACCCAAAACGCCATGCCTAGAAAATGAAGATACCGAAAGACGATCATGCTCATGTGGGGTTCCTCAGCGGACGGAGTCTAACCGCCGTAGACCAACGGCACAAAGACACACCGACACAGCTCTTGCTCCTCGAGCTTCCCGTCTTGTTTTCGCATCGCCATCAAAGATTGCCCAAAACGGCCGCCGACCGGGATGACCAGCCGACCACCTTCCTTCAGCTGGGCGACCAAGGCGGGGGGAATTTCGTCTGCTGCGGCGGCGACGATGATGCCGTCGTACGGAGCACCCTCGGGCCAGCCTTTGCGACCGTCGGCGCAATGGATCTCGACGTTGTCGATATCAAGCGAGTGCAGCACTTGCCGTGCGTTGTCGACGAGCTCCGGGATGATCTCCACGCCATGGACCTTTTTGGCAAGGCGGCCTAGGACCGCCGCTTGATATCCGGAGCCAGCGCCGATTTCCAGCACGGTTTCATCACCCTCCAGCCGAAGTGCCTCGACCGACATCGCAACCATCAATGGTTGCGAGATGGTTTGGCCTTGGGAAAGGGGAAGGGCACCGTCCGCATACGCGTTGCGTCTTTGCGCTTTGGGAACGAACTCTTCTCGAGGGACGTCGCCCATTGCCGCGAGCACGCGTTCGTCGGCAATACCGCGCCGACGGAGTTGGTGCTCCACCATGTTCGCCCGCTCCCGCTCGAGATCCACCGCCGCCTCATACCATTCAACCTCCCGCAAAGCGACTCGATCGTCACGGACTTGCGTTCGGGTCGACCCCGCGTAGAGTCGGACCTCCCTATTGAGGAAACCCATGGTCAAGACCAATCCCGGCAACTTTTTCGAGGATTTCGAGGTGGGCGCTGAGCTGGTGCACTCGGTGCCCCGGACGATCACCGAAGGGGAGGCGGCCGTTTACATCGGGCTGACTGGGTCGCGATACCCGCTCCACTGCTCTGCCGAATTCGCGCGTTCACTCGGCTATCCGCGAGAGACGATCAACGACCTGCTGGTTTTTCACATCGTCTTCGGCAAGACCGTCAATGACGTCTCGCTCAATGCGGTGGCCAATCTCGGGTATGCAGGCGTGCGCTTCCTGCGGCCGGTTCATGCCGGCGACACGCTTCGGTCGATTTCAACGGTGATCGGCAAGAAGGAAAATAGCAGCGGCAAGACCGGCGTGGTCTGGGTCAGAACCGTCGGCACCAATCAGCACGACGAGCCCGTCCTCGAGTTCTATCGCTGGGTGATGGTGAACAAGCGCGATCCGGCGACCCCGACGGGCGCCGCGGACCGCCCCGACATGCCCAAGGAAGTGGCTCCCGCCGACCTCGTGGTCGCACCGAACCTCGATTTGACGAAGTACGAATCGTGGCCCGCCGGTGGGAACGCGTACTTCGAGGACTACGAAGTCGGTGAGAAGATCGACCACATCGACGGCATGACGATCGAAGAAGCCGAACATGCCACGGCAACGCGGCTCTACCAGAACACCGCGAAAGTTCACTTCGATGCCGTTCAAACCAAAGACACCCGGTTCGGTCGCCGTCTGATGTATGGCGGCCACGTGATCAGCATAGCCCGGGAGCTTTCGTTCAACGGTCTCGAGAAGGTGCTCGGGATCCTCGCCTGGAACGGCGGTGCGCACGCGAACCCGACTTTCGCAGGTGACACGATCTACGCCTACAGTGAGATCTTGGACAAAGCGGACCTACCCGGACGTACAGATTGCGGTGCGCTTCGCGTGCGTTTAGTGGGTCTAAAAGACGTTTCGGCAACCGAAGCGGGCTTTCCGCTGAAGGTCTCGAGGGACGGAAGAAACGTCTATCACGACAATGTTGTATTAGACTTGGACTATTGGCTACTCGTGCCTCGGCGACCGCGCTGACACGACGCGATTGGAGTGACCTGTGATTCGACTTGTGGTGATTGGCTTGATGGGGGTTGTGGGTGTGGTTGGCTGCGGAGGCGGCGACGACGAAGGCCGCGATGCGTCGATTGGAGGCACAGGCGGTGACGGCGGCGGTGGCGGTGGCACGGGTGGTACCGGCGGCGGCCCCGAATGCTTCGAAACGAGCGCTCTCAGCCGACAGCTCGGCGGCGAGTGCACGGGTGCCACCTTGGATTGCGCACCTGGTTTGGAGTGCATCCCGGAGCAGTCTGGAGCGCCGATCGGAATAATCGGGGGCCCCGACGATCCGATCACGGACTATCCGCCTGGCGAGGATGTGCCCATCGATGCGCCCTTTTTCTTGGACAGCTACTGCACGCTCCCTGTGGCCGCGACCACAACGGGATGTGACCCAGATGCTTGCGCCGCGGAGTGCGGGCTCTGCACTGTGGGGATCTGCATGAACGCCTGTCTACCGGACCTTGACACCAACAGCATCTGTCGCCCTGGGTATCGATGTGATCTGGTGAACTTCGTCTGTTTCCCTGGATGCACCTCCGACGACGAGTGTCGCGTCTCGCGGCCAGACACCAACGGTAATGGCGAGTCCGACCCCTGGGATCCGGACACGATGATGGGCGACAATCTCGTCTACAACACGAGCTCGGAAGCACGCTGCAACATGGAGACATACCGATGTGAGCGTGACGGGACCCCTGGAGCCGAAGCCGGCTCGCCGTGCACATTCGACGATGATTGCGAGGCCAATGGTGTGTGCTTGACCGGTCCCGATGGATACTGCTCGAAGTTCGGCTGCGACATCGATGGCAATGAGTGCGTGGGCGCCGGTGTTTGTGCTGGCGGGCAGTGCCTCGCGGCGTGCGAGGTGGGGTCCGACGAGACCACGCCGCCTGTGGACAACACCCAGGGCTGCCGCGAAGGCTATACTTGCCTGTGGGGTCGCGAAGACGGGAATCCGGCTGGCTTCTGCGACGTTGGCTTCTTCAACGACGTCACGGTGAACAACATCGGTTCCGAGTGCATGAGCGACGACGAATGCTACTCGCCTTATGGCTACGGCGTCTGTGACCCCGACTTCGGCTGCACTGTGATCGAGTGCGGCGTGCCAGGTCTGCCGGCGGATGTCTGCGGTGCCGACGCAACCTGTATCGATTTCATCAACTTTGGGGTCGTTGGCCTCGGTCGGTTTTCATGCTTGAGGACTTGCGCCTCCGCGGTGGATTGTCTTCCCGGAGATGCGTGCGCCGACCTCGACGAGGATCCCATGACACTCGACGATATCGTCTGCTTCCCGGTTTGCATAAACTCCGATGAGTGTCGACCGGGGGAGGTCTGCGACGTCAACAACGAGTGCGTTGTCCCTTGACGGGTTGCGAATCATGGACGCATCCCGTAAACATGTGCCGTAGGAGCAAACCATGTATCTTCACCTCGTAAACAGCGACCGGCGCCGCAAGCGCAACAAAGCGGCTCGGCGCAATGCGAAGCGCAAGGCCAAGAACCGCCGCCGTGTCAACCGGATGCACGGCCGCAAGCTAGGGCGTCGCCTCTAGCCGCCTTCGATGGATGCAAAGGTCATCTACGTCGTTAGCGACTCGACCGGTGAGACGGCCGAACGCGTGACCCGCGCGACCCTCCTTCAGTTTCCGGACCACAAAGTCAGGCTCCGTATCGAACGACGCGTTCGAGACCGACGAGGCTTGACCGCCATTCTCGAAAAGGCAAGCGAGCAGGATGCGATGGTGGTCTTCACCCTCGTACGCCCTGAGCTCCGGGCGCATTTCCACGAGATCGCGGACCAGTTCAACGTCCGACACGTTGACGTGATCGGAGCGCTACTCAATCAGATCGGCTACTACCTGGAAGCCGATCCTGTGAACATCCCCTCTGCCGAGATGCCACTGTCCAAGGAGTACTTCCGGCGAGTCGAGGCGATCGAGTTTGCCGTCAAAAGCGACGATGGCAAGGAGCCGCGAAACCTCAACAAGGCTGACTTGGTCTTGGTGGGCGTCAGCCGAACCAGCAAGACCCCGCTCTCCACATACCTGGCCGGTCGTGGCCTGAAGATCGCGAATGTCCCCTTGGTGCTTGGCGTCGAACCCCCTGAAGAGCTCTACCAGTTGCCAGGGTACCGCGTCATCGGCCTTACCATCGACGTCGATCAGCTGATGGACATCCGCAAGCAGCGACTTCAGCAGCTCGGCATGCCCCCCGACGCCAACTACGGCCTGCGCGACCACGTGAAGTCGGAGCTCGAACATGCACACACGATTTTCCGCAACAACCCGGAATGGATGGTTGTTGACGTGACCCACTGCGCCATCGAGGAAACCGCCACCATTATCTTGGAAGCCCTCAAAGAACGCGACGATCTCCGAAGCCTCACAACCCCGCCACCCGGGGTGTTTTAGGGCACTGACGCTCACACTGACCCTTCAGCGGGGAGTGGGGCCGTATTGGTGTGCTAGGGCGGCGTAGAATTGCGCGAGGATGCCGTCGGCGACACGGAGGCGGCGGCTGAGCTCGCGGGCGATGTTCATGATGAACAGGGCGTAGTCCTTGACATCGCGTCGGTAGAGAAGGTTTTCAACGTGGTCGGCCGTGATGGAAAGCACGAGCGTCGGTGCGACCGCGCGGACTGACGCCGACCGAGGCTGCACGTCGATGATCGACATCTCGCCGAACCAATCGCTTGGGCCGAGCACCGCAACTCGGACATCGCCGCCAGATTCACCTTTCTTGATCACCTCGAGCTCGCCGGCGACGACCACGAACATGTGGGTCGACAGATCGCCTTCCTCTACCACCATCTCGCCGGCCTCGATGCGGCTCGTCGGGAGGGACTCCGCAAGAGTGTCCAGGGTCTCACGGCTTAAACCTCCAAAGAGACCGATGTCTGCAAGGTGGCCGGCGTTGAGCTTCGGGGTCGGTGGGCGACTCATATCCTCAGCATACGCGAACCATTCGCTTACGTCATGGAATCGAATTGGATAGATTCACCCCAGGACGATCTGTGCCTAGGTTGGAGCTGCCGCGACCGTTTGGACCCTACATGCTGACCCGACGCCTTGCGGTGGGTGGCATGGCCGAAGTTTACGCTGCGCGCGTCAAGGGAGGCGCTGGCTTCGAGAAGCTCGTCGCGCTCAAGCGCATCCACCCCCACCTGTCGCGCGACGACGAGTTCGTCTCGATGTTGATCGAAGAGGCCAAGCTCTCGGTCTCGCTGAGCCACCAGAACATCGTCCAGACCTTCGATCTCGGCTGCATTGACGGCTCCTATTTCATCGTGATGGAGCATGTCGAGGGACACAACCTGGACCAGGTGCTCAGGGCGCTTCGCGAGCGGGGTGAGAAGGTTCCGGTCGGAGTCGCCGTCCACGTGGTGGCCGAGCTTTGCCGCGGCCTCACTTATGCGCACCAACGAGTCGATGATCGAGGCCGCCCCTTGCGGGTCGTTCACCGGGATGTATCCCCTCAAAACGTCTTGTTGAGCCTTGCTGGCGAAGTGAAGATCGCGGACTTTGGGATTGCAAAAACCGCATCGCGGCTAAGCGATCCCGAGCTTGGGGTCATCAAGGGGAAGTACTTCTACATGTCGCCCGAGCAGGCATGGGGAGAGCCCTTGGATCACCGCAGCGACATCTTTTCGGCTGGGGTCGTGTTGTGGGAGCTGCTGGTGGGGGAGACTCTTCACCAATCGAAACACGTGCAAGCGTTGCTCGACGATGTGCGGCGCGCGAATGTGCCACCGCCCTCATCGCTTCGAGCTGAGGTTCCCGTCGAGCTCGACGCGATCGTTGCCCGGGCCACCGCACTGCAACCGAGCGACCGTTATAGCGGGGCTGAGGCATTTGCCGATGCCCTGTGTGAAGTGCTCGCGGCACGGCCGTGGACGCACCCAGAGGCCTGGATTCAGGCGTTGCTTGTCGAGCTTGATCCGCCCCCATCCATCCCAGTGGGCTTCGAGGTTCCGAAGACCCGAGACCGTGTCATCACTCGCTCAGCGGACGACCGACACACCCCCCCAGGTGTGCCGGTCCGTTTCGGTCTTGACGACGGGGAGCCGACCTTGGCCGGCTGGAAGAGCCCTGCGGTGCAGCCAGACCGTCGGTGGCTGTGGTGGGCGGTCGGCGCCGGTTTGCTCGTGGCCGCGCTCGCGATGGCGTGGGCCTTCTAAGGCCGCTCGTCTTCTCCCAACACGACGTTGTCGATCAATCGGGTCGAGCCAAGATGGGCTGCCACAGCGATCAGCAGCTGTGCGGGGGAGGTCGTCGGGGGCCCGAGCGTTTCCGGGTCGACCGCGGCGACGTAGTCCACCCGATCGAACGCGCTTTCTACGGGTGCACCTGCCACGCCCTGAAGCGCGGAATGCGTTCGTTCACCATCCTTCCAGGCGTCGTGCGCCGCTCGGAGTCCCTCGACGATGGCGAGCGCTCGTTGGCGGTCGACCTCGGAGAGATAGCGGTTCCGGGAAGACAGGGCCAAACCATCCTCCTCCCGAACGATCGGGCATCCAACCACCTCGATCGGCATGTCCAGGTCTTCGACCATCCGCGACAGGACTTTCCATTGCTGGTAGTCCTTCCGACCGAACACCGCCGCGCACGGTCCGGTGAGGTTCAATAGCTTGGCGACGACCGTCGTGACACCCTCGAAGTGCGACGGCCGGAACACGCCTTCGAGGGGCTTGGTCATCTCTGCGACGCTGACCTGCGTTTGGAAGCGGTCCGGGTACATCGCCCCGGCGTCCGGTGCAAACACCGCATCGACCCCGCGCCGCCGGCACCCCTCGAGGTCCCGCTCGAAGGTCTTCGGGTAGCGTTCGAGGTCCTCGCCTGGCGCGAACTGCAGCGGATTGACGAAGATCGTGACCGCGACGAAGTCTGCGCAACGGGACGCGTGGTCGACCAGCGAGTAGTGCCCAGCGTGAAGGGCGCCCATTGTCGGCACCAAACCGACTCGACGGGAACCCCTGCGCGCATCATCGCAGGCCTGCCGAAACTCGGCAGGCGCGCGGATGACGGTGGTCATCCCTGTGGTCCGTATGCGGCCTTCTTCCCGGGCAACAGGGTGAGACCCGAGCCCGGAGCATTGACCTTGCGCACATTGCCGAAGCTGTACTCGGCGGTTGGGAAGGTTCCTGCCCGAACTTCGTCGCGGTAGCGGCGCGCGGCTTCGACTCCCTCTTCGAAGAATTCGGCGTAGCGCTTCACGAACTTGGGCTTGAGATCAGGGGTTAGCCCGAGAAGGTCGTAGCAAACCAGAACCTGGCCATCACAATGAGGGCCCGCACCGATCCCGATCGTTGGAATCGACACTTCGTCGGTGATGCGCTGGGCGAGGTCGGTGGGAATCCCCTCGAGCACCAAAGAGTACGCTCCAGCATTGGCGACCGCTCTTGCGTCTTCGAGCACGCGGTCTGCAGCCTTCTCGGTCTTGCCCTGGACGCGGAACCCACCCATCGCGTGGACGCTTTGCGGCGTGAGCCCTACGTGCGCCATGACCGGAATACCGGCGTGCACGATCCGCTCGACCGTCGGCGCCGCATCGACCCCGCCCTCGAGTTTGACGGCATGTGCGCCGCCCTCGGAAAGGAAACGTCCCGCGTTGCGGAGCGCTTCCTCTTGACTGACCTGCCAGCTCAAGAACGGCATGTCACCGACGATGTGCGCCCGCCGAGTACCGCGCGCCACGGCGCGACAGTGATAGATCACCTCGTCGACCGTGACGGGCAGGGTGGAGTCTTGCCCCTGAACGACCATCCCGAGCGAATCGCCCACCAACAGGACATCGATTCCCGCATCGTCGAACAGTCGCGCGAAAGTCGCATCGTACGCGGTCACCATAGTGATCCGCTCGCCCTTGCGCTTCATCCCCCGAAGGCCTGGCACGGTGACCGGCCGCTCGTCGGACGCGCCTCCCCGATCTCTTGGGCTCATGGCTTTGGTTCGCTTAGGTCGCGGCCAGGTCGATTCCCGGTCCACGCCGCCACGCCCAATGAATGTAGCACTGAATCCCCGGCCGTCATCGCCCGAGAAACCCGTCTGAACCCGGCGACTTAGCTATTGTGGCTGCATTAACGCAGCGATCTTGTTACGGAGCTCCTCGTCTTGTGCCGCCAGTGCATCCGCGCGAGTCAGCATGCGGTGGGCTTCATCCTGGAGCCCCAGCTCCCGCAATAGCCGTCCGGCCTCGTAATGGTAGCGCGCGTGATTCTCGCGATCGCTGCCTTGGCTCAACGCGCGGTACATGTCGGCGGCGCGGTCGAGCCTCCCATCGGCTTCGTAGAGCTTGGCAAGGGTCGTCGCCGTCGGCACCGGGAAGTCTCTCACCTCGCGTTGCGTAAAAAAAGCAATGACTTGCTCGAGAAAGCTCGTGGCTTCTTCGGTTTTCCCGCTGGCGTCGCAGGCGCGTCCCAGCTCTTCGAGGAGGCGCCAGTCCGCCGACGCGCTCTTGCTGAGCTCGAGCGCGGTTCGAAGCACCTCGAGGGCCTCGTCCTCATGACCCTTGTCTCGGAGAAACGCACCCATGGCGAGGTAGGGCCGGTAGTCCTCGGGCAGCGCTTCGACGGCTCCCTCGAAGTGCGACATGGCCTCGTCGAGGTCCCCTGCCTCCTCGGCGAGCCGGGCCAGGGCGATGTGCGCACCGAGCCTGGTTTCGCCTCCTCCTTCGGTACCAAGTGCGTCGAGGAAACGCTCGAGCGCCTCCTTGCCGCCAACCACGTCTTCGGTGAGCAGTCGCGCGCGCCCGAGCTCGAGCCATAGGTATCGGGGCTCCGCCGCCCGTTTGACGATCGCTTCGAGGCTCTCCCGCGCCTGGTGGAAATCCTCGCTCTGCATCGCCACCAGGGCATCGAACAGCGGCTGACCGTAGCCCTCGTACTCGTCCGCTTGGTCGTCCTGCCACTGCCCGGCGATCAGTGCGAGCCGTTCCTCATCGGTCATCTCGTGCGAGACCGCTTGCTCTCTCGCGTCCTCGGCTTCGAGCGTGTCGAGAAGTCGTTGTGCTTCGTCACGAATCACATCGTTGGCTGCGACTTCAAGGGCCCCCTCGAGCTCATCGGTCGCGAGCTCGATCGCCCCGTCGGCGAGGTAGTTTTTGGCTGCCGCGATTCGCTCCTCCGCGATGGCATCGGTGCATTGGCTGATCTTTTCCATCAGCGGCGCATTGTCTTCGCTCTCATGGGCGTCCAACGCCTTTTCGTAGGCGAGCTTGGCGGGTCCGAAGTCACCCGCTGCAAAAAGCGCATCGGCCTTTTCTTCGAGCGCAACTGGGTCGGCTGTGAAGAGTTTCTTGAACAGGCCCATCGGTCAGCCGCTGAACTGCTTCGAGCGGCGCTTGGCCGCCTGTTTGAGAGGCCCGGGGATCCCGCGGCTGCGAGACAACGCGCGAAGGTCGTTGCGCCGGAGGTGACTCAAGAATCCCATCGACAAAGCAAGCGGTGTCTTTGGGTTGTTGCAGAGATGGCGCTTGATCTCGTAGCTCCGCAGCCATTCCCGCTTCCTCCCGATGTACCGAAGGATGTCTTCGGAGACCTCTCGGCTCTGCGCGGCGTTTTTGGCTTCGGTCTCGCCCGTGGCGGGTGACGAGATCGCGGCCATGGCGACGACCCGGTTCGGGTCGCGCAGCAGGATCGACCGGGCGGCGGCGTTGCCAAGGAGGGCCATTCGAATCTTCTCGCCGATGTTCATCTCTCGGATCTTGGACTGGAGCGGGACGAATTCTTCCTTGGTTTCTTCGGTGCCCTCGACCTCGTCGCGTTCCATCGCGTCCTGGTCGGCGTCTTCGGCGAGGGCCTTTGCAAACAGCTCATCGCCCGGGAGCGGCTCCTCGCTTGGCTCGGGAATGAGCTGCCCACGAATCGCCTTTTTGAGCTCCTCGAACATGGGAATGCCTTTGACCTCGACGTCGTGTCGCGCAGCCAATTCGATCAACCGATCGGCGGTCGACATCCGGGTGTTCTTGTTCTTGTAGAGCGCTTCGATGATCTCGGGGGCGCCCAGGAGCCGCTGCTGGTTGACCGCGATGATTTCGGTGATGCGCTCGACGCAACGGCTCGAAATGTGTGCGATCGTGGCATCCGCCACCGCGTGATTGGAGGCGAGTCGCGCCAAGACCTCGTCGTTGGTGGGAAACCGAAGGGCGACCTCATGGAGCACGCCAGCGGGAAGATCGGCCTTGCAGGCGGGCAGGAGCACATTCTCTGGGAGCCCCGTTAGAGTCTGGGTTGCCGCTTGACTCACCCCAGCGTCCGCGTCCGCCGATAGCTGAGTAAGAAGCAACACGAGATCGGCGCCCTTGACCGGTACCATGCCCTTGGCCGCCATCATTCGTGCGGGCGTGGGCCCGCTGGGATCGGCGAACCGTCGCAGCGCCTCGGGGACCTGCTCTAACGGGATCGGTAGCTCGGGGTTGGCCAGCATTCGTGCGTAGTCAATCTTAGCGTCTATTTGCCCCTGAACTCAGGTTCTCGCTTTTGGAGGACGGCGCTGATGCCTTCCTTGGCGTCTTCGGTGTTCAGGCTTTGGGCCTGGAAGGCAGCTTCTTCGACGGCGGCTTGACGAATCTCCCAGCCGAGCCCCCGGCGAATCGAGGCCTTCATCGTTTGCACGGCGAGCGGAGCGGAGCCTGCGATCGCCCGAGCGATTCCAAATGCGGTCGGCAGCACCTCATCCGCATCGACCGCATGGCTCACGAGCCCAATGCGCAGCGCCTCGCTCCCACGAATGAGCGAGCCGGTGAACAAAAGCTCTGCGGCGTGGGCGGGACCGACGAGGCGAGGGAGCACATAGCTGATACCAAGTCCGGAATGGATCCCCAAGCGCGCGAAATTGGCGCCGTATTTTGAATCACTGTTGGCGACGCGGATGTCGGCAAGAAGCGCCAGCCCGAAGCCGCCGCCGACGGTGTGGCCGTTGAGGGCGGCGATCACCGGAACTCGGACATCGAGCACCTGGAGGAAGGGCTCGTACATGGCGTACGACGCCTCTTGAGAGGGCTTTCCAAGGTCGTCGCGCTGTAATGACGAGCGCAAATCGGCCCCAGCGCTAAAGCAGCGACCCTTGCCGGTGATGACGAGACAGCGAATATCGGCGTCATTACGAGCGACTTCGATCTGTTCCGAGAACGCGTCGAGGAGCTCCGGGCTCATGGCATTGCGATGCTCAGGGCGATTTAGGGTCAGGACCCCGATCCGGTCCGCCGATTCGTATTCGACCGCACGCTCGCCCATGTTCCGCCGACTCTAGCGGGCCAAATGCCCGCGGCAACCTCAGTATCACTCTCACGCGAGCGAGCAGCGTTAGGATTCTTCGCCGATTTCTTGCCCCCCGAGAGCCCCCCGGGTTAGCCGGTTTCTATGCAGGGAACCAAGGTCGTTCGCCCGTTTCCATTCTTTCGTGCCGGCGCACGTGCGAGTCAGCCTCACCTGGCGAAGCCGATTCTGGTGCTGGAGGACGTGTACAAGTTCTTCCGGCCTGACCAGCCGACGCTGCGGGACGTCAATCTCACGGTTGAGCGAGGGGAGTTCGCGTTCATCACCGGTCCAAGTGGCGCCGGCAAGAGCACGCTGCTCAAGCTCCTCTATCGAGAGCTCATGGTCGATGAGGGGCGGGTGCTCTTCTGCGGCCGTGACATCGGTCGGCTCACCGATAAGTCGATTCCGTTCCTTCGGCGGAACCTTGGGATTGTCTTCCAGGATTTCAGGATCATCGATCACTGGACGGTGTACGAGAACATCGCGGTTGCGTTGGAGATCCTCTCGATGCCGCAACGGTTGATACGGTCTCGCGTCGCCGAAGCGCTCGAGCGTGTCGGGCTGAACGGACGCGGCGATGAGCACACCAGCAACCTCTCGGGTGGCGAAAAACAGCGTGTTGCGGTTGCACGCGCGATTGTACCGGAGCCCGCGCTCATCTTGGCGGACGAGCCGACCGGGAATCTCGATCCGCACCTCGCGATCGACATCCTCACGCTGTTTGAGGAGATCAACACCACCGGAACGACCGTGTTGTTCGCGACGCACGACCACTCGCTGATTTCCAAGCGGGATCATCGGCTCGTCTCGATCGATGAAGGTCGTGTCGTTGAGGCTCAACAGGGGCTCAAAGATTGGCCTGGCAGTGGCATTCACACGCTTGTGGGGTGAAACGATGGATGTGAAGAGCGCATTGATGCGTGCGAAGCGGGGGCTTCGCGAGGAGCGCCGGCTCTACATTGTTGCGGTGTCGAGCTTGGCGGTCGCCTTTCTCTGTCTTGGGGCGACGCTTCTCGGGGTGACCAATCTCGATGTCGCCGCCGATCGGTGGGGGCAGAGCGGTCGCATCACGTTGTTTCTCAAAGACGACGCCGACCCACAGGACATTGCGCAGCTGCGGGTTGTGCTCGAGGGGCTAAGCGACGTGCACGAGGTTGCGCACGTGACACCCGAGGAGGCAAAAGCGTCGTTCCTCGAAGAGGCTGATGTCGGCGCAGACCTGAGCGCGCTTCCGAAAGAAGTATTTCCCGCTTCGCTCGAGGTGATCCTCGTCAACGGGGTGACACGCGAGCGCAGTGAGTCAATCGCGACACGGCTCGGTCAGTTCCGTGCGGTGAGCGACGTCGAAAGCTATCGCAGCTGGTTCCAAAAGCTCGACCAATTGCTCTGGGGAGCGCGCATGTTGGCGGGAGGGCTGGCGCTGCTGGTTGTATTTTGCGTGATCGCAGTCATCGGCAACACCATCCGCCTCGCGGTGGCGCGACGCCGTCAGGAGATCGAAGTCATGAAGCTTTGCGGGGCGACCAATGGCTTCGTACGGGGGCCGTTCGTGCTCGAGGGCATGTTTCAGGGCTTCGCGTCTGCACTGTTGGCGATCCTGGCATTGCTAGCCGGGTATCTCGCCCTCCACGAATCGGTCGACTCGACGTTGGCGGCCCTGACCGGCAGTAGAGTGGTCTTTTTGAGTGTGTGGACTTGGCTGCTGTTGCTCATGGGAGGCGCGCTGATCGGAGCGATCGGCAGTGCAATCTCGGTGCGGCGCTACCTCTCGGTGTGACATGAAAATCGAAAGTCGATTCGTGATTTTGATCGGGGTGGTGTTGGCCGCGACCACTGCCGGCGCGGAACCGGATCCCGGTGTCGCTGCCCTCACCGACGTCGCTTCGATCGAAGGCGCGATCGCCGAACAGCTTGCGAGCATCGAACATGCGCAGACCAGGCAAGCTCAAATCGACACCGAGATCTCAGGCCTTCAAACTCGGCGAGGCGATGCCGAAGGCCGCCTGCACGAGCGGGCTCGAGCGCTCTATCGCGTTCGCCGCGCAGGCATGTTGCCGGTGGCAGGCGGGTTCGATGCGTTGATGCAACATCTGGCGAGGGTTCAGAGGCTCTCGCGGATGGTCAGAGCCGACCTGGACACGATGCAGTTCCTCGAAGAACGGGGCGGGGCACTTCGCGTGGAGAAGAAAGAGCTCGCAGGCGAGCTCGAGCAGGCCCAGGTCATGCTGCGTGCGCTCGAAGCCCAGAAGGGCGACCTTGAGCAGAGCCAAAAGAGCGCTTCCCTATTTGAAGACACGTTTCGCGGCGCGCAGTCTCAGCCGCCAAGCGAAGAGGCGCTTTCCTATGGACGCATTCGGGTCTCTGGCGATATGGACGATCTCGGCGACGGCTTTGCCCAAATGCGAGGCGAGCTCGCCCTGCCGGTCCAGGGTTCTTTGCGGGTCGGCGACGCCGAGCGGGAAGGGGCTCCAGGGTTAGAGTTCTATGGCCGTCCCGGCGGGCCCGTCTACTCGGCGGCCGATGGGCGTGTGGCTTTTTCGCAGAACTACGGCGCCTACGGCCTGATGGTGATTCTCGACCACGGCAGCAGTTTCTACACCGTGTACGGGGGCCTCGGGCACAGCGATGTCCAGGTGGGCGACTGGGTCGGGATGAGCACGCGGGTAGGGACGCTCGACGCGACCGGAGCCGACGCGATTTTGTTCTTCGAGGTGCGTAGGGGAACGAAGAACCTGGACGCCCGGAGCTGGTTGGGGCTGTAGCACTTGCGTCAACCGGTGACTCGGCCCGCGGCACGGGACGGGCGTGCTCGCGTTGGGGCCCCGGTCGCCCATAGTGGCGAATTATGGATCTGTACGCGGGCTCCTCCCCAACGCTGTGCTGCCCATCCCGCGCCGCGGGCCGAGTCACCTACTCCTCCAAAACAGGGGCAGTGTCAGTGACTGTGCCAGCGTCAGCGACTCTGCGTCAACCGGTGACTCGGCCCGCGGCATTGGGACGCGACGGCGCCTCGAACTACGGGCGGTCGGTCTGGACCGGGGCTCCCGACGCGCGGCGACTCACGCAACTACGGGCCCCCGCCCAGCCTCGCCCGGCGACGCGGTTCCCCGTGCTGCGGG
>CAJHXN010000029.1_pt1 | contig 18713 bp, 18 predicted proteins | sample 9198401 | NCBI WGS metagenome assembly CAJHXN01 (sample SAMEA7708334, study PRJEB35096) | sediment metagenome | biome: marine neritic benthic zone biome [ENVO:01000025]; feature: sediment [ENVO:00002007]; material: shallow marine sediment [ENVO:03000034] sea grass bed [ENVO_01000059] ... | reverse complement strand
TCGCTCACGCGCCGAGTATTGCACGGCGGCCCGAAAACGTTACATGCCACCCACGATCGGCTGGGTTCCGGTGATCGCATCGAGCACGCTTGGCTCGTCGAGATCGGTAACGACGTGGTCGGCTCCGGCGGTTTCGAGCGAAGCCTGATCGTACCAACCGGTGCATACGGCGATACACTCAGCGCCGATGGCATGCGCGGCGTCCACGTCATGTGGGGTGTCTCCGATGACGATCACCCTGTGTGCCCTTGCGGTGATGCGGGCGCGCGCGCGTTCAAACCCGACGCGGAGCAACTCCGCACGGTCCACATGATCGGACCCAAACCCGCCAAAAGCGAAAAACGAATCAAGGTCGCCGCGGCGCAACTTGGCGTAAGCGGCCTCTTCGGTATTGCCTGTCCCAAGACCGAGGAACATGTCGTCACGGGGGTGTAGTCCCTCTAGAAGTGAGCGAACGCCGGGAAGCACCTCGAAGGCGGGGGCGCGCTCGAGCTCGCCGGGGAGAACCTCGACGTAGCGCCGCAAGATTTCCGCGACGAGTCCCCCGTCGGCCGTCACGCCGTAGTGCCGCAGAGCCTCCCCCACGATCCAGGGGTCGGTTCGGCCGGCGAACTCGACAGCTTCAAGGGTGATCGTCCCAGGCGCCTTGCCGAGGAGCTCGTCAAGCGCGCGCTCGACAGCACGCCGCCCTGCCCCTCCGGCTCGGAGGAGTGTTCCGTCGATATCGAATAGGACGATCGTCGCCAGCATCGGCGCCACTGTAGCAGCTGCCTATTTTCATACTACGATCGGGCCATGTCGTCGGATGACCGTCACCTGATCTGGCCGTTCGTGCGGGAAGACCGACGGGTCGACTTCCGGATTTTCCGGGCCCGAATCAAAATTGCGACCCACCCCACGTCTAGCGAAGAGCACAGTTTCACCGTGCTCGAGGGTGCGGACTGGACGAACGTGATCGCCATGACCGATCGCGACGAGATCGTCTTGATTCGCCAGTTCAGGCACGGAACCGACGCGGTCACCCTCGAGATCCCAGGCGGTGCGGTCGACCCAGGCGAGACCCACGAGGCCGCCGCTGCACGCGAATTGCTCGAAGAAACGGGTTATCAAGCCGCGCGCTGGACGAAGCTTGGCGAGGTCCACCCGAACCCGGCACTCCAAAACAACGTCTGTTCGACGTGGTTGGCCGAAGGGGCGCACGCCGTCGGCGAGCCAACGCTTGATGAAGGCGAGGCGATTGAAGTAAAGACGGTACCACTACGCGACATCAAATCGCTCATCGCGCGAGGAGAGATCACCCATGCTCTTGTGGTTGCTGCGTTCTACTTCCTGTTTGAGACGCAGCGCCCCTGATTCGGCAACAACACGATGGACATGGATCTCCTCGCCAAGCTCCCGTTGTGGCTGGCTGCGTTTCTGCTCTCACTGACGTGCCACGAGGCCGCCCATGCGCTCGTCGGCAGGCTCGGCGGTGACGACACCGCAATCGCCCAGGTAACCCTCGACCCCTTGCCCCACATTCAACGGGAGCCTTTTGGCGCCCTCGTGGTTCCGATCGTGTCGTTCTTCTTCCAGGGCGGCGGATGGATGATCGGCTGGGCGAGCGCGCCTTACGACCCGCAGTGGGCTAGCCGCCACCCCAGACGTGCCGCTTGGATGGCCGCAGCTGGACCCGCCGCGAACTTCGTGTTGGCGTTGCTGGCGGCGATCGGCATTCGCGTTGGGATCGCGACAGGCTACTTCACACTGCCCACCGACGGGCTGAGCTTGGAGACCCTTGCCGTGGCTCCCTCGGGGCTCGCGCAGGGGCTTGCGCTTTTCCTAAGCGTCCTCTTCTCGGTCAATCTCATCCTCGGCACGTTCAACCTGATCCCTCTTCCGCCTCTTGATGGCTATGCGATCGTACCGCTCGTGCTTACCGAACGCATGCGCGTCAAGTGGTTCGGTCTGTTTTCGGGTGGGGGTGCACTCATGGGACTGATCATCGCATGGATCGTCTTTGGCAGGGTGATGCCGCCCGTCTTCGACGCTGCGATCGGATGGCTCTATGCGGGAATGTGACCAGCACACCGAGCACCATGGGGATTTCAGCGTTTGAGCCAGCCGTGTTACGCTTGAGGCGTGAAGTGGATATGGGTGGGATTGGCGTGCGCCGCCTTGTTGGCGCCGACATCGGTGTTGGCCGACGCGGCCGACGCCCACTACCGCCTCGCAAAGAGCTTGCGGGCTGAGGGTCGCTACGAAGACGCGCTCAAAGAGATCGACTTGGCCATTGCGGCGAGGCCGACGTCCGCCGAGGGACACCTCACCCGCGGGACGATCCTCCGCCGGCTCGAGCGCTATGAAGAAGCGCTTGGGGCATTCGAGCGGGTGATCGAGCTCGAACCCGAAGACGGACGAGCGTACGGCCTCGCGGGGGCGGTCTTAATTCGGTTGAAGCGACCCAAGGCGGCCGTGAAGTGCCTTCGCAAGGCGACCGAGCTCGAGCCGAAGGAAGCTACCCACTGGCTGAACCTGGGCGTCGCCTACCGAAAGCTCGACGACAACGACGCGGCCATTGCTTCGTATGAAAAGGGGCTCCAAGAACTGCCAAATGACCCTCAGCTATTGAACAATCTCGGGGTCGCCCTGCGGCGAGCGCGCCGATACGACCGGGCGATCGAAGTCCTCGAGAAGGCCAGCGGCGCGCACCCCTATGACGCGAACATCGCCCGCAATCTCGCGGTCGCTTATCGTGGGGCCGAACGCTACGAAGAAGCAGTCCCTGTGTACATCCAAGCGATCGAGCTTGGCCATGGGCAGTCCGATCTCTTGTTTGACCTCGCGTCTTGCTACGAGAAGCTCGGCAACACCGGGATGGCAATCGCAACCTATGAAAGATACATCCGAGCGATCAAAAAGACCGACCCCGAAGCGGCGAAGCGCACACGAGGGACAGTCGACCGCCTCAAGAAGAAATAGCCAGGTCGGCGAGCACGGCGTTGGCGGCGTTGTACCCAGCGGCGCCAATGACCGACCCGGCCGGATGACATCCCGCGCCGCAGGCGTAGAGGCCTGCCACGTCGAGTGAGTAAGGAAGCCGATCGGCGAAGCCAACGCTGTTGTCCACGTGATGGATATGACCACCGGTGAGCCCGAAGTGAGACTCGATCTTTGGGGGCGTGAGGACGAACATGTCGACGACAAGCTCGGAGGTGCCAGGCGCGAACCGGTCGCAAATGCGGAGAAGCGTTCGGACATAGTCGTCTTCCTTGGCCTCCCAGGAGCCCTCCGCAAGCGTGTACGGCACCCACTGCACGAAGAGGGCAGCGCTGTGACGCCCCCGTTTGTCCTGTAGAGACGGGTCTAGCGTGGTGTGGATGTACCACTCGATCGAGGGCGACTCCGGGAGCCGCCCTTCCCTGCAATCTGCGTAGGCACCGCCCAATCGATCGCGAGTGTTTTCCTCGGGAAGGAGATGAATGGTGGCGCCGTGTTGGCCGCGCCGCTCGGTCAAGCACGAGAACGTCGGCAAGTCCGTTAGGCACAAATTGACCTTCATGCTCATGCCGGGCCGTCGGTAAGACTCGATTCGGTTCGAGAGGCCCGATGGGCATGCATCGCCCAACATGGCCCGAAGGCGAAATGGATCGACGCTGACAACGACGACCGAAGCTCGATGCACGTCGCCATTGACGGTCACGACTCCGCGCACGATGCCGCTCTCGATTTCGATCCGCGAAACGGGAGTTTCGAGCTCGACCTTTGCGCCAGCGTTCGTAGCCGCGGCGGCGAGCAACTGCGTGACCGAACCCATGCCCCCACGCACAATCATCCACGTGCCGTCGGATCCGGGAAGCCGACACATGTTGTGCACGAGGAAGTTCATCCCGCTCCCAGGCGTGTCCCACGCACCGCAAAGCCCCGTGAAACCATCGGTAACGGCATACATCGCCTCGAGAAGCTCGCTTTGAAAACCGAAGCGCCGAAGATACGCTCCAACCGAACCGCGGCACAATTCCACGAACACCTGGCGGAGCGCAGGTCGCACATGTCGGTCAGCCGTGTCTTCAATCGACAACGGATTCCGAAGCCACGTCGGCGCGATATCCTCGCGAAGCTTGGAAAGCTCATCTTGCAGAGCGTCGTGGGCGCGCGCATCGGCTGGCGAAAACATCGTGGCAAGCTGTGCCCGAGTGGCACGCGCATCGGAGCCGAAGAGTAAGTAGCGATCGTCGGTGGTTGGCAAGAAGTAGTGAGGGTCACGACGAATTAGCGGCAGGGTCACACCCAGCTCTGCCATGAGCTCTGGAGGCATGAGGCCGAGTAGATACGCGCCTGTAGATTGCCCGACGTCAGGTGCATTTGGGAACGGGTACTCGGTGCGACACGCCCCACCGACCACTGCTTCAGCCTCCAGCACCTTCACCGAAAGCCCCGCCTTGGCCAGCATCGTGGCAGCGACGAGCCCGTTGTGCCCCGCGCCGACGATTAGGACGTCGGTCGAGGACATCCCCTACTCGATGAAAATGGTGAAACCACCCTCGATGCTCCAGGCGGAGTTGGGCACCCCAGCCGGCATCCGGAAGTAACGGGCCCAACGCCCTCGAACTTCAATACCCAGAAAATCGATGAAACCATACCCGAGCCCGCCAAAAGCTGTAATTGTCCCCGACCGCTCGAGCCGATACGGGGCGTCCACAACCGGCGAAGGCACCGGCACCCCGAGATAGCCTCCGCCAAACGCGCCGCTAAAACGCACCTTCTTGATGTTTCGACGAAGTGCGATGAGCGCACCGCCCCCAAGGCCTGGGTTGTCGAGGGGGAAGCTCTCCCCAAGCCACTGGAAGTACGCCCCGAGGTGCAGCGGCCCGATCACGCCATAGGTGCCGTCGAGCCACAACGTGGGCTGCCACTTGCTCCCAAAGGAAGACTTCGACACCGTGCCGCCATAGAGGACGTCGAAAACCATGGAGTCGTGGTCACCCGCCGTGGCGATGGCAGGCAAGCTCAACCACACGAACACAAATACCGGCGCAAACCGCTTCACGCCGCAACTGTTATCACAGGTCCCATCCACAGCCCGCAAAACCTGCGGCGCTCATCCCGCAACTCAGCTCACGGTCGCCTCGACGATGGCATCCGCGACTTTGAACTTCTCGAGGAACTCGCGGCGGGCTTCTTTCATGTGGCTGACCCATTGCTCGTAGTCCGCATGTCGGCCGCGGCTGTCGTAGAAACGGCGAGGCTCGAGGATCTCGCCCGGTACTTTTTGGACGAGTCCCGCATTCTCGGGCGCATCGACGTCGACGATCTCGTAGCCGAAGTCTGGATCCTTCTTCCACCTGATCGTATCGCTCAACAACGCTTCGAGCATTGCGCTCGAATGTCGGATCTTGATGTTGAGCGCCTTGCTCTCTTTGGCGTCGTTGGCTTCGCCGCCGATGTAGCCGGTATTCATCAGCCACATGGTCACGCCGGACATCGTTGCTGCGAGCTCGGCAAACCGCTTTGCCTGAAGCCCGTGCTTCGCCGGGAAGAACGGCTGCGTGAAGGGCGAACGCGTCTTGCCGCGCTCCTTGCCCGCCGCGCTCGTCTTGGAAGTTTCGCCGAGCATGAAGTAGCCAGCCGCCTGCTCCGGAGAGGTGAAGCGAAGGATACCGGGCATCGCCGCGTCGTAGCCCTCATCGCGGTTGAGGATGCCCATCGACTTCACCTGCGGGATATCGTGCAGATCCGCAGCGTCGGGAATTGAGCTCATCGGCACGATCGAACGGCCGTTTTGGGTCCACATCACGAAATCCCACCCGTCGGCAGGGACACCATGACTGTCGACCACGTCGTCGATATTGACTTTGCCGGCGATATACCTGTCGACGTTCTGCGTGTCGGCACCAGTGGCGATCAGAATGTCGCGGAGCCGCGTCACATCCTCGATGGAGAGCGGGCCTTTGCTGAAGTTGAACGACCCGTCGGCCTCGAGAAAAACGTTCTCGATCCAGGCATCGGGACCGGAAGTCGCGGTGAATAGAACGGGCTCGGTCTCTAACGACAGGCCGTCGGTCTTGGCAAAGCACCCGTTCTCGGTGATCGACATGGCGCCTTTGGGCCAGAGCACCACCATGTCGTCTTGAATCGGTTCGGTGAGGTCACCCTGCTTCGAGAATGTGGTGGTGGTCTTGCCGGTGCCTGACAGGCCCATGATTGTCATAGTGAGCTTGCCACCATTCGCGGCGGTAACTGCCTTGGCCCCGGCGTGCAGAACCAGTCCTCCCTCTTGATAGACGTAGTGGTTGAGCATCCTGAGGATGCCCTTCTTCGACTCGCCGAAGTAGTCCGCGCCGATCACATGCGTGGTCCAGTTCGCCATGTCGACGATGATCGCCTGCCGGCCAGGCATGTCCTCGAGCATGAGATCCGGTGTATAGAAGAGACGAAAGATCGGTTCGAATGGCTCTGCGAGTTGCCCCGAGGTTTCGACGTCCGATCGCGGGAACGCGAGGATCTGCTGCATGCCGGCGATGTTGGCGCCCTCGGGTGTGTAGAGCCAGGTTGCACCAAATGCGCGTTCGCCGAGACCCACGTATCCGTCAATGGCAATGAGCTGCCCCTGGTCAGCGATGTACTTGGCCTGCCGATCGATCAGCTCGCGTCCTTTGGCTGGGTCGATAATCTGATGGCTCCACCGATCCTCGGTGTCGATGATGTAAGTGAACTTGGCCATCCGCGCTTTGTTGCGGGAGATCTTGTTGATGCTGCCGACCGCGGACCGCTGGACGCAGGGGGTATGTTGTGCGGCTAACTCTCGAAGCTCCGACTGCGAAGGGTTTTCGACATACTCGACGTCGAAGGGGCGCGGATCTGCACGGGTAACCATAACCTCTTTCCCTTTTCGTTTCAGCTCGGACGATGCGCACAAACGGGGATCCGACCCGCTTAGAGCCTGGGATATGACAATGTTTCCGCGGCATGTCCAGGCGCAAGAAGAGTTGCCGCCCCGAGGACAAGAACTAAGCTCCGCGCCGTGCGTCTGCTACCGCTCAATTTCCGCGAAGCCTCGCTTCCCGACGAAGACCGATGGAAAGATTGGCGCTGGCAGGCCCAGCACGCAGCAACCGATTTGGCTGGCCTCGAGCGGGCGCTTCGGCTCACCCAGGCTGAGCGGCTCGGCGCGGTCAGGGCGGTGGCTGCCGGCCTTCCGATTTCTGTCACACCCTACTATCTCCGTCTGTGCGACCCGACCGATCCCGACTGCCCGATCCGACTGCAGTGCGTCCCGCGCGCCGATGAAGCGATGGTCGTCGAGGGCGATCTCGTCGACCCGCTTGGCGAGGAGGCTCACGAAGTCGCCCCGCACCTGATCCAGCGTTACCCCGACCGTGTCTTGCTGATCTCCACCGATCGGTGCGGAGTGTACTGCCGCTTTTGTACGAGGTCGCGGATCGTCGGGGACGGAGGTGGCGCGCGTTCGATGACCGCCCTCGAACCCGCCTTCCAATGGCTTGCAGCCCACCACGAGATCCGTGACGTCATCGTCTCCGGCGGAGACCCATGCATGATGTCGACTGGGCGGATCACCCGTTTGCTCTCACGCCTGCGCGAGATCGAGCATGTCGACTACGTACGCTTGGCGACGCGCGCCCCGGTCACTCTCCCTCAGCGCATCACCGATGAGCTCTGTGCGGCCATACGTCGGAGCCACGGTTCCGTCTGGGTCATGACCCATTTCAACCATCCAAAGGAGCTCACCCCAGAGGCACAGCAAGCATGCGGACGCCTTGCAGATGCGGGCCTTCCCGTCATGAACCAAACCGTCCTTCTCAGGGGCGTCAACGACGACGAGGACACGCTCGAAACCCTGTTTCGCGGACTTGTCCGAGCACGCGTCAGACCCTATTACCTACTGCAGATGGATCCCGTGCGAGGAACAGGCCACCTACGGACGCCCCTCAAGCGCGGCATGGAACTGATGGGCGCATTGCAAGGCCGGGTCAGCGGAATCGCGCTGCCCAAGCTCGTCGTCGACACCCCGGGGGGTCTCGGGAAAGTACCTGTCGGGCCCAACTACGTGGTCAGCCAGGCCGATGGAGTCACGGTGCTGGAGACATTCCGGGGCGACCTGGTCAAATACCACGACCCGCCGGAGGAGAGCCGATGCAACGAGCCTTAACGCTCTACCAAACCACGATCGGAAAGAAGCTGGTGATGGCGCTTTCCGGCGGCATCATCGTCGGCTTCGTGATCGGCCATTTCCTTGGCAACTTGAACCTCTACCTGGGGCCAGAGGCGCTCAACAGCTACGCCGCAAAGCTTCATAGCCTGCCGGCACTCGTCTGGGGAACGCGGATCTTGTTGTTGTTCGCCTTCAGCGTGCACATCGCGTCTGCCTACCAGCTCTGGCGTCGCAACGTCTCGGCGCGCGGATCGCACTACAAACGTCGCAAAGACCTGACCACAGACTATGCGGCGCGCACGATGTACTGGACCGGTCCGATCCTGTTGCTTTATCTCATCTATCACTTGCTCGAGTTCACCATCCTCCCCGCACATCCTGGGGATGTGTATCGGAACGTCGTTGAGGCTTTCCAGAACCCTTGGATCTCGACGTTCTACATCGCAGGCAACCTCGCACTTGGCCTGCACATCTTTCACGGCATCTTCAGCGCGTTCCAGTCCATCGGGGCAAACCATCCACGCTACAACTCCTATCGTCGGGATTTGGCGATCGTAATTTCAGCGGTGATCACGCTCGGGAACCTTTCGTTTCCGATCTCGGTCCTCACGGGCATCGTCACTTTGTAGGGATCGCCATGGAGCTTAGATCACACGAGCCGACCGGCCCCATCGAAGACAGATGGGAGAAACACAAAGAGGCGAGCAAGCTCGTCGCACCGGCCAACCGTCGCAAACACAACATCATCGTGGTCGGCAGCGGCCTTGCGGGAGGAGCGGCCGCCGCGTCCCTCGGCGAGATGGGATACAACGTCAAGTGCTTTTGCTACCAGGACAGCGCCCGCCGCGCGCACAGCATCGCGGCACAAGGCGGGATCAACGCCGCCAAGAACTACCAAAACGACGGGGACAGCATCTATCGCCTGTTCTACGACACCGTGAAGGGAGGCGACTTCCGCTCGCGCGAGTCCAACGTCTACCGCCTTGCCGAGTTGAGCTTGCACATCATCGATCAGGCGGTCGCCCAAGGGGTCCCCTTCGCGCGTGAATATGGCGGGGTGTTGGCCAATCGCTCGTTTGGCGGCGCTCAGGTCTCGAGGACATTTTACGCTCGGGGACAGACGGGCCAGCAGCTTTTGCTTGGAGCGTACCAGGCGCTCAGCCGGCAGATCGAGGCGGGGACGGTCGCAATGTTTCCGCGTCATGAAATGCTCGAGCTGATCGTGCATGACGGCAGGGCACGGGGGATCGTCACCCGCTGCCTCAAGACGGGCAAGGTGACGCCGCACATCGCGGACATGGTCGTCCTTTGCACCGGCGGCTACGGCAATGTGTTTTACCTGTCAACCAATGCGAAAGGCTGTAACACCACGGCCACCTGGCGCGCGCATCGCAAGGGCGCAGCATTTGCGAACCCCTGTTTCACGCAAATCCACCCAACATGCATCCCGCAGGGGGGCAGCTACCAATCCAAGCTGACCCTGATGAGCGAGTCGCTCCGCAACGACGGGCGCGTGTGGGTTCCTCGCAACAAAGAAGACGTCACCAAGCGTCCCGAAGACATCCCGGAAGCCGACCGCTTGTACTACCTCGAGGAGCGATACCCCGCGTTTGGCAACCTCGTGCCCCGCGACGTCGCGTCGCGAAACGCCTTGTACGTCACAAACGACGGCTTGGGCGTCGGAGCGCTGGTCGATGGGGAGCGACGCGGCGTCTACCTCGACTTCGCCGACGCGATCGGTCGCCTCGGCGAGCAGACGATTCGAGAACGTTACGGCAACCTCTTCGAGATGTATGAGCGGATCACGGGCGACAGCCCCTACAACACGCCGATGCGGATCTACCCCGCCACCCACTACACCATGGGAGGCCTGTGGGTTGACTACAATCTCGAGTCCACGATCTCGGGCCTCTTTGTCGGCGGAGAAGCCAACTTCTCGGACCACGGCTCGAACAGGCTCGGCGCATCGGCCCTGATGCAAGGACTTGCGGACGGATACTTCGTCCTGCCCTTCACCGTCGGCAACTACCTCGGGCAGGTCCGCACACTCCCACCGCTCGCAGAAGACCACCCGGATGTGCAAGCCGCGGTTCAGTCCGTTGCAGCACGTGTTCACAAGCTCATGAACGCTCCCGAACCCAAACACGCCCCTGAGCACTTCCATCGACAGCTCGGAAAGATCATCTGGGACAAGTGCGGGATGTCGCGAAACGCCGAGGGGCTGAAAGAGGCGCTCGGCGAGATCCCCAAGCTTCGAGAGCAGTTCTGGCGCGAGGTGAAAATCACCGGGAGTGGCGAAGACCTCAACCAAACACTCGAGCGCGCTGGGCGCATCGCCGACTTTTTCGAGCTTGGCGAGCTGATGTGCATCGATGCGCTCGACCGCAAAGAGAGCTGCGGGGGCCATTTCCGTGAAGAGTACCAAGAGAACGGCGAGGCACTTCGGGACGATGCCAACTTCAGTTACGTTTCGGCCTGGGAGTGGACCGGGAACCCAGCCGAGCCGCGACTCCAAAAAGAACCGCTCACGTTTGAGTACGTGAAGCCGACCAAGCGAAGTTACAAGTAAGGGACGCCATGACCGACGAGCTACTCGATCTCACTCTTCACGTCTGGCGACAGCCCGGCCCAAGCCGGCCTGGTGGCTTTGAGACCTACGACGCCAAGGGCATCACCATCCACATGTCCTTCCTCGAGATGCTCGATGTCGTCAACGAAGAGCTGATCAAAAAAGGCGAGGAACCGATCGCGTTTGACTACGACTGCCGCGAAGGCATTTGCGGCACTTGCGGGATGGTCGTCAACGGTATGGCGCACGGCCCCCAGAAACTCACCACGGTGTGCCAGCTCCACATGCGCCAGTTCAAAGACGGCCAAGAGATCTGGCTCGAGCCGTGGCGCGCACAGGGGTTTCCGATCGTCAAAGACCTGATCGTCGACCGCACTGCATTTGAGCGTATCATTCAAGCTGGGGGCTACATTTCAATCCGTACCGGCAGTGCATCGGAGGCCAATGAAATGCCGATTGCGAAAGAGATCGCGGATCGCGCGATGGACGCGGCTGAGTGCATCGGGTGCGGTGCATGCGTCGCCGCTTGTCCAAACGCGTCGGCAAGCCTCTTCACGGCCGCAAAGATTTCCCACTTGTCGCTTCTTCCGCAGGGACAAGCCGAACGCGCAGATCGCGCGCGTAAGATGGTGGCACAGATGGACGCGGAGGGCTTTGGCGCCTGCACCAATCACGGCGAATGTGAAGCCGCTTGCCCGAAGGGTGTGAGCCTCGAATGGATCGCGCGGATGAATCGTGAGCTCCTTCGCGCGATGGTCAAGTCCGAGACAACCGTGCAAACCCGCAAACGCTAGAGGACATCTGGATAGGCTTTAAGCTCGCCGGCCTTCCCATAAGAAGCGCCCGACGATCGCAACGACCGCAGCGATGATGATGATCAGCGTCGCCGTAGTGTATCGTTCCATGAGGTCTCGCATCGCGTCCCAGTTGTGCCCAACCGCGTAGCCCGCTGCGAGGAGCAACCCGTTCCATAGCGCGGCCGAGAGTCCGCCAAAGAGGATCACGGGCCACGCACTCATGCGGGACAGCCCTGCACCGACAAAGAAAAAGGCGCGGAGAGCTGGCAAAAATCGGTTGGCTGTCAGGTACATCGGACCGTGGCGCGCGTAGCCACGACGCACTGCGTCGAGAGCGCGCGTAGCCGCAGGACGCTTCAAAAAACGCGGCCAATGGTCTTCGTGGCTCGCGAGCCACAAGCCAAAACCCCACGCGAGTAGTCCCCCTCCCATTGCGCCAAGCGTCATCAGCGCGTAAACCCAAAGCCAGTTGAGTTGGGCGCGAGCCGCTAACACAACTGCGAATAACACGACAGTATCCCCGGGAAGCGGCGGAAAAACGTATTCGACTGCGGTCGCCGCGAGGACGAGTGCGTACGCCCAGTGTTGAGGCCCATGCTCCAAAGTGTGCAGAAATTCGTCAAGCACGGGAACGACATTCTACGCTTGTCATCGAAGCCGGTGTAGCACAACGCTCGGCTCGACATCAGCACGCGATGGGTCACTCTAGGGCAACGTAAGGTTAGTATCGTGGCGAGTAGAGATCCCTTGGTGTCGGTGCTGCAACGTCCCAACGTGAAAGTAGAGGACGTCGCCATCCTTCTTGCACGCGAAGCAAATCCCATTCTCGACGAAGAGGCGTTGCGACGTGCACTTGACGGACTCGGCGCAGAAGCGCTCATACGGCGCGGTCTTCGATCGACTCCGGAACGCGACGGTCGGATCCTAGCGGAGCTACTGTTCGTGGAGCTCGGGTTCGAGGGAGAGCGGGACGACTACTACAACCCGCACAACAGTTACCTCGACAAGGTGATGACCCGCCGCAAGGGAATCCCGATTTCGTTGTCGGTGCTCACGATGTCTGTCGGTGAACGCGCGGGCATGAAAGTCGAGGGCGTCGGTTTTCCAGGTCACTTCTTGGTCCGTGTCGGAGGACCAGACGGCGTCTATCAAGATCCGTTCAATTGCGGCGAGCTCCTCGACGGTGTTGGGCTTCGAAAGTTGGCGGTGAGGTCGCTTGGCGCCGAGATGGCGCTTCACCCGAGCTACCTCGAACCGGTCGACTGCTTGACGATCGCGATCCGCATGCTTGCGAATCTCAAAAACGCCCATCGACGCCGGGGCGAATACGCGCTTGCCATGCTTGCCTGCGACCACCTGGTCGAGCTCACCCAAGCTCCCGAGCATCGCCGGGATCGAGGCCTGCTGGCGCACGCTTTGAGGACCTATGGGGCCGCTTCCGAAGACCTCGCAGCCTATCTAGAAGCGCGACCGAACGCCAAAGACGCCCAGGTCATCAGCCTCGCCCTCGAAGAAGCCCGCAACGAGGCCAATCTAGTCCTTCACTGACACCGCTCGCCGAGGTATGGCCCGGCGACTTTACAGTCGCGCACGGCGTGCCAAGACTGCGCCCCGGTTGACCAATCCATGTCTGTGGAGTCCCTCAAATCCCTATTCCGCCCCGAGCTCGGGGAGCTTGACGCATACCGGGTTCCTCCCGCGGCGCCGGAGGTGAAGCTCGACGCCAACGAGAGTCCCTGGTCGCTCCCAGGTGAAGCATGGGAGTCGATTCTGTCAGCGGTTCGGCGCACGGAGCTCCACCGATACCCGGACGGACGCGCGACCCGCCTGCGGGAAGCCCTAGCGACGAGGCTTGGCGGCAGTCAGCACGAATACGTGCTCGGTTCGGGGTCGGACGAAGTGATCTCGTTGCTTGCTACCGCGATGTCGAAGCCGCGCCCTGGGGAAGAGCGTCCCGTTGTTCTGTTCCCAGAACCGACATTCGTGATGTACGCAATGACGAGTCGCGCACACGGTTGGCGTGCGGTTGGCGTGCCACTCGATGATCGATGGGACCTCGATGTCGACGGGATGGCGCGGGCCTTCGAGCGCGAGCAACCGAACATCGCTTACTACGCCAGCCCGAACAACCCTACCGGCAACTGCTTCTCGCGAGCCAGGCTCGAAGAGCTCGTCCTAGGATTCCCGGATACTCTGCACGTCGTCGACGAAGCGTACGTGGGATTCGCACGAGAGTCCTTCATGGAGCGGTGTGCGGAGCACCCGCAATGCGCGATTCTCGGCACGCTCTCGAAGGTCGGTCTGGCGGCAATTCGGGTCGGCTGGGCGCGCCTCGACGAAGCGCTTGCAGCCGAGCTCGAGAAAGTCAGGCAGCCATTCAATCTCAACGCACTGTCTCAGGAGATCGCCACGCTTGCCCTGACCGATCTCGCGCCTGCTCTTCTCGGGCACGTCAGGTCCATCGTGGCCGAGCGCGAACGGTTGGCCAAGGAGCTCGCTCTGCTCCCGGCGTTGTCCTGCTTTCCAAGTGACGCAAATTTCCTTCTGGTGCGCTACGATGGCGACATCACGAAGCTATGCGAGAACCTCCTTTCGAGACAGATCGCGGTTCGCCGGTTCACCGACGGCGCCGCGCAATTGCGGCACTGCGTCCGAATCACTGTAGGCACTCCTGAAGAGAACCAGCGCCTGGTCGCCGCGCTGAACGAGATCTTATGTCCGTAGTCACAACACGAGACGCGACCCCTGAGCGGGCGACCGAGGCATTGAGTTGGGCGGCCGACGTGGCCAGCGACCCAGCTCTACTCGAGCAGAAACCGGAGCGTCCAAGTCCGGCCGAATGGCGCGCCCTTTCGGTCGCTGACTTTCGCCGTCACATGGATCGGCTGCTGGTGGCAAAGTATCCAGAGCCTGGGCTCGACGCCGTGCAAGCCGTGGGATGCCTCGACGCTTGGTTGCCCGAAGTCGCGGCCATGGTCGGCTTCGGCGACAACGAATGGCGCCACAAGGATGTCTGGAAGCACACGAAGCAGGTCGTCAAGCAATCGGTGCCCCGGCTCGAGGTGCGTTGGGGTGCGCTGCTCCACGACATCGGCAAACCAAGAACCCGTCGCATCGACGATGCAGGCAACGTCACGTTCCACGGGCACAGCGAGGTAGGAGCGGCGATGTTCCGCAAACGCGTGGGCGATCGGCTGGGCTTTGAGGGCGCTCTACGAGAGCGCATTCACTTCCTGATCCTCAATCACTTGAGGGCCAGCCAGTACGAAGAGGCTTGGACCGACGCGGCGGTGCGTCGCTTCTACAAACAAATGGGAGACGGCCTACGCGACCTCCTCGACTTGAGCCGTGCGGACATCACCACCAAGCGCGCCGAAAAACGCCGGCGGGGCGTTCGTCAGATCAGCCTACTCGCTAAGCGAATTGCCGATCTCAAGGTGGAGGACAACAAAGTCGCTCCGCTCCCGAAGGGCCTCGGAACCGAGATCATGAACGCATTTGGTGTCCCGCCATCGAGGCGCCTCGGCGATCTGATGCAACGCCTCGCCGCCGCGGTGGAAGCCGGCGAGATCGAGGCGCAAAGGCCAGCGGAGTACTACTTGACGCACCTCGCATCGCACAAGGCCGACTACGGCCTAGATGACTGACGCTGGCACTGGCACGGACTGGCACTGACGCTGGCACGGGCACTGACGCTGGCACGGGCACGGGCACTGACGCTGGCACGGGCACTGACGCTGGCACGGGCACTGACGCTGGCACTGGCGCTGGCACTGACACTGGCACGGGCACTGACGCTGGCACTGGCACTGTCACTGGCGCTGGCGCTGGCACTGGCACTGACACTGGCGCTGGCACTGGCACTGACGCTGGCACGGGGGCTGAGGCTGGCACGGGCGCTGACGCTGGGACTCGACGTGAGGTGACGCACAAGACGGCGCTTTTAATCCCTGAGTGGGGCCAAGAGTTGTTTGACACCCGCCTTCAGGGTAGTCATTTTAACCCTTATGGCCCGATGTACATGGTTGGTGCTGCTTGGAATAGCAGCGCTGATGGGATGCGACGGCGTGATCGGCGGCGGCGGCCCGGGTGGGAACGACCCGTTTGGACCAGGAGGACCTGGAGGCGACGTGGGCGCCATCGGTGCGCAGGTCATGCACCGACTCAACCGCACCGAGTATCGGAACACCGTCCGGGATCTGCTTGGAACCCAACTCGATCCTGCAGCAAGCTTTCCCGCAGACGATGTCAGCCTCGGCTTCGACAACATCGCCCAAGTCCTCACCGTTTCTCCACTTCAAGTGGAGCTCTACGAGCAGGCCGCTGAGGATCTGACAAACGAGGCGCTGACAACGGGCATTCGACTCCATCGTCTTCTGTGATCCAAATGTCGCCTCTTGCCGCGACGACATCTTTCGTGAGCTCGGAAGCCGCGCTTGGCGCCGTCCCACGACCGACGCCGAAATCGCCCGTCTGCAGCAGCTCGTCGATGTGGCTCTCGGCGAGGGCGAAAGCGTGGAACAAGGGCTCGAGCTTGCGATTCGCGGAATCCTGCTCTCGCCGCATTTCATCTATAGGCCTGAGCTCGACGACGACCCCTCTTCCACCGAACCGCACCTGCTGAACGACTACGAGCTTGCATCACGGCTCTCGTATTTCCTGTGGAGCAGCATGCCGGACGCCGCGCTCTTTGATGCGGCAGCGACTGGCCGTCTTCAAGACGAGGCGGGCCTTCGCGCGGAGGTTGACCGCATGCTGAGTGACCCGAAGGCCCAGTCTTTGGTGGACAATTTCGCGGGACAGTGGCTCCGCATTCGTTCATTGGACGACCACGTTCCGGACTACGCGACCTTCCCCAATTGGGACGATTCACTCCGGGACTCGATGGGCCAGGAGAGCAAACTGTTCTTTGGAGACTTCCTCCGGGGCGACGTCCCAATGGATCAGCTCTTGCTGACGGACTTCACGTACTTGAATGACCGGCTCGCAGCTCACTACGGACTACCATTCGACCTCGGACCCGAATTCGAGAGGGTGAGTCTTGGACCGACAGATACCAGGTTCGGACTGCTCACGCTCGGCTCGCTGCTGACCGTCACCTCCGCACCCACGCGCACTTCACCAGTCAAGCGCGGCGTGTGGATCTTGGAGCAGCTCCTTTGTAGTGAGCCACCTCCGCCCCCACCGGGCGTCGAGGGACTCCCGCAAGACGGAATGTCGGGCGGAACACTGCGCGAGCAACTCGAGCAACACCGGGCAGACCCGACCTGCGCGTCCTGTCACAACGTGATGGACCCACTCGGGCTCGGGCTCGAGCACTACGACGCGGTCGGCGCGTACCGCACCGAGGATCGGGGCTTTCCAGTCGATGCCACAGGCGAGCTCGTAACCGGTGAAACCTTCGTCGATGCGCGCGAGATGGCTGCCCTGATCCAAGCAGATAACCGATTCGATGTGTGCGTTGTCGAGAAACTCTTTCTCTACGCGCTCGGCCGCCCGGCGAGCACTCCGGAGCATCCCTTCCTCGAAGAGATCGCCGAAAGCGCTGCGCAAAGCGGCTCGGAGCTCCCAGAGCTCATCAAGTTGATCGCGACGAGCGAGCCGTTCCGGACGCGCCGTGGAACCCTGGAGGAATCACAGTGAAAGGCCCGAAGTTTTCAAGACGCTTGCTGCTGGGCGGTGCTGGAGCCGTTGTCAGCCTTCCCTTGTTCGAGTCACTCATCGGCGACGCCGCGTATGCGGACGACTCGTTTCCAGCGCGTCTGATTTGCTACTACGTCCCGTGTGGGATCCACATGGCGGCATGGACGCCATCGCAAACCGGCAGCAACTACGAGCTCTCGCCAACTCTACAGCCCCTGGCCTCGGTCAAAGATCAGATCTTGGTGCTCGGCGGACTTTCGAACACGCCCGCCCAACCCGACGGCCCCGGAGACCACGCGGGCGGGACATCAGGGTTTTTGACGTCCGCACATGCCAATAAGAGCGAAACCGTCATCCGGCTGGGGATCTCGATGGACCAAGTCATTGCCAATCAGATCGGCGACGCAACTCGGATTCGCTCGATGCAGATCGGGATCGACGGCGGTGGGAATAGCGGTGGATGCGACTCCGGCTACAGCTGCGCCTACACCCGGAACATTTCTTGGGCATCTGAGACGCAACCCCTCTCGAAGACCACCGACCCGGGCGTGGTATTCAATCAGATTTTCGAGGGCACAGACCCTAACGCGAGCATTGAAGAGCAGGAACGGCGCAAGCTCTACAAGACCAGCGTGCTCGACTACGTGCGCGAGCAAACGCAGGCGCTCGAGCAGAAGCTCGGGTACTTCGACCGCACCAAGCTCGACGAATACACGACCGGCATCTTTGAGTTGGAGCAGCGGCTCGACAAGGTTGGATTGGTGTGCGGAGCGACCGAAGAGCCCTCTAACACCAGCGATATCATCGAGAAGGTCCGGATCATGAACGACTTGATGGTGCTCGCACTCCAATGCGATACGACCCGCGTGATCACGTTCATGCTCGGGAACGCCGGCAGCAACCGAAGCTACCCCTTCCTCGGCGCGAACGACGGACATCACAACTACTCTCACCATCAGGGCAATTCGGCGAGCCACGCGGCGCTCCAAGCGATCGATACCTGGGAGGTCGAGCAGCTTTCGTATCTGCTCCAACGAATGAATGACGTCCCCGAGGGCACCGGTACGCTGCTTCAGCATTCGCAGGTGTTCTTTTCGAGTGAGATCGAAGATGGTGACGCCCACCGCCACCGCAATCTTCCGGTGATCCTCGCCGGCGGATGCCATGGGGCCTACAACACCGGCCGACACATCGACTACGAGCCCAACAAGAGCCAAAACGGCCCACCGATCGCAAACCTGTTCTTGAGCATGATGGCCGCGATGGGCGTCAATCAGAGCAGCTTTGGCGACAACAGCACGGGGCCCCTGGGCCAGCTCGGCTAATTGCGTCAACCGGTGACCCGGCCCGCGGCAGCGGGACGCGACGGCGCCTCGAACTACGGGCGGGTCGGTCTGGACGGGGGCTCCCGACGCGCGACGACTCACTCAGCTACGGGCCCCCGCCCAGCCTCGCCCGGCGACGCGGTTCCCCGTGCTGCGCGCACGGGGACACACGACCTTCGTTCGAGACCCCATCGCGTCCCGCTGCCGCGGCCCGGGTCACCTATTTC
>CAJHXN010000200.1_pt1 | contig 18865 bp, 18 predicted proteins | sample 9198401 | NCBI WGS metagenome assembly CAJHXN01 (sample SAMEA7708334, study PRJEB35096) | sediment metagenome | biome: marine neritic benthic zone biome [ENVO:01000025]; feature: sediment [ENVO:00002007]; material: shallow marine sediment [ENVO:03000034] sea grass bed [ENVO_01000059] ... | reverse complement strand
TAGATCGCCTGGAGCGAGGTTCGCGAACGCGGGATGTACCACGCGAACCGCGCGTAGAGGAGATTGCGTAAACGGAGGTCCGGGTGTTCTTCGGGCCGCTGTCCGCCAAGGACCGAGCGATACGGATTTGCGAGGAACCCCGATTGCACCGTGAAGTCATAGGCAACTTCGAAGTTCAGTGTTCGCGCTAACGCTTGTTCCCACCCGACCGCCATCGACACCGCGTCGAGTTTTTCCCCAAATTCGGCGGCGGTAGTGCCGCCGTCCTGACCTGGTCTCATTTGGGTGCCACCCCGGAAATTCTGGCCGATTTCGTCGTGTAGGTAGGTCACCCGTCCGCGAAGCATCGTGGCACGGTCGGCAAGCCAAATCGACGGCTGAAAGAAGGTCGCGAAGGAGAAATAGTCTGGCTCCTTGCTGAATCTCACCCCACCCCATACGTCGACGGGATTTTCCCGCTCGTAGAATTCGTGGCCTCCTTTGATCGCGACGTCATGGCGGATCTCGTTGAATCGGGTGTCCTCGAGAGCACCCGCCGCGATGCTTGCGCTGGTGATCGAGTCGACGAGGTAGTCGACCCGGAGCCGGCTTCCCTGAGGAGCCTCGAGCTGCGCGATGATCTCGGGGGCCACGACTCGCGTGCTCCGGTCCCAATAGTAGTTGCCACGGATCTGTACGTCACCGGTCCAAGTCCCGGTGACCTCGTCGGCCTGGCCGCGAGGAGGCAGGCCGACGACGACGATCCCCCCTGCCAGTAGCAATCGGAGAAACGCCCAGCCTGACCTGCGTCGTGAGACGGTCAGTTGCACCCGCAACCGCCCCCGGCATTGCCGAGGCCCCCGGTTGCGCCCTCTCGGGCATCGAGCACATGCGAATAGAACTTCGCTTCCGTGGCTTCACGCTGGAAGTCCATGCTCGGTCGGGAGAGGTATTCTCGCTCGTAGGGTTTGACGGTCGCGCAGCCACCGACCGTAAGGGCCAGACAGACTGCGAGTGCGACGCCAAGCTCTAGCGCAACAAACCTGGGTTTTCGTCGATGTCGTCGTCTGTCAAATGACGCGCGAAGGCGACGAGTGGAGTGAGAACTATGCGGGTGGTTGTTCGCAGCCATGGGTGCTCAGCAATGAAATCGGCGGCATAGGGTCCGACGGCGTAGTACACGTCGACGAAGGCCCGACCGGCTCGGTTGGTCATTAGGTATCGATCACGAAAGCGCCGAAGCGCCCAAATCTCATCGGTGAGCGGCGACCCATAGGCTGCAGTTGCGACAAAGCATGGCGGAACTGTGGTGAAGTCGATGCGGGTCGTGGTCAGGGCTGCGCGTGCGGCTGCACTGCGGCCTTGGCAAATGTCGACGGCGGACATTTCGATCTGGTACTCCGCCTCGTGTCGGTCGAACGCAACATCGACTTCGATCAGGTCTCCGGGGTCGAGGCAGTCGCCATCGCCGTCGAGGTCGAGACCACGCTCGCACTCGCCCGCGGGGTTCGAGACGAATGGAGCGCATAAGCTCTCGGTCCAGGCGTCGCCGCTGCAGTCGCCATCAACGGGGATGTGCAGTCGATCGCCCACGACGGGCCTCTCGTCTTCGCTGAGCGCCACCGCGCGTGCCTCGTCGACGGCAACCCCATCGGTGGAGAGAATTTCATACTGGCGCAGCGGCACGACGCTCGAAGGAACGGTGAACGTGAGGCGGCCGACGCGGTGGGACCACTTGGGGTCGGGGTGGTTCTCAAGCGCAAGGTCGGCGATGGAAGCGGGGAGACCATCGAGGTCGCAAGCGCCCACACATCGATCATCGGGGCCGCAAATGAAGCCCAGGTCGCATTGATCGGACCCGGTGCATGGCTGACTACACTGCGGCGGCGGATCGGTCTGTTCGCAGATGTTGGTCGTCAACACGCTGAGGGTTGCTCGTGCCCCAGAGACGTTCTTGCGGAGCCGGTCCGCGCCACTTCCAGGCGCAGTCTCCGGTTCGTCGGTGATCGATCCGTCCATGGTGACCATCGCGCCATCTTCGCCGTGAAGGCTGCCGTACCCGATCGGGTCGAGGGTCACGTGGTTGGAGATCGCCACCCCGAGCGTGAATGGGATGCTGTAGACCACCGATGGTTGCCCGCGATATGGGTAACCGTAAGTCTTTGCCCAGAAATCCCATCGATCCGAGGTCGGTGTCGGATATACGACGTCGTTGAACACGTCGTTGTAGTCGCCCTCGACGTTCACCTCGATGAAAGCGGTGTACTCGCCGTCATTCCATTCGCTGGGCACGGGATACTGGACCGCAATTGGCTCGTCCCCCGCAGGCGTAGCCATCGTCACCGCGTCGATCTCGGGCATGATCCGCTGCGCTTCATCGATGAATCGAGCGACATCTGGGTGGTCGAACTCTCCGAGGCCTATGACGTCGCGCCGCGGCGGGTAGAGCGAGCCGAGGCCGAGTGCGCGCAACGTCTCGGCTCCAGTCGCGATGACGAATGGCTCGGCGTAGCCATTGGTGACGTCCTGCTCGTTTAAGAAACGCCCCTTGTCGCTGTTGAAGACACTTGCGCAGGTGACCGCGTCGAGGGCTTCTCGGGTGGTCGTCGTTTGGTCGAACGACAAGCAGAAGTAGCTGTCAGGCGATGCGTCGACCGACGTGCGGGCCGCAAAGCCTTCCGAAGCTCGGTCCTGGTAGATCACGCGGGGAAAAAACTCGGAACCCGGCGCGGTTGCTCGTCGCCAGGCCCACACCGGAAGAATCCCTTCGCGGCGCCCATAGGGCCATCGAAAGCCGCTGTTCATCTGCTCTGCGCCGGGACGATTGCCGACACCGCGGAGGGCCACCGACGAAGTGAGCCGGACGGTGCCCATGAAAGTACCGTCGTCGCGCTCGATCCAGATCGCGATCTGTGCACGCTCGGTGGGCGTGAATCCGAGCTCGAGGAGGCGGGCTTGAGCCACACCTACCCCTGGGCTTGCCAACCACATCGCGGCAACCCACAGGCTAAGCCATAAAAGGCGCATGATTCGAGAGCCTAGCCGTGCGACTTTTGCGACTCAAGGAAACGCCGCGAGCGAAAATTTCCACCCTTCTTTCGGGCAGTTAGGCGGATGTCACCTTCGGGGACGTTGGGTTCGGCGATCGCGTTTACCCGGTTTGGGCTTCCCCGGCTCGAGCGTCGCACGCAATTGATCGATTCGGTCGCGAAGCTCCGCGGCCTTTTCGAACTCTAGCTCTTCGGCAGCGAGGAGCATCTCGCTCTTCAGCTCTTCGATGCGTGCGCGGGTGTTGGTCGGGTCCGAGGGTTCCTCGCCTGCCCGCAAGATCGGGATCACGACGTAATCGCCCTGGCCCGTCGAGGGATCCATCTCGAGCACCGCCTTTTCGACGGTCATGGGAGTGATGCCGTGTTCTTCGTTGTACTCGACCTGCCGCGCGCGACGTCTTGCGGTCTCGTCGATCGCGTGCTGCATGGCATCGGTGATGCGGTCCGCGTACATGATCACTTCGCCACGCGCGTTGCGTGCCGCGCGTCCGATCGTTTGGATGAGCGAGCGAGGTGAGCGAAGGAAGCCTTCTTTGTCGGCATCCAAAATTCCGACCAGCGACACCTCCGGGAGGTCGAGACCCTCTCGCAAGAGGTTGATCCCGACGAGAACATCGAACTCGCCCCTCCGCAAATCTCTAAGAATTTCAACACGTTCCAGTGTGTTTATGTCGCTGTGGAGATAGCGAACCGAGACCCCGAGCTCGCTGTAGTACTCGGTGAGGTCCTCGGCCATCCGTTTGGTCAGGGTCGTGATCAAGACGCGCTCGTTGCGTGCGACGCGCGCGCGAATTTCGCTCAACAGGTCGTCCACTTGATGCTTGATGGGACGCACGTGCACCTGAGGATCGAGAAGGCCGGTTGGGCGGATCACCTGTTCGACGATGACGCCGCCCGCGCGTTCGATCTCCCATGTCCCCGGAGTTGCGCTGACATGGATCACTTGGCCTACACGTTGTTCCCATTCACTGAACCGAAGCGGGCGATTGTCGAGCGCGCTTGGCAGGCGAAAGCCGTGCTCCACCAATGTCTCCTTGCGCGACCGGTCGCCTCGAAACATCGCTCCGAGTTGCGGCACCGTGATGTGCGATTCGTCGAGGATGACTAAGAAGTCATCGGGGAAGTAGTCGAGCAATGTGGGAGGAGGCTCGCCCTCTTTTCGACCTGACAGGTGCCGACTGTAGTTCTCGATGCCGTGGCAGAAGCCCATCTGTTCGAGCATCTCGAGGTCGTAGATCGTCCGCTGTTCAAGGCGCTGTCTTTCGAGCGCTTTTCCCTCGGATTCAAGCTTCGGAAGCCATTCGAGAAGCTCTTCCCGGATCGACTCGATCGCGCGCTTTCTGTGCTCGTCGGGAGTGACATAGTGGCTTCCCGGATAGACTCCATATTGGTCGAGCTCTTCCAGGACTTTGCCTCGGGTCGGGTCGATCTCGACGATACGCTCGATCTCGTCACCCCAATACTCGATCCGAACCGCTAGGTTTTCCGAGTGCGCCGGGAAGATCTCAACGACATCACCGCGAACACGGAACGTGCCCCGGTGGAAGTCGATGTCGTTGCGTTGGTATTGGATGTCGACGAGACGACGAAGCAGGCGATCGCGTCGATATTCCTGGCCGACCTCCAGGTTGATCAGCATCTCTTGATACCACTCGGAGGAGCCGATACCGTAAATGCACGACACGCTGGCGACGATGATCACATCGCGACGAGCGAGAAGCGACCGCGTGGCGCTGTGACGCATGCGGTCGACCTTGTCGTTGATGATCGCGTCCTTTTCGATGTATGTGTCCGAGGACGGGATGTACGCCTCGGGCTGATAGTAGTCGTAGTAGCTGACGAAGTACTCGACCGCGTTCTGCGGAAAGAGCTCTCGCATCTCGCTGTAGAGCTGTGCGGCAAGGGTCTTGTTCGGCGCGATGATCAAAGTTGGGCGCTTCGTGGCGGCGATGACATTGGCCACCGTGAAGGTCTTGCCGCTGCCGGTAATGCCGAGGAGAGCCTGGTGCTCATCCCCGCGCTCTAGCCCTCGGAGGAGCTCGGCAATTGCGGTCGGCTGGTCGCCTTTTGGCGTCAATTCCGTGATCAGCTCGAGCTCCCGCGCCATGGGGAGAGGCTATCACCGCTTGAACAAGGGGAAAGTCGCCCGTAGATGAGGTTTCATGGAGTTGTCTCGCGTTTGGGATCTGACGACCTCGACCGCAGCGAGCGCCGCCCGTCCGAACTTCGGCAACGTTCACTTTGCACGCACGAAAGAACCCGCGCGGCCACTCGAGCTCTACGAATTCGAGGTTTGTCCGTATTGCCGGATCGCTCGGGAGGCGTTCTCGGCGTTGAGCCTCGATCCGATCGTCTATCCATGTCCAAAGGGAGGCCGCCGCTTTCGCGAGATGGTGAAGCGGGAAGGTGGCCGCTATCAATTCCCCTACTTGGTGGACCCAAACACGGGGGTTGCGATGTATGAGTCCGCGGACATCGCGGACTACCTCTTTGCTGAGTACGGCGACGGGCATACGCCGTGGTTCCTCAGGCAGCGCCTCTTCGCGGTGTCGACCTCGATGCTGGCGTCGAGCTTCCGTCCCTTCAGGGGTCGCCACGCCGTCGCTTCACGGCAACCGGAAAAGCTTCTCGAGCTCTACTCGTATGAGGGCTCGCCGTTTTGCCGCATCGCTCGCGAAGCCCTGTGTGAGCTCGAGCTTCCTCATCGACTCAGGAACGTTCCGCGCCGCAGCCCCGATCGCAATGGTTTTGTAGCCATTTCTGGCAGAATGCAGGTCCCGTACCTACTCGACCCAAACACCGATATGCAGATGTTCGAGTCGGATGACATCCGTCGGTACCTCTACGAGACCTACGCTCAATAAAAACCGGATAGTCCGGGTTCCCCTAGTGGTGGGCTTTGGCGAAGGCTTGCGCGAACTGGACGAACTTTTGCACGCTTTGCGGCTCCATTGCGTTGTACATCGAGGTCCGAATGCCGCCTACCGAGCGGTGGCCTTTGATCCCAACCATCCCCGCCGCGGCCGCATCCGCGATGAACTTCTTTTCGAGATCTTCGGAAGGCAAACGGAACACGGGGTTCATGACCGACCGCGAATCGACCTCCACCGGGCATCGGAAGAAGTCGGGATTCCCATCGACCATGCCGTAAATCATCTCTGCCTTTGCGCGGTTGCGCTTTTCCATTGCAGGCGCGCCGCCCTCCGCCTTGACCCACCGAAGGACGTTCCGAACCATGTACACCGGGAAGGTCGGGATCGTGTTCTGAAGGGAATCCCCTTCGAGGATCGTTTTGTATCGGAAGATCTTCGGGATTGTGTCCGGGCTCCGCTCCGCGAGATCCTTTCGCAAGATCAGGACCGTGATCCCAGCGGGACCGAGGTTTTTCTGGGCTCCGGCGTAGATCAGCCCAAACTTCGAGACGTCGATAGGCCGCCAGAGGATGTCGCTCGACATGTCGGCGACGAGCGGCACATCGTCGGTGTCAGGCCATTGGTGAAACTGCGTGCCCATGATCGTGTTGTTGGTCGTGATGTGCACGTAGGCCGCGTTGGGGTCGAGCTCGAGGTCCGCCTGCCTGGGCACGCGGATGTACTTCCCGTCGACCTCGCCGGTGCCCGCAACGCGCGCCTTCCCCGTGACCTTCGCCTCGGCCAGCGCCTTCGTGCTCCAAGTGCCGGTCATGATGTAGTCGGCCGACTCATCGGACGCGCGAAGGTTCATCGGTGCCAGAGCAAACTGCGCCGTGGCACCGCCTTGCATGAAGAGCACTTCATGGCTCTTCGGGATGTCCATGAGCTCGCGAAACAGTGTCTTCGCCTCTTCATGGACCTTCGCGTACGCTGCGCCCCGGTGGCTGTGCTCGACGAGGGACATTCCCGTCCCTTCGTGATCGAGGAACTCCGACTGGGCATATTCGAGGGCCGGCAGCGGGAGCGTTGCCGGGCCTGCGCTGAAGTTGATGACGCGGGTCATAGGCCGCGGAGCCTAGCCTTGGTTTTGCCCGGCGCAAGGTTCGGTAGCGGCTTCGAGTTGCTGTCGGAAATCGGCGCGGCTATACGAACGCCCGACCTTAGGGGTTGTAGCTCAGTTGGGAGAGCGCCGCGTTCGCAATGCGGAGGTCAGGGGTTCGATTCCCCTCAGCTCCACCATCGCGCGAGAAGCAAGGCGGCTGGGGTTGCCCGCCGGGGTCCTTGCCCTCTACCTTGATGCTCATGGGGGAGCGTCTGCGCGCCTTTGGTGCCCTTTTTGTACTGGTCATATCGATGCCCGGCGCCTCGACGAGCGCGCAAGAAGAGCACGAAGAACGAGAAGGACAACACGATGTCACGGCTCGGGAGTATTTCGAAAAAGGGCGCGTCGCATTCGAAGCCGCGGACTATGAGCGCGCGCTCGTCTACTTCCGCCATGCCTATCGTCTCAGCCAGCGTTCGGAGCTGCAGTACAACATCGGCGTTGCAGCCGACCGATTGCAGCGTGAAGACGAAGCACTTGAAGCGTTCGAGCGGTACCTAGAGGCCGCCGAGCAGCCAGAGCGTGAGGCTGAGGTGCGCGAGCGAATCGAAGCGCTGCGTGCATCGATTGCGGAGCGCGACGCAACCGAGCGCGCGCTCGTGGACGCCACCATACGATACGAGGCGGCGGATCCAATTGCGCAACCATCAGACCGCGCAACGCTTCCAAGATCGACGATCGCAGGCGGCTCGGCGCTTGCGGCGATCGGCGCAGCTGGCGTTGTGGCGATGGCTGTCGGAGCCGCGCGTGATGGCTCGTGCAAAGAAGAGCTCGGGGAAACGTGCGTGACCGAACGCACGGCAACGGCGTGGACTTGGGTGTACGGCGGTCTCGGCTTGGCGGCGCTTGCAGGCAGCGCGACTTGGTTTGCGGTGAGCTACAAGCGCACAAAAGCAGACCGAGAAACCGCCTGGACGGTCACGCCAACCGGTGTCGTGGTATCAGGAAAGTTCTGACCTGATATCATCAACGATACTCAAAAAACATCTATATTTTCAAGGTGTTGAAGAGCTCGGCGGCAGCGTCAACCAGGCCGTCTTCGCTCTGCACGCGAGGGACTCGGAGCACCGGTATCCTTGGGAAGTAGTCGGCGAGGACTTCGCGATTGGACAGGCGGCTCAGGTCATCTCTGCTACTTCGGGCGACGTGGTTGAGAACGATCGCTCGAACCGAGATCTTTCGTTTGCGCAGAGCCTCCATGGCAGTGAGCGTATAGGAAAGCACGCCTAGGTCGTTGCGTGCGACGACGACTGTCTGGAGGTCGAGCAATGCTGCAAGGTCTGCGATCGTGTGTTCTCGATCGAGCGGAACCAGCGCGCCTCCGATCCCTTCGACGATCGAGTAGTCGGCTTGCTTTGCAAGCGTTCGAATTCGTTTTGCAAGCGCGCGCAACGAACCCACCTTTGGACCGCCACGCCTTTCGATCGCATACGGCGAAAGGGGATCCTTGGCGCGATAGAAGCCGGCTGCGTTTGTGAGCGTCTCGTTGCCACAAGCGTTCGCCAACGCGATCGCGTCAAGCGGCTCGGGATCGCAGCCGGTCTCGATCGGTTTCATCGCGGCGACCTGTTTTCCGCGTTGGACACATGCGGTGGCAAGCGCGCATGCAAGCCAAGTTTTACCGACCCCCGTGCCGGTTGCAGTGATGAACGTGCCTTGCATCTCGTCTGCCTCCTAGTCGCTCCGAGCCAAGCTCGCGAATGCTTGGATCGCGAGGTCGATGTGTTCTTGTCGATGTGTCGCCATCGGTGTCAACCGAAGGCGGGCCGTCCCTCGAGAAACCGTTGGTGGTCTGATGCCTTGCACAAACACGCCCTTCTCGAGAAGCCCCGCCGACATGCGCATTGTACGATCGTTGTCGCCGATGATCACAGGGAGGATCTGGCTGTTCCCCTCGGGTACCTGGTAGCCGAGACCGCGAAGCGCGGTTCGCAGGTTCGAGGAATGTCGAAGGAGAGTCGCCCGAGCTTCAGAAGCCCGCCGAACGTGGGAGAGAGCTGCAAGCGCAGCACGCGCAGTCGACGGAGGGGGTGCCGTCGAATAGACGTAGCTTCGAGCGCGGTTGCGGACTAGCGAGGCGATCTCCTCACCTGCTGCGACGAAAGCCCCGGCTCCGCCAAATGCTTTTCCGAGCGTGCCGATCACCACGTCGGGTAGCACCTCGGCGGCCGCGCAAAGCCCGCTGCCCTCGGGCCCGAAGACCCCAAGCGCGTGCGCTTCATCGACTAGAAGGCCGGCGTCGTACGATCGGGCAAGGAGAGCAAGCTCCTGAAGAGGGGCGACCACCCCGTCCATCGAAAATAGAGCGTCGGTCACGATCAAGGCGCGATGTCCCTTTTGGCGATGGGCACGCAAGAGCGACTCGAGATGCGGGGGATCGCGGTGTTTGTAGACGTGGACCGACGCACGTGAGAGGCGGCAGCCGTCGATGAGGCTGGCATGATTGAGGGCGTCGCTGAAGACAGAGTCGCCTTGCCCGACGAGGGCTTGGATGGTGCCGAGGTTGGCGGCATAGCCATTGGCGAAGAGGACCGCCGAGGGCGCGGAGACGAAGTCGGCGAACGCCCGCTCGGCCTCTTCATGGGCGGTCATCGTCCCGGTGATCAGTCGAGAGGCCCCGGCGCCGTACCCTTCGCTGTCGCTGGCCGCGGCGAGGAGGTCGGGATGGTCTGCGAGACCAAGGTAATTGTTTGAGCAGAAGCAGAGGACGCGACGGCCGCCGACCATGATCTCGGGACCCTGCGGTCCATCGATGGAGGGGGGATGTCGGAGGAGGCCCGCCTGTTCGAGCTCCCGAAGGGCCTCGGTGATCTGTTCCCGGAACCGCGCCACGCGGGATCTAAGCCCAGGGGCGCCGGGGGGTCAAACCGGATCGAACCCGATGTTCCACGTGCAACGTTGCACGTGCAACAGTGCAGTCCCGACGCTGGGTGTCATAGGTTCAGCTCCGCACGGGGATCGACCTCGAAAGCCTCTTCGACCGCCTCGAGTGCGGTCTCCACCTCTTCGGATCTCCCCTGTGGAAGCCTTACCTCGAGATGGGCGATCAGGTCCCCGCGTGGCTTCCCTTTGACCTCGATCCCCTTGCCCCGAATCCTGAGCTTCGCCCCGCTTTGGGAGCCTGGTGGAATCGCGAGGGTCACATTTCCGCCCGGGGTTGGCACGCTCACCTTGGCGCCCGCATAGGCCTCGAGCGGGGTGACCGGAACCCGGACGTGGAGCTGCCTACCGCGCATCGAGAAAAAGGGGTGCTTTCGAACCTTGACTTTCAATACCAGGTCGCCCGCGGGACCGCCGTTCAAGCCCTGGCCACCCTGGCCCCGAAGCCTGATCTTGCCATCATTCTTGACACCGCTCGGAATTCGGACCTTCAGCGTCCGCTCGCTGCCGTCGGATGATCGGAGGCTCAGTTCCTTGGTGCACCCGAGCACCGAGTCCCGAAAGTCAACGGTCACCTCGGACTCGAGGTCCGCGCCGGGTCGCGGCGCCCGAACGTAGGCCCCCGTCGCCGCGCCCCCAAAGAGGTCCTCCAGGTTGACTCGAAACTGCCCGCTTCGAGGGTCGCCGCCGCCGCGGACCGCCCCACCGAAGATCTCGCCGAAATCGACGCCACCGGCGCCGCCGAAACCACCGAACCCTCCCCCACCAATACCGCCAACCCCTTGGGTCGCCGCATGGTACGCCTCGGGGTCAAAGCCCTCCCGAAGTCCGATCTCCCCGAACTCGTCGTAGAGCTTCTTCTTCTCCTCATCGGAAAGCACGGCATACGCGCCGGAGACCTCCTTGAAGCGTTCCTCCGCCTCCTCGTTGTCCGGGTTGCGATCAGGGTGCAGCTCCTTGGCAAGCTTGCGATACGCCTTCTTGATCTCCTCTGGGCTTGCGTCCCGCGAGACCCCCAGGATCTTGTAGAAATCGCGGTCAGCCATGCGGTGTCACCATAACCATGGCGTACCGGGTTTCAAGGAAAGCGGCTCGCGATGTGCGCACATTAGGCTTTTTCATGTCTTGTTTGCGCCAAAATCGGCACCTTCTCGGTCTGTTTATGTCAATCTCGTGAATGGCCTGTTAGCAGGGGACTTGGTGTTCTTGCTGGGTTGTGGGGCCCATGATACTCGCTCGCCATGGGTTTGGTCGACGTGAGCCGACTCCCGCAGCATGTCGCGATCATTATGGACGGCAACGGGCGTTGGGCGAAGGCGCGAAGGCAGCCTCGTACGGCGGGGCATGCCCGCGGTGCGGATGCGGTGCGCGATGTGATGCGCGCGGCAAGGCGACTCGGCATTCCTGCACTCACCCTCTACGCGTTCAGCGAACAGAACTGGGACCGCCCGCGGGGCGAAGTCGACGCGCTCGTGGATCTTCTTTGTGAGCACTTGGTCTCCGAACGCGACGAGCTCATCCACAACGAGATCCGTTTGTCCGCGATCGGCCGCTTGCACAAACTACCGAGTCGCGCGAGGGAGCGCCTCGAGGCGTTGATGGCGGACACCGCGCAATACGACGGCATGACATTGACGCTCGCACTCTCTTACGGAGGTCGAGAAGAAATGGTCGACGCGGTGCGCGTACTAGCCGATCAGGTAGCAAACAGGGCGATCGACCCGAAAGCGATCGATAGCGCCGCGTTGGAACGCGAGTTGGCATCGATGGCGGTGGGCCCCGTCGACTTGCTGATCCGTACCGGGGGTGAGCAGCGGATCAGCAACTTCTTGCTTTGGGGTGCGGCGTATGCCGAGCTCCATTTCACCGACGAGCTTTGGCCGGATTTTGGGGCGAATTCGCTCTATCATGCGCTGAGTTGCTATCAGACTCGCGAGCGCCGATTTGGCCTCGTGACCGACGATTGCGAGGACGCGAAACCGCCTGTGCGGCGAAGCAGGGTGGAGCACGTGCTGTGACCGAATCCGTCGAAGAAGAGCTGCCGGTGCGCAAAGGCCTGTCGGGTACCGCCCTTCGCGTCGCCACGGTCGTTCCGCTCATCCCGCTGATCTTGTGGATGATGTTCGCCGGCCCGCGTTGGATTTGGCACGCATTCATTCTGGCCGCGATCGCAGTCGGCGGGTACGAGATGATGGGCATGAAGGTCCCCGAGTCTCGTGGCTTGCGTTTTTGGGGTTCGATCTCCTCCGTCGCGTTTGCGGGCTCTGTGATCTTCCTCAATTCGATCAACCTCGTCTACGGAGTGATCTTGCTTTTGATACTTGCAACGATGGTGCTCGGCATGTTGCAAGAAGATCCTCTTCACAACGCGAGTGTTCACATCGGGTGGCTTCTCGCAACACCGGTGTACGTCGGTGGCACGCTCGCGACGGTGGATTTGGTGCGCGACTTTCCACCAACTGGGGCATGGGTCTTGTTGGCCTTCGCTCTTGCTTGGGGAAGTGACACCGCCGCGTATTTCGTCGGCCGGAAGTATGGAAAGACCAAGCTCGCCCCGCGGATCTCTCCCAAAAAGACGCTCGAAGGCGCGGCGGGCGGCCTCGCCGGGTCGGTTCTTTGTGCGATCATCATCAGCTTCTTTGTGCCCGCATTGCCGGTCGTCGACGCAATCGCGCTTGGAGTCATCGCAGGCATTGCGGGTCAGGGCGGCGATCTCTTCGAGTCCGTGCTCAAGCGCAGCAGCGGCGTCAAGGACAGTGGCGGCATCCTTCCCGGGCACGGCGGCCTCCTCGACCGAGTCGACGCCTTGGTATTCACCGCCCCCGCGACGTGGGCTTACGGGACGTTCATCGCTGGGTTCGGCGGCTGAAGGAGACCGGCAGGTCACCGGTCCCCGCCCCCGCTCACCGACTGGCGGCCCTCTTGATCTGGCCGAGATCGAGAATCGCGCCACCTTCGCCGACGATCGTCGGCTGGGTTCCGTCCCACTTCTCGACGGCCCGCAAATACACGATCTCCGGCGTGATCGTTCGCTTCAAGAGCTCCTGCGCTTTTGCCTCGGCTTCGGCTCTCGCCAGCATCGCAAGCGCCTCGCCCTCGGCTTTTGCCTCGGCCTGTTCAGCCTCGACTTTGATGCGGGCCAAATCGTTTCTCGCCGTCAACGCACGCTGCTCCGCCACCTGCTTTGACTCGACTGCGGCCTGGTATTCGGGAGCGAACTGGAAGTCTGTGATCGATAGCTCGGTCACCACGATCCGGCTCTTTTTGAGGGTCGCCGTGATGTTCCGGGCGATCGCTTCTTTCACCTCCTGGCGCTTGGTGATCAGCTCTTCGGCGGTGTACTGCGCAGTGGCCTTCTTGACTGACTCCTGCAGGGCAGGATCGATGATCGTGCTCTCGACGACCACGCGGGTTCCGATGTTTCGGAAGATCTCGACGATCTGCAGCGCGTCTAGTCGGTAGTTCAGCGCGATTTGGGTCGAGACCACCTGGAGGTCCTTCGACGAAGCGGTCGAGTTGGCGCCGATCTTGTGAACCCGCGCGGAGATGTTGATGATCTGGGTTTTGACCGGTGTCCGGAAATAGATCCCCTCCGGAAGAGGATCGGTTTGGATTTCGCCCCATTTGGTGACCACGCCCAGGTTCCCGGCGTTGACCTGCGTGCATCCGGTGAGACTCACTACGAGGAGAGCGGCGAGGAAGCCTCGTCGCCTGGCTGGCTTGAATTTCGGCATCGTGTCTGGTTATAGACCCAGCCCGCCGGAATTTGGTCGAAAAAAGGGAATCGACCCGGTTTAGATCCAGGTCGCGCCTGCGGCGCGCAATTTGTCCCGCCCCACCGTCCCCGCGCTATCGCCTACCAGCCGAGGATTGCGACCATGACCCCTGTCGCGACGATGAGGGCGCCGGCAGTGCTGTCGCCGTACCGTTCGAGCCATTGGCCTTTTAGGAGTCGGGCACCTGAATGGGCGATTGCGACGAGACCGACCATCGCACCGATCGTCGCGGCCTCGTACGCGACCACGATCCATGTTGTCTCGAGGATAGAGAGCGGAGCGGCTGCAAACAAGATTGGAATGACCGCAACGCATGGGTCCGCGCAGTAGATCAAGAACAGTGACCAGGTCGAAGCCCGCGACGCATCATGGACATGATCGTAGTGATGGTGGCGATGGCCGTGCACGCGCTGTGCGAGCGAATGACGGATGCCCCAGATCGCATATGCCACACCGAAGCCGATCAACAGGAGCCCGGCCACCGACTCCATCTTCTCTCCGAGCGACTCAAACAGATGTGCTCCGAACATCAACGCCAACAGGCCGAGAAGAATCGAGACGGTGACGTGTCCTAGGCCGCAAAGAAAAGCCACGCGCGTCGCGCGGCTACGCGACCAGTTTCGCGCGCGGGCGACCGCGGCGATCGGGACCCAATGATCAGGCGCTAAAGAATGCAATGATCCTAATGAGATAGCCGCGATTACCAGTGTTGCGAAAAGGCTAGTTGTGCTCATGGCTGTGCTCATGGGGGTGTTTGTGGCGTCCGTCGTGGGCGTGCGGTTTGGCCCTCGGACGGTGCCGCGTCCGACGGGCGTCAAGCCACTCAAGCCATCCGCCGATCCCATCGCCTGTCTTTGCGGAAACCTTTATCATCCGGGCGTCGGGCATCACTCTTGAAAGAGCGTCTTCGACGGCGCCGACGTCGAAGTCCAAGTGCGGTATCAAGTCGACCTTGGTCAACAAGACGAGGTCCGCCTTTTGAAACATGACGGGGTACTTGAGCGGTTTGTCTTCGCCCTCGGTGACCGAAAGCGCTACGACATTTGCGGCCTGACCGAGATCATAGATCGCTGGGCAAACCAAATTCCCCACATTCTCGATGAAGAACATATCGCAGTCGGCGCACGGTGCGCGGTGCAGCGCGTGATGCACCAGCCGTGCATCGAGGTGACATGCCGAGCCGGTGGTGATGGTCGTCGACTGTATCCCCGCCGCATTCAAACGGTCGGCGTCGCGATCGGTCGCGAGGTCACCGCTGACCGCGGCAAGACGGAGCCTGCCCTGAGCTGCCTTGGCCGTGGCCTCCAGCACCGCCGTCTTCCCAGCCCCGGGAGACCCCATCAGATTGATGGCAAGGACGTCTAACCCCTCAAAATGAGTGCGATTATGGGCTGCCTGGGCATCGTTATCCGACAGGATGCGCTCCTGCACTTCGACCGGGACGATCTCGGGATCGCCGCATCCACAGGTCTCACACATCGGGGGCCTCCATTTCGATTCGCTCGAGGATGATCTCGTCGCCATGAATCATCCGCGCTGGGCGTCCGCAGGTATCGCATCGCAAAACCGCGCCTCGCGTGATGACACGATCACAGCTCGGACATGCCCAAACCGCGACGACCGAGTCGATCGAAAGCTCCGCGCCGTCGCAGATTGTCCGTTCACGAAAAGTGTCGAACGCCGTCTTTAGAAGATCGAGCTCTACGCCCGAGAGCTCGCCGATCTTCACGTGGAGACGATGGACTCGGGTGCCTCCGTGAAGCGCTGCCTCTTGCTGCACGCGATCGATGAGGGAAGCGACTATCGAATACTCGTGCATGTCATCCCTCACTTCCGAAGTCCGGTGCGCGTTTCTCGAAAAACGCAGCGAGTCCCTCGGCGAAATTCGGCCGATCTGCAATCCGGGCAAGCTCGGTGAGCTCAGCGTCGAGGTGCACATCGAGTCGGTCCAACCCGGCCGCCTGGTTGAGCAAGCTCTTGGCTGCTGCGATCGCGGAAGTCGGGGCTTGGGCGAGCTGAGTGGCGATCTCGAGCCCACCCTCTTCAAACGAATCCTCCGAAAAAACCCTATTGATCAGCCCCCACTCCAAGGCGTCTCGAGCCGACAAACGCGGGTTCAACAGCACAAGCTCGAGCGCGCGTCGAAGCCCCAGCAATCGGGGGAGAAAGAACGTAGAGCTTTCCGCGCCAGTCAGGCCGGTCTTGAAGTAGGCCCATTCAAACCAGGCGCGTTCAGATGCAACGACCAGGTCGCAACTCATTGCGATCCCGAACCCTCCGGCCGCCGCGGGACCATCCACCGCCGCGATGAAAGGCTTTGGTGCGCGACGGATCTCGGAAATGGTGCTGTGGATGTATTCGAGGATCTGCTTGAAGATCTCACCGTAGCCTTCTCTAGGTTGGCGAGTGCTTGGCTGCAGGTACCCGAGGTCCGTGTCGTCCCCTCCGTCACGGATGTACTTGAGGTCTGCGCCGCTGCAGAACACCCCGCCTTCGCCGCGGATCAAAACCGAGCGAACCTCTCTATCCCTCGCCAGCTGAAGGCCGGCCTTCCTGAAGTCCTGCGCCGTCTCGACATCGAGCGAATTCAATCGCTCACGGCGGGCGATCGTCAGGATGCCCACGGGGCCACGTCGTTCCACTCGGATGTGTTTCATCTCGGGCATATCAGCAGATCCTCGGTAGGAGCTCGCCTTCGGCCTCGGAAAGCAGGCGGCTCCCAAACCCCGTGTCGAGCACGACGAATCCGGGTCGCTCGGCCACGCACACTCCCACGATCGCCGCCTTTCGTCCCAGTGGGTGCGACCGGATCGCGTCAAGAACGCCAGCAGCCCTCTCCGGCCGAACGCCGAATACTGCCTTGCCTTCGTTTGCCGAAACCAGCGGGTCGATTCCGAGCAACTCCCCGACTGCGCGCACCTCGTCGCGTAGGGGTATCGAGGGTTCATCGATCACGATTCCAACGCCGCTCTTCTCTGCCATCTCATGCAGAGCGCTCGAGAGGCCACCACGGGTGGGATCTTTCAGCGCGACGATCTGATCACCCCCGACCTCCAGGGCGCGTCGTACCATCGCATTGACCGGTGCCACATCGGAAACAAGCTCGGTCTCCAGGGCCAGCTCGTTTCGCGTGGCCATGATCGCTAGGCCGTGATCGCCCATCGTGCCTGTCACCAGGATCTGGTCCCCGGGCTCGAGCCCAGCATCGGTTACGATTCGGTCGGTGATCCCGACGCCGGTCGTGTTCAAAACCAGACCGTCCAGCTCTCCATGGCCCATCACTTTGGTGTCGCCGGTGACGATGGTCGTGCCGGCTTCCTCGCATGTCGCGCGGATCGACTCCCAGATGCGCTTTAGGTCGTCCCTCGGGAACCCGTCTTCGAGGATGGCTGCGCAGGTGAGCGCAAGAGGTTCGGTCGCTCCCATCATAGCGAGATCATTCACGGTTCCAGCGATTGCGAGCGTTCCAATGTCGCCTCCCGGAAACACGACTGGATCAACCACATGGGAGTCGGTGGTGATGACCAGATAACGATCGCCGAGCCGAATCGCCGCCCCGTCGTCCATCGCAGACAAGCCGATGTTTCCCTCTCCGAGATCACCGAGGCCCTTGGCGAAGACCTGTTCGATCAACGCACGCATCGCGCCGCCACCGGTACCGTATTTGAGCGTGATGCGTTCGTCGATGAAGCGGGCATTCCGGGTCATGCCGCGCCTCGCTTCATCGAGCTCAGGTCGGGGTGGCCTCCGTACTGATGCCAGATCCTGCATGTCCCTTCGGCGCTCACCATGCAGGCGCCGACCGGAGTGTCCGGGGTGCACTCCTTGCCAAACAGGGAGCAATCGGTAGGTGAGGCGATCCCGGCCATGATGTCGCCGCACTGGCATTGCTGAACGAGCTTTGGTGGCGCATAGCTCCACAGAGCGGACGCGTCGATGGTGAACCGCTTCCTCGTATCGTATTTGGCGAACTCATCCCGCAGCCGAAGATTCCCATTGGGGACGTGCGCGATTCCCCGCCAACGGCCTCCAGTAGGCCGAAAAACACGCCAAAGGAGCTCTTGGGCTTGGGGATTGCCCTCCCTTGTCACGCACCGCGGATAAGCGTTGTCGACCCGGGCCTCGCGAGCGTTGATGAGCTCCAACAATCGGACGAGACCTGCAAGCACGTCCAACGGCTCAAAGCCCGCAACTACGACCGGCAACCCATGACGCTCTACGAACTTTTCGAAAACCGCTGAGCCCGTGATCGTTGCGGCGTGGCCAGCAGCGAGGAAGCCTTCGATTTTGGTTTCGGGCATCTCCGCCACGATCTCCATCACCGGGGGGATGTATTTGTGAGCGGAGAGCACGGAGAAGTTGTCAGGCGGATCATCGAGCAGAACCGCGGCGGTCGCGACCGCCGTCGTTTCGAAGCCCGAAGCAAAGAAGACGAGCTCCTCGTCGGTGCCGCGGGCAAGATCCACTGCTTGCGTGACGCTGTAGACCACGTCGACGTTCGCGCCATCGGCCTTGGCATCGGCGAGCGACTGCGAAGTTCCCGGCACCCGAAGCATGTCGCCATATGACGCGATCCGGACGCCCTGCTTAGCCAGCGCGACCGCTTCGTCGACCTCGGGCACATCCGTGACACAAACGGGGCAGCCCGGCCCCATAATCACCTGCAAATCGCGGGGAAACGCAGCTCGCAGACCGAACTTTGCAATCGCCTGCTCGTGGCTGCCGCAGACATGCATCACCGATACCGGTGCATGATCGGCGCGAGAAACCAATCGCGCGAGGGCGTCTCGGAGCGCGCGGGCACGAACGGGATCGCGAAACTTCAGCTGCCCAAGTGCGTCACTCGGAAGCATCATAGGCCTCCTTTGCTGAAGACGCAGCGTCGATCTCGGACCGTACGTCTTGGGTCATCAAGTCTTGATCGTCTGCAAGCCGCAACAGCTCGTCGTAGAGCGCGAGTGTCTCGGCGGCTTCCTCAGCGGGAATGCGTCGAATCGCAAAGCCGACGTGATTGAGGATGTAGTCGCCGGGCGCAACGGGAGCGTCACACACCTCGAGCCGCACCTCTTTCTTCACGCCCCAAAAATCGACCGTTGCGGTGTTGCGATCGCGGTCGACGTCGACGACTTGACCTGGAACACCTAGACACATGCGCTTGGCCTCCCC
>CAJHXN010000050.1_pt1 | contig 18875 bp, 19 predicted proteins | sample 9198401 | NCBI WGS metagenome assembly CAJHXN01 (sample SAMEA7708334, study PRJEB35096) | sediment metagenome | biome: marine neritic benthic zone biome [ENVO:01000025]; feature: sediment [ENVO:00002007]; material: shallow marine sediment [ENVO:03000034] sea grass bed [ENVO_01000059] ... | reverse complement strand
TGATCTTCGACGTGGACCAGGCGAAGGCCAACGCGGTGAGGACGGTCACCTTCGAGTAACGGACGACTGCGACGGAAGTCGCATCCGGGCGATGCGACGTGCGATGTCGGGGCGTTCGAGGTGCAGCTGTAGCCACGCACCGGCTGCGCCCCCACGGCCCAAACGCAAAAGCTGCGCCCGAAATCGGCTGTTTGGGAATGAATTACGTATAGCGCGGAGCGCTCCGGCGACCCCACGTTACTTAGGCCCTTGCGGGTCGGGGAGGTTCTTATGCGTTGGATGGTGAGTTTGTTCTTCGTGCTGGTGCTGGGCCTGATGGGGTGCAGTGAGACGTCGAGCGCTGGTGGGAGTGGCGGTTCTGCTGGAAGCGGCGGTGATGGTGGCGCGGGCGGCGTTGACCCGAGCCCGTACGCGTCGAAAGACTTGTGGCTCTGTCGCCCGGACATCGAGAACGATCTCTGCGACACGGCTGACCTGAGCACGACGGAGATTCGACCGGACGGCACGATGGTAGAGCTGACCGAAGTCGCCCCAAATCCGGATGCGGAGATCGACTGCTTCTATGTCTATCCCACGGTGAACACGTCGCCCGAGCCAGGAAACACCGATCCGCTGGTCCCGCATCCCGACGAAGTGGTCAACATCACCTACTTGCAGGCGGCCCAGTACCGTGGGGTGTGTCGCATGTTCGCGCCTCTATATCACCAGATGAGCCTGATTACGTATACGGCCTACTTCAACGCGTGGGAGACCACCGAGTACTTCGAGCGGGCGTACGATGATGTGGTCGAGGCGTTCGAGTACTATATGCGCGTTCACAACGAGGGCCGTGACTTCGTCCTCATTGGGCATTCTCAGGGTTCGCATGTGCTCAGGAGGCTGCTGATCGACCGGTTCGACGACGACGAAGAGTTGCGAGCGCAGCTCGTGTCCGCGTTGCTCTTGGGTCACGCTGCCGCAGTACAAGTGCCGGAAGGCGAGGTCGTTGGTGGCAGCCTCGCCAACATTCCGCTCTGTACGAGCGCCAACGAAACCGGATGCATCATCGGCTTTGACGCGAACCCTGCAGGCGTGGAGACGACCTTCTATGAAACCGCGGCAGTCCACTTCCCCCCGAGCGCGAGAGCATGTGTGAATCCTGCGTCCGTCGGGGGCGGATCAGGGACTCTCGCTGCACTCGTCCTTCCGCGTTCTTCCCCAACTCTGGGATCGCTCTTTCCCGAAGGAGTCGAGACGGCTTGGGCGAGCTACCCGAACATCTACCGAAGCCGGTGTGCCGACGCAGACGAGCAGCACGTTCTCTTGGTGGACCTCGCGACGGACGGCGAAGTGCCCGTAACGCCGGAGGAGCTCCAGGAGTTCTCCTACACGGCATCAGGGAGAGCCACTGACCGGAACCTGCATGGCTACGAGACTTACATCGCCAACACAGACCTCATCCGCATCGTCGAGCAACAGATCGCGAGTCGAGGGAAGTGATCGGCACCGCCACGTGCCGACGTCGGGGCGTTCGAGGTGTAGCTGTAGCCACGCACCCGCTGCGCCCGCATGCCCGAAACGCAAAAGCTGCGCCTGAAATCGGCTGTTTGGGAATGAATTACGTATAGCGCGGCGCGGTCCGGCGGCCCCACGTTGTCTACGACCCCTCGCGGGTCGGGGAGGTTCTCATGCGTTGGATGGTCAGTTTGTTTTTCGTGCTCGCGCTGGGCCTGATGGGCTGCAGCGAGACGTCGGGCACGGGTGGTAGTGGTGGCGCAGCGGGCAACGGTGGTGAAGGCGGCACCCGAATCGATCCAAGCCCATACGCAGACAAGGATCTTTGGCTTTGTCGTCCGGACATGGAAAGCGACCGATGTAGTGAGGCGGATCTTAGCGTCACTGAAATCGCTCCGGACGGGACGAGGGCCGTGAGCGAGGTCGCTGTCAACCCAGATCCAGAAGTTGACTGTTTCTTCGTGTACCACACGGTCAACCACGATCCCGAGCCCGGAAACACGGAAACGCTATCCAATACGGATCCCGCGTCGGTCGAGCCTGTGTTCAAGATCGCGGCGCACTACCGCGGACTGTGTCGTGTGTTCGCACCCCTCTACCATCAGATGAGTCTCATCACCTACACGGCGCATTGGCCGGTCTGGGAGTACACCGATATCTTTCAAACGGCGTACGACGACGTCGTCGAGGCGTTCGAGTACTACATGCGTGTTCACAACATGGGACGGGACTTCGTACTCATCGGGCACTCGCAAGGCTCCCACATGCTCAAGAAATTGCTCCAGGACAAGTTTGACGACGACGCATTGCGAGAGCAACTGGTGTCGGCAGTGCTAATGGGTCCCACGGCTACGGTGCAGGTACCTGACGGCGAGGTGGTCGGCGGGACGTTCGCGAACATCCCGCTTTGCACGAGTGATACTGAGAACGGATGTGTGATCGCCTTTGACGCAAATCCCGCGGGAGTGCCTACTACTCCCGATTTTGCAGTTCTGATCATTCCCCCCATGGCGCGGGCGTGCGTGAACCCCTCGTCGATTGGGGGTGGCCCGGGCACACTGGCTGCGTTCACCTACCCGCGCACGTACGGGGATGTCATTCCTTTCCCCGACGAGATCGACACCGAGTGGGTGAGCTATCCACAGCTCTACACGAGTCAGTGTTCCGAGGATTTCCGCGTCCTCGAAGTCGACATAGCAAGCGAATACGCAGGTGAAGTGCCGATTACGCCACAGGAGTTGCAGCAAGCTCTCGTCGACGTTCGGGGTTTTGCCAACGCCAATCTGCACGGCGCGGAGTACTTCCTCACGAACGCGAACCTCGTCCCTATCGTCGAGCAACAAATCGCGAGTCGAGGGAACTGATCGGCGACTCGATGTGCGACGTCGGGGAGCGAATTCCGCCCGGAACGCTGGCCTCGAGCTGCCCTTCGCGACCGAGTCCACCTCGCACGACGCCTCGAAGTCGATCTCAAAATCTGACCACGGATTTCATGCCGGTAGGGAAGTTAGCCCAGCTGGGGTGGGTGCCTAGAGTGGATCCTGCTCGTACTCGCCGTACAGCTCCGCGAGGAAGCTTGCCAGGTGGTGGTATTCCGTCGCGCAATGCCATGCCAGGCCTCGCGCTGCGTGTTGCGGAAGGAGTCTTCGTTTCATGAAGCTGTTGTCCGCAACGGCAGCCGCGATGGGCCAGCCGCCGGCCATGGCCTCGAAGTCGCGCGCCATCCAGAACCGGCTGCGCAGTTCGAAACCGTCATCGTCGGCGCGTGCGTAGTGGACCATGTCGGTGTGTTTCAGACGTCCGTTCGGCAGGCCGACGCGTACGCAGACCGCGCTGTCGCCGTTGCGGATCGCCCCGAAGCCGAACGCCTCCGGACGAACGAAATCGAGGCGCAGCCGTGCGACGCCGAGACCCACGTCCTCGACCGGAAAGCGGCTGAGTCCCCAATAGGGCTTGTCGTCGGGGCTACGCTGGAAGCCCGGTGTCGGGCTTTCGGACATGGATACGTGGGCGCCGGGATTCCAGATCTTGTAGCGGATGATCTCTTCACGCTGAGCCCACAAGAACCACCAGTCCAGCATGGATGCGGTGCAGCCCGAAAAGCGCGTCCGCACGGCGACGTACTGCGACCCGTCCGGCAGTACGCACCAGCCGTTCGCGGCACCAGGAGGTGACCCGTCGGCGATTTGCGCACGCGCTTCCCATGGCAGCATATCGTCCGGATGGATCGGTCCCGCCTCTAGTGCCGACCGCACGTCGTCCCCAATCGGCGTGAAGCGGTACCAGTACTTCGCGAGCGGGTGTCTGCGTTCAGTCTCCGTGAGGTAGGCGTGCCAATCGGCCTCGGGCTGGGGCTGCAGATAAGCGCGCTCAGCTGCTCGCGCGGCGGTCGGGGCCGTTGCGTCCGCGCCCAGCAACGCGGGCGCCGCGAGAGCGGAGCCAACGAATCGACGGCGTGTCAGACGTACGCGCCAGCATGCTTCTTCGCGACTCATCTCAGGAGACCAGCGCTCGACGGGGTCTAGCTTCATGGCTGACTGCTCCCCTGAGCGTCGACGAGCTCGTCTTGAGACAAGGTCGGCAAGAAGTCGGGTAGGACCTTCATCTCTTCCAGTCGCTGTCGCTTCATAAGCACACGTCAGCATACTAGACTCCCGGAGCGATGATGCCGTTTTTGAGGTCGCCACAAGTCTCAGGGCAGGTACACGTTGATCCACTGCTCGACGGTGTCGTTCGGGGCGAGTCCACGCCTGCTCCAGACCACGAACCCCTTGAGCGGTAGGACTGACGGGGGCTCGGACGAGCTATCCGTTCTCACATGCGCTGTCGGGGTGGCGCCGAAATTGAAGGTGGCCGGTGCGGCGAAGTAGTCGCAGCTCGCCGAGCTCTCAATTGGCGTGGCGCACATCGACCGCGCACCGCACTGATCGTGGGTCGGATCGCATGTCTGACCGTTGCGGTCGCCGCCAAGGCATTCCCACATCGGCCAGTCCCTGCCATCTAGGGCTCGAGCGGGCGCGTAGACGGTGGCTGTGCTGCGGTTCGCGCCGCCGATCTGGGCGAGTTTCCGCCGCTGAAAGGTGAAGCACTCTAGACCCGGGGCGCGGTCGCTGCAGGGCACGCGCGCATGCCAAGGAACATTTGCGGATGCGTCGTAGTACGTGGCGAAGCAGATCGTGTCTTCGCTGGCAGGCGCTGACAAGGCACCAGAATAGAGCTGCACACCCTGGGCGGCCTGCGGCGCTAGAAGTGCTTCGATCTGGTTCGGTTCTCCGCAAGCAACGAAAAGCAGCAATGCGAGAAGCGATATTGGTGTTGCGGCCGGCTGCTGCATAGCCACCTCCAGACGATGGGTGAACGCTAGGGCCGGGTCATGTTTTCGGATATACGTAATTGTTCCGAATCCCAGCGCATTTGGTGCTCACTCACCTGGGACGTCGCCAGCAGCGCATTCGGCGCTCGCTACCTTTCAGCCGCGTTTGGGGCAACATGAGGACTCGTGCAAGAACGACCACAGGATCGGGGAACAGGAAGACGAAGAACGGAACGTGCCAGACGGCCCAGATCATGCCGAGCAACAGGGAGGCTCGGAGTGCGCCACTATGCGCCTGCATCGGCTCGACGGCGAATCCCATGCAGCCACCCTCTTCACCGGCTGCGAGGAAGAAGAAGAACGGGAACACTGCTGGCAGTGCGACGACCGGGACTGACGGCGAAGGAATTTCCGCCCCGGAGGAAATCATGACACCGAGTGAGAGCAGGAAGATCAGGGGCATCGACATCAGAATCGCTGCGTACCATTTCTTCTTTGTGATCCTCCTGCAGTCGAAGATCCTTCGAAAGAGCTTCTTCGAGCCATCCCATCCGCTTTGTCGGAACGTCAGAATCGAGGCCGCGGCAATCGGCGTCATGGTCAAGAGGGAAAGGTACAGCGCCCCCATCTCCGGCTGAAACACGACCTCCAGATACGCGAGCGCATTGAGAACGTACAAAGGCAAAGAGAGCAGGAAGGTCAGCGCGAAGAAGGGCCTAGCCCCCGCAAGCGTCGTCGACGGCATCATCGGCGGCCTTGCACGGATAGGTATCGGGGGGCACTTCCTGCAACCACGCTTCGAATTCCGGGCAGGTCAAAGCGCCTAGGCACACGTTTTGATCCCGGATTGCGTTCGCGCACTGCGGAGAGACCGCTCCGGCTTGCGATATCTCCTCCGCGCACCCGTTCATGCAATCCGAAAAGCTCACGTCGGTGCACTCCTCCACCACGCCACACCAGGATGAGCAGGCGTTGTCGGAGTCGTCGCCGCAAGCCACGAATGTGCAAATCAACGCGAACGAAGCGACGGTCAGGGCGTTGGCTACTTTGCTGAATGAGGCTCGCATCACACCCTCCCTAGTCGAACAGACAAATCCCCGAGTCACAAAAGCCTGCCCCATCGCCGCACGGCATGCCATCTCCGAGCGGATCGTGCTGGCACCAGCCGTCCACGCAGAGGTCTTGCGTGCACTCGTTTTCGTCGTCGCAGTCATCGGGGAACTCGCACTCGGACTCGGGCTGGCACGTTCCTGCTCGACAAAATCCGGTAGAGCCATCGAGGTCGCAAAGAGTTCCGTCTTCGACGGGAACGTAGTCACAAACGCGGGCCATCGCGTCGCACTCGTCGTCGGTGCATTCGTTGCTGTCGTCGCATACGCCATCGTCACAGCTGGCCTTCGCACACAAGCCGGAAAGACAAGACCCCCAGAATAGTCCTTTGTACTCGCAGATCGTTCCGTCGGGCGCCGCTAGGCCGCACTGGCCGTTTCTCCGATCGCAGATGTCATCGGTGCACGCGTTGCCATCGTCTTCGCAAACGACCCCGGCGCAGAGGTCGCAGATGCCGTTCCTGCATTGGCCGGAAACGCCGCGAAGTGAGCACGGGGTGCCGTTGGTGACCGGGTCGTAGTGGCAGGTTGCGCTGCTGCAGTCGTGCGTACAACTGTCTGCGGTGCACGGGTTGGCGTCGGCACAGTTCACGTCGTCGCATGGATCGCTGGAAGAAAACCAATCGCCGCATGCGATGAACGGAACCAATAGCAACACGAAAATCCGAAGAAACTGGCCTACCTGAGTCATGCGCCACCTCACCCTCGTGGCTCAAGCACCACTACGCGGGTTGTTGCATCAGGCGTGCCAGTTGCGAGTCCTGGCGCTCAGGGGCGTCTCACGACCCGGACCGGAAGTTTCTGCTTGGTGAAATGCGGTTGCACCGCGGGTACGCGGACGAACGGTTCCCTAACCATGGCGCCAAAGCGTGCACCACAGCCACACCGATGTGACACCAAGTCACAGGGCCGGCCCTCGCGGATTCGCTGGAGCATGACGAGGACGCAAAACATGCGCGCGTACCGTTGAAAAGAGATCCTACCGACGTCGGCGCGAACGGGACCGACAGATCGCGTGCGGTTGATATGACCGCGTAGGGGAGCGTGTGGGGAGGGCGTTTGTTCTCGGCTATGCTCGCAGAGCTTCTTGTTGAATCTATGTGCCCAGAATCCGCTTCGCGGGTTCCTGGGACGGTAGGAGGTCTTGATGAAACGCCTAGTTTGTGGATTTGGTGCGTTGACGTTGACGGCTTTTGCGGGTTGTGCGAGCGAAGACGCCCTGGGCGTCGAAACGGTGGCCTGGTGTACGATCGATCAGCCCGACCCCGCGGCGAGTTACGGCGCGGCGTCGTTTACCGACCCCGAAGTCGGTACCGTGGTAGGCGGCATTTACCGGACGACCGACGGCGGTCTCACCTGGACGGCGCAGCAAAGCCCCCTCGGTAATGCGCGCTACGAGGACGTGATCTTCACCGATGCGGACACCGGCACCATCGTGGGAGACGACGGCACGGTTCTTCGCACGACCGATGGCGGCGAGAGCTGGGTCGCGCAGCAGAGCGGCACGGCGGTGAGCCTACGCGGCGTGTCCTTTGCGGATGCAAACAACGGGATGATCGTGGGGGTAGAAGGAACCGTCTTGCGTACGCGCGATGGCGGGGCCGCCTGGACCGCTCAACAAAGCGGGGTCACTACGGCGCTGTACGGGGTCTGGATGCGCGATGCCGAGACGGCGACGGCGGTTGGTGCTTCCGGGACGATCTTGCACACGGTCGATGGCGGCGACACCTGGGAGCCGCAGGCGAGTGGAACGGACGACGACCTCGAGGCCGTATCGTTTGCAAGCGTGACGACAGGCGTGGCGGTTGGGGTCGACGGCCTGATCTTGAGAACGACGGACGGCGGTGAGGCTTGGACGGGACTAGACGGGTATGGAACGGAGCCGCTTCACGACGTTTGGTTTGCCGACGAGAACGTCGCAACGATCGTCGGCGGTGGCGGCACGTTTCTACGCACGACCGACGCGGGCGCGACCTGGGCGCGCGAGCCCACGGATGCATCGTTCCTGCGGCTCGAGACCGTGGACAGCGAGCCCGTGCGCATCTTCATGACGTTCCTCGGGGTTTCGATGCCGGACGGGGAAAACGGGGTTGCGGTCGGCTTCGAGTTTGGAACCATCGTGCAGCGCGCGACGGTGCGCGACGGGTTCGGCGTCTGCGACCCATGGTGCGCCAAGGACGCAGAGTGCTACCCGGACACCGCGGCGGGCTGCGACGTCACCTGTCTTTGCGACCTCCGCTATCATCGCCGTATCAGCCCCGGGTGCGAGGAGGCGCTTGCGGCAGCGATCGCGTGTCTTTCGTCACTGACCTGCGAGCAGATCGAAGCGCTCTTCGAAGCCCCGGATGGCCATCCATGCGCGGCGGCAGAGGAGCGATACAACCAGGCTTGCGGCGACGCGGGCTCCTAGACAGGCGCCAAGATCCGACCGACGTTGCCCTAAGCGCAGACGGATCTCTTGTCACATGACGTTTTGGGAAAGATCCGACCAAAGATCCGACCGAGGTTGAGCAGAAAGTCGAAATGTCACGAAACACGCGGCGGCTTCGACCGAAAAGCGCGGTTCGTTCCTCATTTGGTCTCCGGATGGGCCGCTTGCTTGCTCTCCAAGCTCAATCCGGTACGCGTCCGGAATGCCCAAGATCGATCGCGACAGCGCTCCAAAGTTCCAAGGTTCGCCTGGTCGCCTCGTTTGAGCGCGGGTCCTGTGTTGACGCGTTCTCTGTCGTTACGGATTGGAACCGCGACTGAGCCTCAGTCTTCCGATTCGTCTAGCTGCCTTTTGAGCTCTGGATCAATCCACTGCTCGGGTCACGCACCGTGACCGCCCGCTAGCGACAGGCCGGCACATCCGCGAACGGGTAGAGCACGAACGCCATGGCGCGCGGCGCGATGTCGGCTGGGCCGTCGGTGATGCGGGGCTCGAGCAGGGGAAGCTCTCCGTCGTCATCGCGGAGCACCGTTCCGTTGAGCATGATGTCCGCAGAATCGAGCGCGTCGGAGGTCAGCTCGTAGATCTCCTTGCGCGGGCTCGTGATGCCATCAACCTCCAGCCGCACATTGTCGTTCTCCAAGAGATTGATGACGAGCACGGCGACCGCGCCCGGAGGCCCATCGGTGCAGTGCGCGTACACCCTTACGTAGTCGTCGACCTCCGTGCGGCCGACGTCGAGCACACGTTCTCCCATCAAGCGTCGCCAGAGCACCGAAGCCCAGAAGTCCGGTCGCGGCTCGAGTGTCACGTCGTCGATGAGCCCGTAGTTCGAACCCGAGAGGGTCTGGCGCACCGAGACCTGCACGTTGCGACGCGCCAGGGCCCCGAGTTGGTCCAGCCACCAGAACGTGCCTTCGAAGCGGTCGGAGGCGCCGGGCTGCCCCCCAAACTGCGCGTGTCCCGACTCCCCCAACCAGATCGGGGTCCCCGGTGCGTGCGCGTCGCGATGCCTCGCAACCTCGTCCGCCCAGGTGAGCGCAATGTCGAGATTCTCCGGCTCGAGGAGAATGCCCTGCGCCCAAGGGTCGGTACGCAGGTTGCCTCCACGCTCGGACTGCGTTGGGTAGTAGTGCCAGGTGACGACGTCGAGCGAGTCGCCGCCGCCCATCTCCATGAAGGGCCCGTACATCTCGACGAGCTCGCCGATGCTGGGCCAATAGGCGCTCGACGGGCCTCCGAGCTTGAAGTCGTCGTAGAACTCGTCGAGCAACGCGCGCGCCTCGGCGAAGTCCGCAACGGCCATTTCGGGAGTCACCGGAAGGCGCAGGATGATCGTGAATCGATCCCACTCGTTTCCGAGCTCCCAAAGCGTCACTTCGTAGTCGTTGTCGGTGACGTATTCGAGTAGCCGACGCGCCATGTCGGGGGTCCACACGTTGGCCTCGTCACGCGCGCCGCGTCCCGCGCTCAGAGTGAACATCACGTCCAGGTCGAGCGCCTCCGCGAACTCGAAAACCCCGTCGAGCTGGTCCGCGGTGAGCACGAACTCGAAGTCTTCGGAAAGCTCTTCCTCGGTGATCGGACTTTCCGTCATGTCGTAGAACACGCGGTCCGCGTCGCTACCCCCGATTCGCAAGAACGCGGGGGCGAGCTCCCGGGCGAGCTTGCGGAGGCGTGGGCGGGTGAAGTCGTAGACCGGCTGCCGTTCCTGCCCAATGAGCTGCGCGACCGGCTCCGCCGACCAGAAGAGGCCGCCGACTACCTGGGCCGTATCGACCGCAAAGGACAGGTAGCGCTCATCGACTGTTGCGACAGGCGCCGACGTGTCGATGCGGACCCGCGCGGTGGTGTCGGCAGGCGGGACGCGCATGACGTTCGTCTCGCCGCTGCTGCACGCGGCGGCTAGGGCCAAAACGAAGCTGTACCAAACCAGGGATTTCATGCCAAGGGGCTTACCGTACGGGCTTTCGACGCGCCATTCGCGGTCACCAGCAACGCCGCACGAAGCGATGATCCAATGACCCGACCCTGGTTGGCGAGGCGATGACCCGACCCTGGTTGGCGAGGCGATGGCCACCCGCGCGTTTCCAACGCGATCTCGCAGGTGGCGTCCGCCGGCGGTTCGCTGCTGCACGCCAACCAGGGTGAGGTCGTCGGCGGTTCGCTGCTGCACGCCAACCAGGGTGAGGTCGTCGGCGCGGTGCGACGGACGAGCCTGGGTTTCCACGCGTCGAAGCTACAAAGTGCCGATGACGCGCAGGACGAGGTCGCCCTCTGGCGGGCACGTGCCTCGACCGTCGCAGTTGCTAGTCGTGAGGTAGAGATGACCGTCGTTGCCCATCGCTACAGTGCGTAGCCGTCCGAATACTCCCTGCAGGTACACTTCGTGACGCTCTACGATGTACGGGTTGTTGGCGTCGAGCTCGATGCGGTGCAGATGCTGCCCATCGGACACATTCGGTAGCCCCAAAGCGGCCACCATGAAGCTTCCGGTCCACTCGGGGATGGCAGCTCCGGTGTACACGGTGGCACCGCCGGGTGGCACGGATTGCGCCCACGCGACTACAGGCTCCACCAGTCCCTCTCCCTCATCGCACCCCCAGACGCTCGCCCAACCCAGGTTGTCGCCTGCCTGGGCGACATTGAACTCGTCGAGGCCCCTCAGGTTGGGCATGTCGAGCTCGAGACCTGTCGGGCCGTGATCCATCACCAGTAGGTGGTCATCATCGAACCAGTCGTAGCCCTGGCTGTTCCGGATGCCGCTGATGAAGATGCGATGTCCCGGGTTCGGATTATCGGCAGGGATAGAGCCGTCGAGATTCATCCGAAGCAGCTTGCCCGCTTGGCTATCGGGATCTTGCGCGAGAGCGGGCTCGAACGCACCGACGCCGGCGTAGAGCAGACCGTCGGGGCCAATGCGCATGCGACCACCCTGGTGGTGCCCTCCCGCTGGGATGTCGTCGAGGATGATGCGGTCGAGCGTCGCGTTCTCCCCGTCCTCGGCGAGCTCGTACTGAACGATGCGATTGACGACGCTCTCATCTTCTTTGGTTGCCGTGAAGTAGAGATAGAAGAGCCGATTGGAATCGAACTGCGGATGAAGGAGGACGCCCAGCAAGCCTCCCTCGAATCCGAAGAGGGCGTCGATATCGGCGACCTCGATTTCGAGCACAGGCGCCGGCAGCACCTCGCCAGCCCGGATCAACCTCAGCCGACCGGGGCGCTCGGTAACCAAGATGTCGCCATTCGGAAGAAAGGTCAGCCCCCAGGGGACCTCGAGGCTTTCGGCGACGACCTCGACATCGAGCATGAGGTCGCCCGCGGGGCCGGGTCCGTCCTCGAGCAGCACGCACGCCTCACGCTTGGGGCCTTCCATACCTCCGACACCGCCGGTGCCTCCGGTACGACTCGGTACGGTATCACTACAGCCAAAGATCAGCGCGCCCGAAATCACAAAGAACCCGGCCCATTGGTAGCGAGTGGTCTCGCGGTATCGAGTCATTTACGAGCTCCAACACGGGTATGTTTGTTGTTGCCTCGTCTTCTACCGGTGATGGCAGAAAGATCCAAGCCAGAACTCGAATCGACAGCAACCCGCCCCTGGTTGACGTCTTGGGACCCGCCAGGTGAACGGTGACCAAGAGCCGCTGAAGCGCTTGCTGTCTCGACGATGGACGCCCTTGCGTCCCACAATTGTCGCGCAACTTGTCTGCAGTGGTCTCAGCGCTCCACGTGGGTAGTCCATCTCAGGCTCGCGGCGTAGCCGTGCGTAGACCGAGGCGAACCTCGGCTGTCAAAGCCTCACTTCCTGGCCCGCACCGCTACGTCTGCCCCGCTACCCCGTGCACCTGGCACATTCCCCAGGTGCCCTGCGGAAACACGACGCTTCGCAGCCCCGCGCGCCATTGCTCGAGCGCTTGCCGATACGTGCGTCGAAACGCGCGAAGCTCGGTGACGGCCTGAAAGAACACCTTCCGTTGTCCGCGTCCGATGGCAAAGGTCGGGTTTCGGTCCCGAAGGAGCTCGAAGCTCGTGGCGCGTCGATAGGGGGAAAGACGCCGCACGCGCGCGGCACCGAGGATACGCCAGCCCCGTGTCTTCACCCCGGCGCGGGCCTCCCGCTCTTGGCGCGCGAGCTCTTCGGCCACGGCCTCACGCACCTCCTCGGCGGGATACGCGTCCGCGAGCGCCGGTGGCAACGTGAGGGTGAGCTCGACGGTGTCGGGCCACTTCCGGTTGTCGGCTCGGAAGAACACCTTGGGGCGCTCGATGACCCACGTGCGCCGTCCGAGCTCGTGTGGGAGCACCGTAATGCCGGGCCAGTCTCGCGCATGCGTCACGAGGCCCGCCTTCACGGGATTGGCCATGACGTAGGCGAGCTTTTCCACCATCGCTTGCTCGGTCAGCAGCCGTACGACCGAGCTCTTTTCGTGGTCCCACACCGGCCCCTCCCACTTGCGAAGTATCTTAGTGCCGAGGGAGACCAGGCGATGGAGGTCGCGGAGAAAATCGGGGTAGCGCCGCTTGGGGTCGGTGACGACCAGGTGCTCATGCGTCGACATGAGCGTGACCGCATGCACGAGGATGCCGAACTGCTTGGCGCACACAGCGAGCGCATAGAGGTAGAGCTGCCGAATGGCCGGGTCGGGCCGAAAGAGGTGGTGGCGGCGGAGCGTGCGTCGCGTGACCATCACGGTGTCGCCCGAGAGCACGAAGCGTGGTTGCGTCATGCAGGGCGGGTACGCACGAAGTGCGCCAGCGCGGTTGCAAGTGATTTCAGCTCTTTGCCGTCGCCCAAGTGGCGGATATGCTCAGAAGCGGTGGCGGACGCCAACCAGGGTGCGGTCGCGCAATAAGGGATGTCAACGCAGGACACACCGGTTGCCAGGGAAGATCACCTGTGTGTGTAGAGCTCGATCACTTCCCGATGCCGAGGAAACCGCTCGATCAACTCCGCCCTGCTTTTCACCTCGAAGTCCGTGTACTCGAATCCAGGGGCGACCGTGCATCCCATGAGCGCCCACTTTCCGCCCTCAATCAGTCTCGTCCCCTGCCAGACCCCCTGCGGCACCACCGCCTGTATCTGCTGCCCGTCTTCGAACCGTGAGCCCAGGACGACTCGCGTGAGCGCGCCGTCCGCATCGATTTGAATCATCTCTACGGGGCCGCCTCTGTAGAAATGAAAGATCTCGTCCGACTCGACTCGGTGCAGGCCAGAGAATTCTTTGGGCGTCACCAAGTAGAAGATCAGCGTCGAGTAGCACCGGTCTCCTTCGTGCGTTGGGAGGGCCTCGTCGGGAATGATTCCCTCGGCTCGATAAGTCTGTCTGTAGAAACCGCCTTCTTCGGGAAGCGGCTCCAGCGCGAGCATCTCTATGACTTCGTTTGCTTCCATCTTGCACCCCTCTTAGCCTATCCGGACCTTGGTGCGCGCCGTGTTCAACGCTTTGGAGAAGTTGCCCAGCGCTGTCGCGATCTTCTCGAGGCAAATGGGCGTCCGCTAGTTCTCGAAGGTCCAGTCGGGGTTGGTACACAGCGCGCACGTTTCGCCGACGAACCATGCCTCGCCCATCGGGTCTTCACGCAGCTGCCAGCGGAGAAACGCGATCGCCGGCTCTCGGTAGACCCCGCCGTCGGTTCGAGGGTCGTTGTGGTCCGCGGTTGCATGGTTGGCGAGCCAGGCGTCGTTGATGGCGGCCTGAAACGCCGCATCGACGACTGACGCTTCGACGGTTTCGTCCCCCGCCGATGTCATGAAGAGCGTCGGAGCGGCTTCAAGGCCAGTGGGCACGCCTGCGCCCTGAATCGCGATGGCCACGCGGTACTCCGCGGAGATGTTGGTGGTTTGAAACCCGCCGAGGGAGTGCCCGGCGCCCGAAATTCGGGTTTCGTCGATGCGCCCGAACAGCGCATCGCCCGAGTCTCCGTTGCGTCGGAGCAAGTCGGCGCGCTGATCGGCCTCGAGGGGGTTCATTCCAGATGCTTTCCCACCGACGACGACGAATCCCCAGGACGCGACCGACTCGAGCAACCCGTTGTAGTTGAAGTCCTCGGCGTATCCGCTGGCGCCATTGAACCAAATCAACGACGGCCAGGTTTCCTCGCCATCGATTTCCTCGGGGAAGAAGTACACGAGGTCGTCGGTGTCCTCTCGAACCGTGTTGTACGGCCCCTGCACCGAGAACTCACCGATGGTTCTCGAGGTGCCGCCCGTGCCACCCGTACCGCCGGTTCCCGGCGTTCCGCCTGTGTTGCTGGCCGACTCACCGCCACAAGCAGAGAGCGCCGCGAGTATCGCGATCCCAAGAAGTGTTCTGGTGGTCATTCCGGGCCTTGTAGCACGTGGTGAGACGCCCCGACCCTGCGATCAGCGCCGCTGAAACCGCTCGAGTAGGAACAACACCTCCACGCAGACGCCCACACCGCGCGTCGGATTGGGCTTCGAATTCGACCTTGACTCCCGTCGGCGCCTCCACGAGCATGGGCTTCGAAAGCCCTGACTAGGCGGAGCGAGGAGAGCCATGGGCCACACGAACGTCATTCGCAGGTTGTTGCTGGGACTGGCTTTGGCCGTTGGCGCTTGTGGAGACAGCAGCAGCGCCGAATCCGCGTGTTCTTCTTGTCCGTCCGCCGCGAAGGAAATCTGCGAGCAAGGCGTGCAGAGCTGCCTCGACGTGGGCGGCCCCTTTGTCGACGAATGCATCAACGCCATTACGCGCGCCTGCCGAGGCGAATAGCTCACTATGTGGGGGAAATGGGACGAGGGCCGTTTCCTATGTCGCTCCCGGTTTCGAGTGGATGCCTGAGGCTAGCTATCTCGCCGTTGCGTTTCTCGTCAGTAGCGTTGGCTTCGTCATGCTCATGTATGGACGCAAGCAACACCGGCCGCTTCAGCTTGCGGCCGGCATCATGCTCCTGCTCTTCCCATTCCTCGTACGCGACGCTCTGTGGCTGGGGCTCATCGGCGTAGCGATTTGCATCGGGGTTTGGGGTGGGGTCAAGGCGGGGCTCTAGCTCTCGAGGTCGGTGCTCATCGGTGCATCTTTTCTCGGCGAGGCGTACTCTCGCTCCGGTGCTCTCGCCGGGCACCAGGAGGCCCCCATGACCACAACCACCGACGAAATCGCCGCCGACATCTTCCGCATCAGCACCTTTGTCCCCGACATCGGTCCGACCGGCTTCACCTTCAATCAGTTTCTCGTTCGGGCCGACGAGCCGCTGCTGTTCCACACCGGGCCGCGCGCCATGTTCGGCGCCGTCAGCGCGGCGGTCGGCAAGCTGATTCCGGTCGACTCACTCCGCTGGGTCACCTTTGGCCACGTCGAGTCCGACGAGTGCGGCTCCATGAACCAGTGGCTCGAGCTCGCGCCCAACGCGACCGTGGCGCACGGCGAGGTGGGCTGCATGGTCTCTCTCAACGATCTGGCGGACCGCCCTCCGCGGGCCTTGCAGAACGGGGAGGTGCTCGACCTCGGCGAAAAGCGCGTTCGCCACCTCGATACGCCCCACGTACCCCATTGCTGGGAGGCGCGACTGCTATTCGAGGAGAGCACGCGCACGCTATTCTGCGGGGACCTCTTCACGCAGCTCGGCAACGAAGCCGCGCTGACATCCAATGACATCGTGGGCCCGGCAAAAGAAGCCGAGGCCGCATTTCATGCCTCCTGTCTCACCCCGACCACGGGCGACACCATTCGCGCGCTGGCCGAGCTCCAGCCGAGCGTCTTGGGCGTGATGCATGGTTCGTCCTTCACAGGCGACTGCGCCGCCGCGCTCACCGACTTGGCGACGGTCTACGACGAGCTCCACGCGGAAGCACGCTGAGGCTCAGTCTGTGCGGTTCGTTCCTCTCCGGCTGGGCCCTTCAGGTCGTGAGTGGGCCTGAGTGCCGGTGAGGAATCGTGCGGGCCAGTAGTCGGTGTGTGGTACCTTCGCGCAACTCGATGACCTCGCGAGACAGCCATAGCCGAAGGAAGGCCATGTGAGCTCTCGGCTGGTCGTCGCTATCGTCGCCGCGGCGGCCGTCGCCGGCTGCTTTGACCAAGCCTCCCTTGACGACTTTGTTCCCAACGAAGACCTAGCGCTCCAGTACGAGTATCCGAACAACTGGCTCCTCGTGCGGATCGCGCTCTACCTCAAAGACGGGGAGACCCAGGTCAAGGGCCTCCACGTCGAACCGTTAGAAGCCTCTCTGGCAGCCACCAACCGGTTCACGTTCGAAGGCAAAGGTGCGGCGCACTACGTGTTCTTCGCCCTCGGAATCCTCATACCGATATTCACGCTGTGGGTGCTCGTTCTGTGCTTCCGGACTCCGATTCCGAAGCGGAAGTGGTTGTGGCTCGTTTTCGTAGCCTTGGGTTTTGGCCAGGTTACGTTGAACTGGTCGACCGGACAGATTGCCAGCGGCTTCGCCCACGTGTCGCTGCTTGGGGCCGGCATCTGGCGTGGAGGTCCCGTCGCGCCTTGGGGAATCTCGCTGTCGTTCCCGCTCGGAGCCGTCACGTTCTTGCGCAGGCGCAGGCGGTGGCTGAGCGCTCCACAGAAGACCGCGAGTCCCGCAAACCCACTCACGCTACACGGTTCGAATGGCAGCCTTACCCTCCGTCTCGACCCCGGAGGCATTGACGGGTGGTGCCAGGTGGATCTGCGGGTTGCAGGCGAGAGCCAGCGGCTCGGCGCAGAGGCCTTAGACTTCATCGCGTCGCGCCTCGTCGCGTTCCTCGAGGCTCCCGGAACTACGGTTGGCCTTCGTTCAGTGCTGGGTCTTTCGGAGGTTCATACGTGGGTGTATGGAGAGCACGCTGGGGAAGAAGTAGTTCTCCATTTTCAGGACGTCGACGGAAGGACGTTTGCGCAGATCACGCTCACGGACGCTGAGAGGACTAACTGGATAGAAGCACTCGCAAGGCTGGACCCCGACGCAGCTGTCGCCTCCTCAACGGCGCCGGCGTGATACAGTTGCCGAGTGACGACACTGAAACTCGGGAAAGTGAAGCTGGAATCGCAGGGGAACTGACGAGAAACGCGTGCCCACAACTTCCCTTTTGAGGCGCGGTTGCCTACTTTGGAGCCATGGACAAAGCCAAGTTCTATCTCGTTGCGGCCGCGGTCATCGCGTTCGGCGTGGTTGCGTACGAAAAGCTCTCCAATGCGAGCTACGAACCGATCGTCTTCATGGGCACGAGCTACGAGCACGTCGACGACAGCGAGGTGAACAAGGTGCAGAACCACTTCTTCACGCCGGGGCGCGCCGCACTCGACGAGGCGGAAGAGTTCATTCAAATCTCCAAGTACGATCACCCGGACCTGACTCCGCGACACGTGCGCCTCGTACAAGGCCAGGTCATCAACGCCTTCAGCCTCCGGGCGCTGGAGGGCTCCGAGGATCGGTTCTTCGGACTGTTTCGGGGGCGCACACCCGTCTACGGATACATGCGACCCGACGCATTCCTCCTCAAGGTCGGGCCCGACGATGGCGAGGTCGACGGCGAAGCTCTCCGCGCCGAGGCGGGCGCTACGATCGATGAGCTTTCGAGAGTCTCGACCGACATCTAGTCTCCGCTCCTCAGTTGATCGGACACGAAATGAGATTCGCGTCCGGCGTGCGCATGATGACGCTGTTGTTGGTGCCAAGGCCGATGCAGGCTTCGCCGGCGGGGCAGTCCGCATCGCCGAGGCAGCCCCGGACCGTCGTCGAGCAGATCCCCCCTGGCTCGCCCATCGCGCACTGGTAGGCGAGGAACAGGCCACTTCCGACGTCGGTTCGGATGCCGATCGGGTCGGCGGGGTTACTGAAGATAGCGAGGGGCAGGTCGTAGCTGCCGTCGGGCATCCACAGCTCGGTGCAGTTGGGTGCCGCTGCAGGGCAGACCGTCAGGTCGGGGATGCCTTGGTCGGCCCATCCGAAGAGGACTTGTCCGCTGGCGTCGGCGGTGAAGGTAGCGCTGTCGGCCACCAACGGCAGGAAAAGGTCTTCTGCCAACACACAGAATCCGTTCGCGAGGCACTGGGTGCCGTTCTTCCCGAGCGTGTCACACACACCGCCTGGGGCGCAGTCGATGCTTGTCGGCACATCGACGAGGAGAACCGGCGGCAGACACGGCGGAACGAGGCAGTCGCCGTCCACGGTGCAGGTCTGGCCGGCGGGCAACGTGCAGAACGAGGTCAGACCTGGGACGACCGCCGCGGGGTCGATTCCGAGCTCCACGTCCGGTCCGGTGGCGCCGGAACGGACCTGCACGGTCGCGGCGAGATCGACAATCTCCATCGTTGCGACACCTCCGGGGACCACCGCCTGCAAGACATCCAGGGAGAACTCACTGAACGCGGCCTCGCCGTCAAAGTCGGCCGTGAACATATCGCCGCCGGTGATGACCGTAGGCACGCTCACGCTCAACTCCCAGGGGAAGCTGAACTGGCTGGGAGTGACGTTCCAGGCACAAGCCACGTTGACGGTTTGCGTTTGCGGAGTCGCATCGCTGCCCGTCTGGGCGAAGTTGCAAGTGGCCGGGGTCAACGTGCAATC
>CAJHXN010000209.1_pt1 | contig 18980 bp, 19 predicted proteins | sample 9198401 | NCBI WGS metagenome assembly CAJHXN01 (sample SAMEA7708334, study PRJEB35096) | sediment metagenome | biome: marine neritic benthic zone biome [ENVO:01000025]; feature: sediment [ENVO:00002007]; material: shallow marine sediment [ENVO:03000034] sea grass bed [ENVO_01000059] ... | reverse complement strand
GCGCGCACCTGCACGAGAAGGGTGTCCCCGTAGTCGCGATCCCGAAGACGATGGACAACGATGTTCCCGGTACGGATTACTGCATTGGATTCAGCACCTGCGTAACCCGCACGATCGAGCTGACTCACAAGCTACGGACCACTGCGGGGTCGCACGAGCGGTTTCTGGTGATCGAGGTCTTTGGTCGTTATGCCGGTTACACCGCGCTGCTCCCAACGATGGCCGGCGCCGCGAATCGATGCGTCATCCCAGAGCATACGTTCAACATCGAGGCGCTCACCGACCTTCTCGTCCACGACCGTGACCGGAACCCAAGCAAGTACTCCGTGGTTTTGGTGTCGGAAGGTGCTCAGATGAAGGGCGACGAAGCCATGTCGTTCGAATCGGAGGAAGCCGACCAGTTTGGTCATCGCAAACTCGGCGGCATTGGAGATCGCGTCGCCAATGCGGTCAAAGAGCTCTCGCCCAAATTCAACCAAGGCCGTCGGGTCAATGTCCTCAGCCAGCGGCTCGGCTACTTGGTTCGTTGCGGCGAGCCCGATGCCCTCGATTCGATCGTCCCTATGGCATTTGGCAATCTAGCGCTCGATCTCATCGATGCGGGCAATTCGGGTCGGCTGGTTGCCGTTCACGACGGCCGCTATGACAGCGTTCCCATCAATACCGTCACTGGAACCAAGAAGGTGGTTGAAGTCGAGAAGTATTACAACACCGACCGTCTCCGGCCGAAATACAAAGCCTTTGGGGGCCTGCCTCTCTTCATCATGACGAGCGACGTCTAGCTCCCCGGCCCGCCCCGATCGACCACCGCCGCAGCAATCGAATCCGACCACACGTTTACCGTCGTCCGACACATGTCCAGGATCCGGTCTACGGCGAGGATCAAAGCAACCGCGCTCGTCGGCAGGCCTACCGCATTCAAGACGACCACCATCATGACCATTCCAGCATGCGGAATCCCTGCCGCCCCGATGCTCGCCAACAGAGCCGTCAGGGCGACGATGATCTGTTGGGCCATGCTCAGGTCGATGCCGTAGACCTGCGCAATGAACAGCACCGCCACCGCTTCGTAGAGCGCAGTGCCATCCATGTTGATCGTAGCCCCGAGAGGAAGGACGAACGACGTCACCTCGGGCTTGACACCCGCGTCCTCCACGTTCTGCATCGTGAGTGGCAAGGTGCCATTGCTGGACGCCGTGCTGAACGCGGTCACCAAGGCGGTGGTGAGCTTACGTGCATAGTCGAGCGGTCGCCGACCCGTCACCAGCCGCAGGATCGCCGGCAGCGTCACCAGTGCATGTATCGCAAGCGCGAAGAATACCGTGAGCACATACCAGCCGAGCACACGAAACGCGGCAGGTCCTTTGCCAGCCGCCGCAAAGAAGGTGAAGCCAAAGACACCGATCGGCGCGAACTTCACCACGAAGAGCGTCATTTGCATCATCACATCGAACAGGCCCGCAAAGAACCGCCGCACCACGCCCGCGTCTTCTGATCCGTGTGCGTGCTCGCTCAACCCGATGAACACCCCAAGTAGAAGCGAGAACGAAATGATCGGCAGCATATCGCCGTTTGCGGCCGCCGCGAGGGGGTTCGTGGGAATGAGTGCTTGGAGCTGCTGCCACAGCACCAGCCCGATTCCGTCTGGTGCCTCGGCGAGCAAAGGTTTGGTAACGGCAGCGCCTTCTTCGAGAAGCGCGAGCTCGGCACCCACTCCCGGCCGGATGATGTTCACGAGGACGATACCAGTCACGATCGCGGCGAAGCTGGTGCTCAAATAGAACGCAATCGCGCGGCCCCCGATCGACCCCAGCGTCCTGAGATCGCCCATTCCGGTCACGCCCGTGATCAACGACGAGACGATCAGCGGCACAACCAGCATCTGCAAGAGCCTTAGGAACAGGTCACCGATGCCCTTGCCGATGGCGGCCGCCTTGCCGACGTTCTCGGCATCGACCATGCCCTGCTGGCCCGCCCAGTTGAGCCCGAGACCCAAGGTAGCCCCCAAGACCATTGCGATCAGGATCCAGTGGTGGAGTTGCAGTCGCTTCACGGGCGCGCATTATGCGGACGCCGCTCTTCGATGTAAAACCAAGCCATGACCGACGACAATCCAGACCAAAGCGCGCTCGAAGATCTGCGGGAGGCGCTCGATAGGGTGGACCACGAGCTCCTCGCGCTGCTCGTGCGCCGGATGGGTATCGTTGCAGATATCGCCTCGAACAAACGCGAGCAACGCGTACGGATTCGCGATCTCGCGCGCGAACGCCGCGTCCTCGACGATCGGTGCACCCGCGCCGAAGAGCTCGGTCTTCCGGCGGATGGCATCGAGTCGGTGTGGCGCCAGTTGATGTTGATGAGCCGAGAACGACAGGCTGCCTTGCGTACCGAGGTTCCGCTCGACGTCGAGCCCAAGCGAATCGCGATCGTCGGCGGTGAAGGTGGCATGGGGCAGTCGTTGGGCACTTTGTTTTCGGATCTCGGTCACGAAGTGCTCATCGCAGATCTTGCCACCGAGCTCACGCCCGTAGCCGCTGCACAGGTTGCAGACGTCGTCGTGGTGAGTGTTCCGATCCGCGAGACCACTGCCGTCATCAGGCAAGTTGGTCCTCATGTGCCCCTAGACGGGCTCTTGATGGATGTCACCTCGATCAAAGTCGATCCCATGGCCGCGATGCTGTCGGCTACCAACGCAAGCGTGCTCGGCACGCATCCGATGTTTGGCCCGGGGGTCAACACGTATCAGGGGCAGCGCATCGTGCTTTGCCCGGGTCGCGGCGACGCCTGGCTCGATTGGGCCCAGCAGATGTTCAGCGCGCGTGGTCTGGTGATCACCGAGGCGACCCCCGAGGAGCACGACGCGATGATGGCGCTCGTTCAAGTGCTGCACCATTTCAAGACGCAGGTACTAGGGCTTGCACTGAGTCGTCTCGGCGTCCCTCTCGAAGACACCCTTCGGTTCACGTCGCCGGCGTACCTGCTCGAGACCTACGTGACCGGGCGCCATTTTGCACAGTCGCCAGAGCTCTACGGACCCATTGAGATGCTGAACCCGGATTCGGCACGCGTCGTCGCGGCGTTCCAAAAGGCGGCCGCAGCCCTCGGGGCCATCCTCGCGGCTGGCGACCAAGCGGCTTTCGCAGGGGTATTCGCAGAGGTGAGGACGTTCTTTGGCGACTTCACCGACGAGGCACTCGAGCAAAGTGGCTTCCTGATCGATCGGCTGGTCGAGCTCAGTGCCGGGCGTTCTTCAGCGTAGCGGGTCGATTGACGCTAGACGCCGCATCTGCGATGTCGTCTTCCAAGGAAGCGACCATGGTGAAAGTTGCGATACACGGAGCTGCCGGGCGCATGGGACAAAATATCGCGGCCGTCGTGGAGGCAGACCCGAACGCCGCGTTGGTCGCCGCCATGGATCGCCCGCAAAGCCCGCTCATCGGGCAGGACATCGCGGCATTGACGGGGGCCGAGCCACGAGGGGTGCCGATCACCGCCGATGTCGAGGAGTTTCTGGCGAACGTCGAGGTAGTGATCGACTTCAGTACTGCGTTGGCGACTGAAAAGCTTCTCCCGATGTGTGCTGGCCAGCGGATTCCAATGGTGATTGGCACGACGGGCTTGGACGGATCGACGCGTGCTGGCCTCGAGCGAGCCGCGGAAATGCTTCCGATCGTATTCGCACCGAACTACAGCCAGGGCGTCAACGCATTGTACTTTCTCGCGGCACGCGCGACGGAGCTCTTGGGTCCTGCTTTTGATGCAGAGATCGTTGAAATGCATCACCGCCACAAGGTCGATTCGCCGAGTGGCACAGCGGTGCGGCTCGCGGAGGTGGTGAGCTCCGCCAAGAAGCTCGACGCGGAACGCGCGGTAACCCATGGTCGGAGCGGACATGTTGGCGCCCGTCCTGGCGGCGAAATCGGTGTGATGGCGCTTCGAGGCGGCGACGTGGTCGGTGATCACACGCTCTACCTCGTCGGTGAAGGCGAACGACTCGAGCTTAGACACCAAGCAACCGACCGCTCGATCTTCGCGCGAGGGGCATTGCGCGCCGCGCATTGGGTCGTGGGCCGACCTGCCGGCCTCTATGACATGGCAGACGTCATGGGAATCCCTCGCTAAGCGATACCATGGTTTTTCTGTTACGGTAGGGGCGCCTTATGGATTGTCCTCAATGTGGAGCCGAGGTCCCGTCCGACAACGCGTTTTGCGGGAAGTGCGGATATGCAATGCGCGATGACGGCCCTCAACGTACCGATCAGTCACGCATTCGCGTTCACGAAGAACCGGCGCCGGACTATGAAAGGGACAGGGGCAGTCGTCCATCGTCACCTCGGATTCGAACACGCACGGTACTCGGAATGCCACCTGTGAGCCTACGCCCAGGTGAGCCACCTCCGGAGTCCGAGCCGCCTCCACCGCCCACGTCACTTGCGTCAGCCCGTTCGTCTAGGAGGCCGAAGCAAAAGACCATGGTAGGCATGCCCCCTCTCGAGCCTCCCGAACAGAGCCGAAGTGAGCCAGAGCTCGAGCTCGAGCTCGATTCCGAGTCCGTCGTCTCGAGTGGGTCGACGAGGCCTCCGCCGATTCCAGATCGAGACCGACCCAGTCACCGCCTTCGAGCGCGAGTCCGGTACGACAGCTCGCTCGAGCCCCCTCCGGTGACCATGCGAAGACGCCGGGCCTTTGGGGGGGTGGCCGTCCTCGTTGCGTTGGCGGCAGCCTGGCTTATCTATCGTTTTCTGAATGGTTAGTATCGCACCAGACGATCACGTCTCGTGCAGGTCTTGTGGGGAGAGAAATCCTCTGGAGTCGCGGTACTGCGGCAAGTGCGGGGAAGCGCTTGATCAGGGACTTCCCAAACCAGGGGATGTCATTGCCGGCCGCTATCGCGTTGTCGCGCCGATCGGCCGCGGCGCGATGGGTATGGTCTACCGCGCCGAGCACGTCCAGATAAGCAAAGTTGTCGCGATCAAGCTCCTCCACCGAGAGCTCCAAGAAGATCCCGAGAACGTCTCTCGGTTTCATCTCGAGGCCGAGTCCGCATCGAGGCTCAACCACCCAAACACGGTGCACGTGTTCGACTTCGGCACGACCGAGTCCGGTGCACTCTATATCGTGATGGAGTATGTCGACGGGGCCGACCTGGGGAAGCTCATCGGTCGACAGGGCCCGATGCCGTTTGGCCGTGTTGCCTACCTTTGTGCTCAAGTGGCGGGCTCGGTTGCTGACGCGCACGAAGCCGGCATCATTCATCGCGACCTCAAGCCAGAGAACATCGTCATTACCGAGGGGCGCGATGGTGAGATGGCAAAGGTCCTCGACTTCGGGCTAGCCAAGCTGTTCGCAGGAAACGCCGAGGTGCAGGTGACGAGCAGCGGGACGATCGTAGGGACTCCCTACTACATGTCTCCAGAACAGATTCAAGGTCAGGAGCTCGATGGACGAAGCGATGTGTACGCCATGGGTGCGATCATGTACGAGTGCGTCGTTGGCAAACCGCCGTTTGAAGCGCCCAACCCAGTGGGCGTCCTCTCCAAGCACCTCACGCAGCAGCCACTGTGTCCTTCATTGCGCTCCCCGTTGTCGGTTCCTACCGAGGCCGACGAAATCATCATGCAATGCCTCGAGAAAGATCCCGACCGTCGCTGCGAGTCTGCCGAAGCCCTGCGTAGTGCTCTGATCGGCTACCTTTCGATGGTCGGCGAGGACGATTGGCGCACGAGCCATCTCGGGATGCCGCCGACGGGAAGCGGTACACGCCGCGTGGACTCTCTCTTCAGACCCAAACGAAGGGGCTGGTGGGTGGTGGGGTTGCTTTCGATCCTCCTTCTCGCGATTGGGGGGTGGCGCTATGCGACTATGGGCCCATCCGAACGCGAGCCCAACCACACTGAAAAGAACGCCAACCGGTTGCCCGAGAAAACAGACATGAAGGCGTACCTCGGACAGCGCCTGGACCAACATGAGGGCGACGTAGACCTGTTCGTGATCGACTACCCGGGTGTCGGGCGTAGAGCCGCCGTCGTGGAGCTAAGCGCGATTCCCAACATGGATGTGACCCTTGAGGTTCTGCAGGCAGCTGAGGAAGAGCCTGTCGTGTTTACGGACTCGCAGGGCCTGGGCGAAGGCGAACGCCTCCCCAATGTTCCGATCGAGCCGGGCAGATACTTCGTGCGGGTTAGAGAGAAGGCTAGTGGTCAACGGCTCCCGACGGAGAACGTTTCGGATGAATACTACGTTCGCTGGGAGCTTCGCGACCAAGACCCCGATTTCGAACGCGAGATGAACGACTCACTCGAACTGGCAGAACCGCTTCCGTTCAGGACCGACCGTCGTGCGTGGATCGGATGGCCCGGCGATGTCGACACATTCTGCTTGAGCGAAGACGCAGAGGCTGTAGTCGCCCAGGTAAGCGCGCTTGCTGGTGTGGACTTGGTGGTCCGGATGGTCGATCGACGGACGGACCGAAGCGGGAAGCACGACGCCAACGGAGTGGGACGTGGTGAGACTACCAAGACCTGGCGCAACGCCACAGCTGGAATGCTGTGTGTTGAAGTGTCAGCCAATCCGCGTGATGATCGAAGCGCCCCCGCGCAGCCCGACGAGACGTACGGCGTCCGCTTCATCAAAGCACCTGGACGCTAAATGCGCATCCAGGACCTCGACTATGATCTTCCCGAGGAGCTTGTCGCGCAGCAACCGCTTGCAGCGCGCGACGCGTCGAAATTGATGGTTCTCGACGTCGACTCGGGCGAGATCAACCACCGCACCTTCGCGGCACTTCCCACGTTGCTGTCACCGAGCTTGTTTGTTTTCAACGATACACGTGTGTTTCCGGCTCGTCTCCGCGGCCAAAAAAAGACCGGTGGCAAAGTAGAGCTTTTGTTGCTGCGCAAGGCTGAGGAACGCCGAGACACGTGGCTCGCGATGGGTCGTTCTTCGAAAGCGCTGCGGCCAGACATGGTCCTGTTGCTCTGCGGTGGGTCGGTTCGCGCGCAAGTGCTTCAAGTCCTCGGTGGCGGACGGGTCATGGTCGAGCTCGAAGCGGACAGCGACATCGACAAGCTAATCGAAGACGTTGGAGAAGTGCCACTGCCTCCCTACATTCGACGGCCGCCCGAGGAGGCAGACAGGGCGCGCTACCAAACCGTTTATGCCCGCAGATTCGGAGCGGTGGCTGCGCCGACTGCCGGGCTTCACTTCACGAAACACTTATTAAGTGCGCTGGAAGAGGCGGGACACCAAACCGCGTACGTGACACTCCACGTCGGGCCAGGCACGTTTCGTCCTCTGCAAGTCGATCGATTGGACGATCATCGGATGCATGAAGAGAGCTACGATGTGCCGCAGCCCACGGTCGAGGCGATTGCCCGGGCGCGTGCTGAGCGTCGGCCCGTGGTTGCCGTAGGGACCACTGTCGTCCGAACACTTGAGGCTGCTCTTGATTCAGCCGGCCACCTCCGGGCCGGCATGGGCCAGACGCGGTTGTTCATCAAGCCACCGTATCGATTTCATTTCGTCGATCACCTCGTCACCAATTTCCATCTACCCCGTTCCACGCTATTGGCGTTGGTGATGGCGTTTGCGGGCGTGAAGCTCACGCAGCGTGCCTATCAAGAGGGGATCGATCGCAGGTATCGATTCTATAGCTACGGTGATGCCATGCTGATTCGCGGAGCGGGGACATGACACTTCCGACTTCCGGCTTTTCGTTTCGCGTGGAGGCGCTTGATCGGTCGGCTCGCTGCGGTGTGTTCACGACACCCCGGGCGGCGATCGAAACACCTACCTTCATGCCGGTCGGAACTCAGGCCACCGTGAAGTCACTCACTCCTGAGGAAGTCGCATCGACTGGTGCCCGCATCATCCTCGCCAATAGCTACCATCTGTGGCTTCGGCCCGGCGCGGAGCTGATAGCGCAGCACGGTGGCGTGGTCGGCTTCATGAAATGGCCGCACGCACTGCTCACCGACAGCGGTGGCTATCAGGTCTTCTCGCTTGCGAAGCACCGAACCATCGACGATGACGGGATTACCTTTCGATCCCATCTCGACGGCACAGAGCATCGGTTGACGCCCGAGAAAGCGATGCGCGTGCAGGCGCTACTTGGTTCGGATGTCGCGATGGTACTCGACGAGTGTCCGCCAGGCGGAGCGTCGAGGTCGGCGGTCGAGCAGGCAATCGCCCGTACGACCGAGTGGGCGAAGCGCTGCCTTCGAGTGCCCGCAGCAGAAGGGCAGGCCCGGTTTGGGATCGTGCAAGGAGGCATTGAGCGCGATCTGCGGCTTGCGCACCTAGGGGCGATCGCGGCGCTCGATGTGGACGGTGTCGCGCTCGGCGGATTCTCGGTTGGGGAGCCTTCGTCGGCGATGTACGACGTGCTCGGCGATGTTGGGCCTGAGATGCCAGCGGATCGCCCTCGGTATCTCATGGGGGTCGGCACCCCGTCGGATCTCCTTCGTGCGGTGGAGTGCGGGATCGACCTCTTCGATTGTGTTCTGCCGACCCGGAACGCGCGCAACGGACAGGCCCTCACCTGGGGCGGCCGGGTCAATCTCCGTCAAGCAAGACATCGCGACGATGAGGCCGCGCTCGATCCGCAATGCGATTGCCGCGTGTGCACGACCCATTCGCGCTCGTATCTCCGCCACCTCTTCAAGGCCGAGGAAATGCTCGGCCCGCGGCTACTCTCGCTCCACAACCTTCACTTCTACGGTGCGCTGATGCGTAGGGCGCGCGAAATGATTCGCGATGGAGGGCTCGGTCCATGGGTGCGCGCCACACTGGCCCAGATGCACGAGCTCGATGAGATCGGCGGTTTGCGGGGCTGATCCCGCTCGGGGCCGGACGCCTTCGGCCTCGGTTGGTCCCGCCCAACCGCCCCACGCTATCGCCTAGAATCTGCGCATCCTCGATTGACGACAATCTGGCTGCGCGGTATGGCCACGCCCTCGAAGGTAGGGGCATGACACAAACGAAACGCGCACTGATATCGGTCTCCGACAAGACGGGCGTCGTCGAGTTCGCCAGAGGGCTCTCGGAGGCAGGAGTTGAAATTCTGTCAACAGGCGGGACGGCCCGCGCACTTCGTGAAGGTGGCGTCCCTGTGGTCGACGTCTCGGAGTACACCGAATCCCCTGAGATCATGGACGGGCGGGTGAAGACACTGCATCCACGGGTTCATGGTGGGATCTTGATGCGTGACACCGCGGACGATCACGCAGCGCTTGGCGGCATCGGCGGCAAGCCGATCGACCTAGTGTGCGTCAATCTCTACCCGTTTGAGCAAACCGTGGCCCGCGGCGCGTCGCATGAAGAGACCATCGAGAACATCGACATCGGCGGCCCCTCCATGGTTCGAAGCGCCGCTAAGAATCAGGCGCGTGTGCTCGTTGTCACCGAGCCGGGTGACTACGACGAGGTCCTTCGAGCAGTGCGGTCTGGCGATGGACCAAGCGCTGAGCTCCGCGCAAGGTTGGCCTCCAAAGCGTTTGCGCAGACGGCCGCCTACGATGGCGCGATTGCCGCGTACCTGACCTCGCACGACACCGACTCGAAGTTTCCTGGCGCTCTGACATTGAGCTTCGCCAAGGCATACGACGTGCGATACGGTGAAAACCCGCATCAACAGGGCGCATTCTACGTCGAACGCAATGCGCCCGCGGGCAGTCTCGCGCTCGCCGAGTCTCTCGGTGCCGGCGGAAAGCAGCTTTCGTTCAACAATCTTGTCGATGTCGACGCCACCATCGAGGCGGTGCGAGAGTTCGACCAGCCCGCCGCCGTCGTCGTGAAGCACACCAATCCGTGTGGCGTGGCGCGTGCAACGACCTTAGAAGAGGCTTACCGGATCGCAAGGGAAGCGGACGCGCAAAGCGCGTTTGGCGGCATCGTTGCGCTGAATCGCAAGGTAGACCAAGGCACTGCCAATGCAATCGCCGAAACGTTCATCGAGTGTGTGATCGCGCCCGGGTTCGCGCCCGAAGCATTGGAGCGGCTTCAAAAAAAGAAGAACCTTCGCATTCTCGCGACCGGCGAATGGCTTTCTGCGGACTACACGGCGCTGCAGTTCAAGCGCGTGGGCGGTGGCTTGGTCGTTCAGGATCGGGATGCAACCGGTCCGAGTGAAGTGCGTGGCGGCAAAGTCGTTACCCAGCGGGCGCCTACCGACGAAGAGTTTCAAGCGCTCGATTTTGCATGGCGCGTGTGCAAGCACGTGAAATCGAACGCAATCGTCTTCGCCAAGCCCGACCGGACGGTTGGCGTGGGGGCAGGGCAAATGGCACGTGTGACCGCAGTTGGGATCGCGTCGCAGAAAGCTGGAGAGCTCTCTCGCGGCGCCGCGATGGCCTCAGACGCCTTCTTTCCTTTCCCCGATGGCATTGAAGCCGCCGCCGAGGCTGGCATCACGGCCGTCGTTCAGCCTGGCGGATCAAAAGGCGATGATGCAGTGATCGCTGCAGCCGACGCGGCGGGGCTGGCAATGGTATTCACAGGCGTTCGTCACTTCCGGCACTAGCGATGCGGATTCTCATCGTTGGTGGCGGCGCGCGCGAGCATGCATTGGCGTGGCGCCTCTCGCGCGACCCTGCGGTCGAGATCATCGGGGCGCCTGGCAATGCTGGCATCGCGGCGCTGGGACAAACCCTCGAGATCGATCCGGCCGACGCCAAGCAGGTGGTGGGTTTGGCAAAGCAGGAATCCGTCGATCTTGCTGTGGTCGGACCGGAAGCCCCACTCGTGGCCGGGGTCGTCGACGCTCTTCGCGAGAACGGGATCGACGCGTTCGGGCCTGACCAAGACGCGGCGCAACTCGAAGGCTCCAAGATTTTCTCAAAGGAGTTCATGGCGCGACACGGTATCCCGACCGCCGGCTTTCGTGTCTTCGAGGATCCCGATGCGGCTACTCGCTACATCGAGGAGGCCCGCCGTCCGTTGGTCGTAAAGGCCGACGGGCTTGCCGCAGGGAAGGGCGTCATCGTAGCGAGCACAGCCGCGGAGGCAATTGCGGGAGTTGACCGCATCATGCGCGATCGTGCTTTCGGTGACGCTGGCGATCGGGTTCTGATCGAGGAATGCCTGGTTGGCCAAGAGGTGAGCTACCACGTCGTCGCGGACGGCAACCGATTCATACCCTTGGCGCCGGCGCAGGATCACAAGCGTGCATTCGACGGAGACAACGGACCCAATACCGGTGGCATGGGCGCGTACTCTCCGCCGCCGGTCGTGACCCCCACGGTCGAGCGGAAGATCCTCGATCGGGTGATCGAACCCACGCTCCGGGGAATGACCGCGGAGGGCAGACCGTTTCGCGGCGCTCTCTTCGTCGGTTTGATGATCGTCGAAGACGATCCCTGGGTGCTCGAATACAACGTTCGATTTGGTGACCCGGAGTGCCAGACGCTGGTCACGCGCTGGGCGGGATCGATCCTTCCCCTCATCCGCGGTTCGGCGCAAGGAGACTTCGGGGATCTGCGTCCACGGTGGGAAGCCCCAGCATCGCTTTGTGTGGTGCTTGCATCGGGCGGTTACCCTGGCCACTACGAAAAGGGGAAGCCGATCACAGGTCTCGAAGTCGCAGCTACCGTTCCGAACGTGACAGTCTTTCACGCAGGCACGCGCCTAGAGGGCGATACGGTTGTGACCTCGGGAGGCCGCGTGCTGTCGGTCACGGCTATTGGGGCCGACATCGATGAAGCCGCTGCCCGTGCTTACGAAGCCGCTGGCAAGATCGACTTCGAAGGAAGGCAGTTGCGCCAGGACATCGGCTGGCGGGCGCGCACTCACTGATGGACGATATCTCTGCCCTTGTCGACATCCTATCCCGCGGAGGCGTCGTCGCGTGCCCCACTGAGACCTGGCTGGGCTTGTTGGCCGACGCGCGAAACGGGGCTGCGATCGAACGAGTGGCAGCACTCAAACAGCGGCCAGTCGATCTGCCGTTCGCCTTGCTGCTGCCGAATGCCGAAGCGATAGCGGAGATCACCGTCGAGCCTCCCTCAACCGCTTCGCGGTCACTGATGGAGCGGTATTGGCCCGGCCCCTTGACCATCCTGCTGAAGGCGGCGCCCACCTTGAACCCGCGGCTCGTTCGAGATGGAAAGGTCGGCGTTCGGGTGCCCGGGACGAGCCCCGCCGCGGAGCTGGTTCGCGCATTCGGTCACCCGGTTACAGCGACCAGCGCCAACCAAACCGGCGAGCCCCCCATACGGAGCATCGATGAGCTACCCGCCGCCCTGCGGGAGGCAGTCGATGCGGGCGTTGCGGGGCTTTCTCCCGGTGGGCCCCCTTCGACCCTGGTCGATGCGACTATCGAACCGATACGGGTCCTTCGCGCCGGGGCGATCGAGATTCAGACCGCCGGTCTTTGACAGGGGCGGCCACGCTGCGTCACTCTTGGGCGCACGGAGGACTGATGGCCCTGATCGAAACCGAAGAAGCGGCACGTCGTTTGGCTAGAGCGATCTCGAGCGACCTTGCATTGTACAACGAGGACAAAATTGCGGAGGGCGTACGAAACGACAATTTGTTCGAGGTCATGCAGGAAGAAATTCAAGAAGGCCGCGATCTTTTCGAAAGCCGTGTGGCTCCTGCATTGCTTGCGCGGAACCAGTACGACCGCGCGATTGTCGATCTATTGGTCCGCTCGAAGGCCCACATCGAATCCCCGATGTGGTAGGCCTCCCGTCAACATGACACGAACAGAGCTTCGCCTGGTATCCGTGGTGCTCGTCTGCCTGGCCCTGATTTCCGTGGGGTGCACCCACCGTAAAACGTCCGGGGGGTTGGACGCACAAGTAGAGCCGGTTTGCACGGAGGACAACGAAGCGATGTGTGCATTGCTCTTCGATTGCTGTGAATCGATCAATCTCCTCCCACCGATTCGGGTGAACTGCCTCGATGTTGCCGATCGATGCGACGGGCGTGCGTGCGAGGACCTGTTGTCGGGATACGTCCAATGTGCTCAGCCTCCCCTTTGTCCGACGGACGAGGATCCCGAAGGGGTCTGTGAGCTTTTGAATCAGTGCTGCAACGCAATCGACGTCGTCCAAAGCGAGCGCGTCACTTGCTTGGATACTGCCGCGAAATGTACGCCGGACGACTGCAACAGATTGTTGGCCACCTATTCGGAATGCATTCAATTGACAGCACCCGACGCAGGCATTCCGGCCGCATCCTCAAGTCGTCCGCAATGAGTTGAGCGCCCGCTGAAAGTCTTCAGGCGGTTGGCTCTCGAAACGCATGGGTGCATCGGTAATCGGATGCTTGAACGCGAGCAGCGTGGCGTGAAGTGCCTGACGGCCGAGCTCGGTGGATACACGGCGCAGCTTTGGGTCACCGATCGACTTGCCGTAGAGCGGGTCGCCAAGCACGGGGTGGCCGTGGTCAGCGAGGTGCACCCGGATCTGATGCGTCCGCCCGGTTTCCAAGCGACACACGACGAGCGCAGCGCCGTGCAACGGCTCCACCACCTCGAGGTGTGTCACCGCTCGCCGCCCTCTGTTGCCTTTGGACGTGAACTTCTTTCGGTGGCCCGCATGTCTTGCATGGAGAGTATTGTAAGTGACAGTCAGCGGTGGTCTGCCAACGACGATCGCTTGGTACGCTCTTTCTAGGTCGTGCTTCTGAAACAGCTCGACCAGACGCTCGTGTGCCAGAGGAGACTTGGCGACCACCATCACGCCGCCGGTGTCTTTGTCCAACCGGTGGACGATGCCAGGACGCATCGGGTCGGCACCTCCCCGAACCTCAGCGTGGTGCAGGAGGGCATTCACCAACGTTCCGTCGGGGTGCCCCGGCGCCGGGTGCACCACGAGGCCGGCGGGCTTGTCGACGACCAACAGGTGCTCGTCTTCATGGAGAACCTGCAATGGGATCGCTTGAGGCTCGGCACTCAACGGCTCCGCGGGGGCAGGCTCGATCGTCACTTCGGCTCCCGCCAGTGCCTTGGTTTTCCGGCATACGATCTCGCCGGCTTGCTCGATGCGGCCCTGCTCGATCCAGCGCTGCAGGGCGCTCCTCGAAAACTCGGGGCAGCGCCGCGCGAGGACCCGGTCGATCCGATGCCCGGCGTCCTCGTCGGTGAGCACCACCACGGTCGGCGCCGGCGCCGACATCAGCTACCCGAGTCTCTTGATGAGTTGATGGGCGTTCGTCTGCATGTCGATGTTGCAGAACACGCAGATCCCGAGCTCGGGAGTGAGCTCGTTGCAGTGCTTGGCGAGCTCGGCAATGGCTGTTTCGTCGTAGCGCGACCGATGGCCTGCCGGCCCCGCGAGTCGAATGTAGACCATCTTAGACGGCGGCGGGGGTTCGTCCTTTAGGGGGTCGTAAGCTGCAATCGCGGGACGGTCGCCACAGGCGGCGACGATGTCGCTCGGCTTCCAAGCCTCCAAATCGAAAACGACGGGCGGCATCTTGGGAGGCAAGAACCCGAGAAACGCGCGGAGCGCTGCACGGTTGGCCTTGCCGTGTTTGAACTTCTCGTCTGCGCTGAAGACCACCGCCTTGGCCTACAGGTCGCCGGCTAGCTTGGCTACCGCCTCACATGTGGCCTTGTTTTCCTTGGTGCGTCGGAATCCGGACTCGCTTATGGATTTCGGAGCGATGACCGAGAACACATAGCCCTCTGGCGCCTCACGGATCCATCGGCGCACCGTACCGGCGCCCGGGATGGCGATCTCCGTATCCGAGATCTCCACCGCCGCAAACTCGCGCCAGTAACGGCTGACCGGAACGGGAAATCCCGAACAAGCGACCACAAACATTGCGGCGAAGTATAGCCGTTTTGGGGCAGAAGGCCCGGGCTCGGTGCCTTCGGCGGGAATTCCGGATTCGGGACGAGCCTCTGATAGAGTCGCAACCGTGCCGGACTTCGGTTTCGATGCGTATGCACTGGATGATCTGGATTCGACGGGGGTACCGCCTTCGTTGAAGGTCGCGCGCGATCTGATCGCGGCAGGCAAACCCCGATCCGCACTCGAGATCCTGGCCGAGCACCATCAGCACCTCGCCGACGATCCGGATTACTTGATGCTCTGCGGTGAGGCCTGGCTCGCGGCAGGCCATGCTCCGCGCGCGCAGCATGCATTCCTCGGGGCGATTCGGGTTGCACCCAAGGACCCGCGTCCCCTTCGCCTGTTGGCCGACCTGCTCGTCGAGCGTGGGGAAAAGGCACGTGCGCGGCGCGTCTTCCAAAAGGCCAAGCGCCTCGAGCTCGCTGAGACCACTCGAGCTCCAGGCGCCGCAGAAGAAGTGGACATCCCGAATGACCTCATCGCGGCCGCCGAGCGCGAAGAACGAATCCGCCAGACTCCTTTCAACCCCCGCCGGTTGCTTCTCGTTCTTGCGGTCGTTGTGGCAGTGGGGCTCTTGACCTCGGCCATCGCGCTGATCCCCGGGCCAGCCCCGGACCTGGCGAAAGACTCACTCACCGTCACAGCGATCGTGGATCCGGCCACCGATGCCGAAGGTGCACCCCAGCTGGAGAAGCCACCGCCTGCGGAGCGAGCTGCCGTAGAAGTTGTGCGCGAGCCGACATTGGTCACCGGCGAGGCACCATCGGCGATCCCAACGGTGTTGGAGCCTGTCATCGAGGCGCCGAAGCCGGAGGCTGCCGCGGCGCCGCGGGCCAAAAAGCAATCGAGGCCCTCAGTCCCGCCCAAAAGAAGGGACGACAGCCCGCCAGCGCCGACCGCGGCTGACCTCGCTGCTGAGCTCACGGCGTCGACCGATGCAGCCGCGCTTACCAGACGTGCGGATACAGTGAGCGCCCGTGACGAGCCCGGCTCCGCAGCTCAGTTCTATCGTCGCGCGCTGGAGATCGACCCCGACTATGCGCCGGCTCTCGTGGGGATCGGACGCAGCCTGCTGCGCGCCGAGAAGTATGCCGAAGCCATGCGCAACGCGAGCCGGGCTCTGCAGCTTGCTCGAGGGGTGGATGCTCGTCCTGGGCTTGAGGCCGAAGCGCTGTATCAAATCGGTCGGGTTCATCATGAGCGTGGCGAGGAGGACGCCGCTCGTCAGCTCCTCCGACAATCGATCTCGCTTCGCCAAACCCCCGCGGAGGCTTGGTTTTACCTCGGAGAGTCACTATCACAGGACAACTCCCCGGCTGCCCGGGACGCGTACGAGCAGTACTTGGAGCGCAAGCCCAACGGCCATTTGGCCGATCGGGCCCGCCGCGCGATTCAGTAGTACACTCGCGGCATGGCGAAGAAAAAGAACGAACGGCGGGAGGCGCGCAAAGAGCGGGCCAAAGCCGCGAAAGAAGCGAAGCGCGAGGCTGAAGCAGAGGCCTTGAGGACCCGGCGGCGCTGGCGTCTGTCATCGATCGCGGTGGCTGTCTTGAGCATCGTTGTCGCCGCGCTTTCGTACTGGCTCTTGGAAGACCGACGGCTGGTGGGGGTGTCCCTTCTGGTCGGCGGCGTTCTGTTCCTTCTGCTGGCGCTCGGGTCACTCGGTGCCGGAGTCAAACCACGCGACAGGCGGACTGCCGGCTCGATCGACTTCGGTAAACGGGACTGAGACGACTCCATGGACGATGCGCAGTCAAAGCGGTGGGAAGCCGCGGAAGAAGGCATGGAGCTTCTCCATGCCGGCGAAGCTGATCAGGCGGTCACCGAGCTCCTGCGCGTCGCGCATGACGACCCCAACAACGAGTATGCATTCCACTTCCTGGGTCATGCCTATTTCGAAAAAGAAGCTTACCCAGAAGCGCTCAAGAGCTACATCGAGGCGCTCCGGCTCGCTCCCGACTACGCTGGCGCGATGATCGGTGCAGGTCAGACGCTTCGCATGATGGGCGAATACGACCGTGCCATTCGCATGGGGCAGCGCGTGCTCCAAAAAGACCGAGACGATAGTGATGCACTATTCCTGGTTGGGGCCGCCCATTTTCAAAAAGGCGAAAACCAAGCTGCGAAGCGCTATCTAGAGCGCTATCTCGAGACTGGGCCAGAGCTCGAGGTCGCGTTGGAAGTCGAAGGAATGCTGCAAGTCGTACGCGGCGAAGTGTTGCCTTTCCCGGCAGTCGAAGACACGGTAGAGAACTAGGAGGAGAGCGATGACCGCGGACCCGGCCAAGACCCTCGGTTCTCGAGGTGAGTCAGCAAGTGAGGACAAAGCGCGTCTGCGGGACGAGGCCGAACGGTGGCGCAAACAAGACGTCCAACGTGCGGTAGACCAGCACCCACTTCGAAAAGAACGCTTCGCTACGCACAGCGACGAAGAAGTACCAGACCTCCTTACGCCGGCCGACCTCGACGACAACTATGCGCGCGACCTTGGTTTCCCAGGTCAGTTCCCTTACACACGCGGGGTGCAACCGACGATGTACCGCGGTCGGCTTTGGACGATGCGCATGTTCGCCGGGTTTGGCACGCCACGGCAGACGAACGAGCGATTTCGGTATCTACTCGACCAGGGCCAGACCGGGCTCTCCACCGCCTTCGATTTCCCCACATTGATGGGCTACGACAGCGATTCTCCGCGGTCGCTCGGGGAGGTGGGGATGGTGGGCGTGGCGGTCGACACCCTTCGCGACATGGAGATCCTGTTCGACCAGATTCCCCTCGACCGGGTGACGACCTCGATGACGATCAATGGGCCCGCCGCGGTCCTCTTGGGTTTTTACGTGGCTCTAGCCGACAAGCGTGGGGTCGCACGTGACAAAATCGGCGGCACCGTCCAAAACGACTGCCTCAAAGAGTTCATTGCACAGCACGCATGGGTGGTCCCCCCACGCCCCGCGATGCGCATCGTCACGGACACTATCGAGTTCTGTACCGCTGAGGTCCCGCGTTGGAACAGTGTCAGCATCAGCGGCTATCACATCCGCGAGGCGGGATCGACCGCGGCCCAAGAGCTCGCGTTCACGATCGCCGACGGCCTCGAGTACGTGAAGTGGGCAGTTGAGCGCGGGATGGATGTCGACGATTTCGCGCCGCGGCTTTCGTTCTTCTTTGATGTCCACAACGATTTCTTTGAAGAGGTGGCCAAGTTTCGCGCCGCGCGCCGGATGTGGGCTCGGTTGATGAGAGATCGCTTCGATCCCAACAATCCGAGGTCACTCATGCTTCGGACCCATGCCCAAACTGCGGGCGTCTCTCTGACGGCGCAACAGCCTTACAACAACGTGGCACGAGTGGCCCTTCAGGCGCTGGCGGCGGTCCTCGGCGGCACCCAGTCCCTTCATACCAACAGCCTCGACGAGACGTTTGCCCTCCCCACCGAGGAAGCCGTCACGGTGGCCCTACGGACGCAACAGATCATCGCGGAAGAATCGGGTGTCACCAACACCATTGACCCCCTTGCCGGCAGTTACTTCGTCGAGTGGATGACCAACAAGCTCGAAGACGACGCAATGTCCTACATCCGCAAAATCGACGACTTTGGCGGGATGGTCGAGGCGGTAGAGCGCGGTTATCCTCAGCGCGAAATCGCGGCCTCCGCGTACCGCCTTCAGCAGCAGATCGAGAGCGGCGAGAAGACGATTGTCGGTCTGAACAAGTACGAACAAGAAGACGGGTCGCAAATCCCGACCCTGCGAATCGACGAATCGATTCAGCGTGAGCAGCTCGAAGGATTGGCGAAGATCAAGGCCGAGCGAGATGAGCACGAAGTCATTCGGACGCTTGGTTTGATTCGCGAAGCCTGCAAGAGCGACCGCAACGTCATGCCTGCCATCGTTCAAGCTGCAAAAGCCTACTGCAGCGAGCAAGAGATCTGCGATGTCTTCCGGGAGGTCTTCGGCCAGCACCAAGACCGGCCGGAGTTCTGACGTAGCGCCAATGCCAGCATTGCCGCGGGCCGGGTCACCTATTTCTATAGACAGGGACGGTGGCAGTGGCAGTGTCGGTGTCAGTGACAGTGCCAGTGACAGTGCCAGTGTCGGTGTCAGTGACAGTGCCAGTGTCGGTGTCAGTGACAGTGCCAGTGTCGGTGTCAGTGACAGTGCCAGTGTCGGTGTCAGTGACAGT
>CAJHXN010000150.1_pt1 | contig 19026 bp, 7 predicted proteins | sample 9198401 | NCBI WGS metagenome assembly CAJHXN01 (sample SAMEA7708334, study PRJEB35096) | sediment metagenome | biome: marine neritic benthic zone biome [ENVO:01000025]; feature: sediment [ENVO:00002007]; material: shallow marine sediment [ENVO:03000034] sea grass bed [ENVO_01000059] ... | reverse complement strand
TACAGCCAGGGCATCGACGAAGACCGCTACCTCGGCCCGCGTAAGAAACGCTAGCGTCCGGCTGGAATCGACCACACCTTCACCAGAGGCCGCTACCTCAACCAAGAGCTCGTCGACAAAGGCTTCGCCCACGCTGTGTAGTCGTTGCGTTGAGTTCGTTACCGCGACCGTGGCCGAGCCCGGTACCGAGTCCGAGACGGAGACCAGGCCGAGTCCGAGACGGAGACCGAGGTTGTGTGGGCGTGACAGGTATAGGTGCTCTCTCACCCACAGGGATACCATCAGGACACCCAATCAGCGGGCGGTTTCGCTAGTCGGTTGGTTCGAAACGGATGCCGTCAGGCGTCGATACCTCACGCAAAGCCATCAGCTTCTTCGAGGATTCGGGTCGTCGTACGAAAGCTGCCAAATGTTCGGCGGTGGTCTGAGAAACGTCAGACAGAACCGATTCGAACACTGCCTTCGGGTCTTTCCCAATACGACGGGCCACGTGATGAATAAGGCTGAGGTGCAGGATGTTATCTCGCGGATCGTTCCGAAAGCCTTCGATGTCATGCGCGAGCAGCGCATAACGTAGCAGATTGGGTTCCCGGTCGTTCAAGGCTCTCTCCGCAGCTTCGCCACTTAGGGTCATAATGCTTCTGGCCTCATAATCCGAAAGCGTTGCTCGAATCTTTGCCTTGTCCTCGGTCCCGAGCCGCAGGTATGCATCAAGCGCTTCCGTGAGAGCCTCGAGAGGTTCATCGACTGCGCGCTCCTGACCTGGCTCGGATACAACGAGTGCCGCCAGTAAGGAAAGACAATGATCGATAGGTTTCACGTACGCTAGAAGCCTGCGCTAGTTGGAGGAAACATGTAGTTTCCAACGCGATGATACCCGGCATCCAACAGTTGGTTCCACTCTCGATAGAACACCGTCGTGGGAAAGCGGGATCCCGGGTCGTTGTAGAAGTTCCGGTATCCGGGCTCCGAGCCGAGATAGAAGGGCTTTCCAGCGTCGATACCACCCTGAATCCAGGCATCGTTGACCCTGTACGCAGAATCCCAGTCCGGATCGTTCAACCGTCGCATTCCAAGCCGCTCTCCTGCTTCGGTGTCCGGCTGGCGACCGATGACCAGCTCTTGAGCTGAGCTACTGCTCTGTCGGTAAGCTCGCCACGCGGCTCGCTCGGTCGTTGTGCTCTCAAAAGGCGCACCCCGGGCCTTGAACTCGCTAAATGAATTGGCTGTCCTGCCCGTTCGGGCGGGTAGGAGTCCGACGTTTCCCGATGTGCCTCCAGCCCGGGCAGGCAAGAGTGGAACACTTCGGCTCCTTGGTTGAGGGGCCGGGGTGGCAGCATTGGTATTGAATCGAACCGCGCTTGCGGCTCGATTGCTCCGTTTGAAGAGCCGCGCGGCACCGCCGCCGAAGCCGGTTGCCGGATCGACCACTGTTTGTGCAGCCGCGTGGAAGTCGCCGGTCTGGATCAAAGTGCTGGCGAAGTCGAACGTCGCAGCTCCGGCTCCAATCCCTGCGCCGACAGCGACGATTGTGCTCCAGTTTGCAATGACCCATCCCGCCGCCAGGATTACCGGGACAGGAACCTCTCCGCTCGGGTCGACGAAAACGGTCGGCCGGTTGTACGAGTAGGCGTAGGCGTTGAGCGCTTGAGGCTCAGCGCCTACGCGGTCGAAGCTCTCACCGCCGTCGTTCAGGGCCCGGTCCGGCGAAAGAAAACGGCCAACTTTCGTGTCGTAATAGCGTGCACGAAAGTAGTGCAGCCCGGATTCCGGGTCGTATTCCTGTCCGGTATATGAGTACTCGGGAAAGCCCTCGGTGCGGTTGCCGACCCTTGCGCTGATGTCGCCGTAGGGCGTGTGAGTCGTGCGCTCGAACACTCCGTTCGGGTCGGTCACCGGTCCTGGCTCGCTGGTGATCAATCCAACCGAGCCGAGGACATCGGCGTGCAGGTTGTACACGCGTAAGAGCTTGGGAGGCTGATAGCCACACCGATTTACTCCCATCAGCGGAAAGGCAAGAGCTCCGAGGAGGAACACGATGAGAAAAGGAGACCACCTCATTTGAATCGACTGTCTCATTAGGGTGCCGCCTTTCCCCTGCCGCGTCCTTCGTATTCGCTCATCACCGCGCGTTGGCCGCCCACGAAGACGTGCTTGTAGTAGCGGGCGCCGATCAGGTCGATCTCGTAGTCTTCATCGACGTAGAGACGATCGACGGTTGCTTGCGTCTGTCCTGACCAGCCCGCGTCGCAGCCCGTCAATGTGGGGCACTGGATCTTGTGGACTCGTCTGCCGCTGTTGTCGTAGCGAAAGAGTAGATAGCCTCCCATCTCGAGCTGGATGTGTTCGAGACGATTCTGGCTATCCCAGGTGAATGCCTGGGTGCCTCCCACCACGTCGCGGGAAGCCAGGTTGCCTTCCCAGTCGTAGTGGTAGTCAAACGATCCACCGTCGGTCCTGAGGGTCATAGCGTGGGCCCCAGCTTCGGGAGCGCCACCGTACTCGAGGGTGGCTGTCCCCTTTTGCTTCAGGTTACCCGCGGCGTCGATCGTGTAATTGAGAGCGCCATAGTTGTACGTGCCAGTGCTCGCTGCGGACTTGATTCGATGCAGGATGTCGTATGTGAAAGTCTGGTCGACCAGGTTTAGAGCATCATCGATTTGGGTCACGTTTCCAGCCGTGTCGTACGTGTAGTTCAGGTCTTGCACCGTTGCGGTTGGCCCCTGAGTCCATATCCGGTCGAGGCGATAGTCGATGGGATCGAACTCGAAGTGCGACGTGAAATCCCCTTTGGCGTAGTGCATCGAAGTGAGCCGACCGTTGTCATGATACTGGAGGTCATCAACCCATACGCCTTGCTGACGGCTGGACACTTCGTCCAAGACGGTTCCATCATACGTGAAGTCGAAGAACTCGCCGTCCGGGAACTTCTTGTCGATGACCCGATCCAGGAGGTCGTAGTTGTATCTGAACAGGTATGAAGTGCCGTTCGCGTGCCCGGCGAAAGCGTTTTGCACAATCACTTCCTTCGTCATCGCTTCGCCACTGAGGAAGTAGTTGTATTTGATTTCTACGTCGGAGTTCTGCTCGGTGCAGAGTCGGCCAATGCCCCTTGTGCACAGGTCATACGTGAAGCTCTTGTCCTCTCCGTTATCGACATCGAAGGGTTCCAGGTCCTCCCATGTCATCCTGCCGAGGACGTCGTAGTGGTACTTGACGTCTTTGCCTGCAAGCGCGGAGTCGAGGAACGTCATATTGCCGTTGAGGTCGTAGTCGAACTCCCATCGACGTCCGCTGTTGAGGTCCAATACGTCATTCGGCTTGTAGAGTCCCGTGCGTCGGCCCAAGTAGTCGTACGTCAAGAACATGTGGTTCGGATGCGTTGTCGCGGGCCCATTCGGCGTCGAAACGTCCGGGCCATTGACTTCCTCGATACGTCCAAGCGGATCGTAGGCGAAATAGGTCGAGTTACCGCCAATCTCCCAGACTCTAGTGACCTGACCACGGTTGTCTGTGTAGGTGATCGTACTTCGGTTCGGGGTGCCGAAGCTCGTGGCAAACTTCCCGCTGACGTTGCCGACGTCGACGAAACGGGAGAACGAGTCCAGCTGACCCAGGGCGGAATGGTCGGTTTGCTCCTTACGGCCAAGTGGGTCGTAGGTGTGCGTCAAAAACACCGAGGAATCGGTGAAGCATTGCTGCGGAACATCTGGGTTCAAAGTACTAAACGATAGAGACTCGCACTCAAGTTGCCCTAGCTCGTTCCAGCTTTGGAGCGTCACATAGTGTTTGTTGGGCTCACTTGCGCGGCGCGTCGTGGTCGTCTTGTATGAGCGACCCAGGCCATCGAAGTAGTTGTAGCTCTTCGAGGCGATCTGGCCTGGGGCGTCAAACGTGCGCGTTTCCACGTACTGATTACCCGGATCGGGAACATTGTTGTAAATGTATTCAGCAAGCTGCTGGTCGCAGCTGTCGGTGATAGTGACGGGGCTTGTCGAGCTCGTCTCCCAGTTGCCGATCAAGCGATCGAAGCCATCGAAGGTCCGGCAGCTGAGGTGGCCGTTCGCATCGAGCACCTTCTCGACGCGGCCTGTTCGCGGCTCGATCTCGTACTCAGCGATGTCGCCCTGAGCGTCCTCGACCTGCGTGACGAACGCGTAGTAGGTCCCGTCATAGGTGACTTGCGTCGTCTCGTGGCCCGCCGTGGAGGTCGATGGATACGAGGGGCCGGCAGCCTCCGCAGCCGCGTAGGCCGTCGGATTCCACCCCTTCACGGGATTGCCGTACTCGTCATACTCCTGGCGGGAGTTGGTGTTGGGCAATCCATCAGGATTGACGTTCACCTGCTCTTGTCGGGTCACCAAGCCTTCGGTCGGTGCGATGTTGTGGTCCTGGTCGTCGTAGTAGAGCTTGGTATGACTCAAGAGCTGGCCTCCGCTGTAGACCTCGGTCTCCCGTGGATACCAGATCAGCCAATCGGTCGTGTTGGGCGACGAAGGATAGTAGGTATACGAGTAGATGTTATCACCCGTGGCGGCAAGGCTGCCGTCGGGGCCGGCGTCTTCCGTGCTTTCCAGGTAACCGTAGGTGGCGTTGTTCGTCGTCTTTTGAGCGGTCTTCACCGCGCTGCTCTTGCTACTGTTCTCGCTTCGCCACGCGTGGGTTTCCATTTCGCTGATGAACCAGCCGCCCTCCGCGGTAGAGACGATCGTGGGGGTCAGCTCGGTTCTCGACTTCCAGAGCCAACTGCTTCCGTTATCGACGCCGGTCTCACTCAGCTCTGGAATCGAGGGAAAGTCGATCTGTTGTCGGTAAATGGTTCGAGTGATTCGCTGGTCCTCCACGATCGCGTCATTCATGCGCATGCCGAGCAGTTCGCGTTCCACCGTGTCATAGCGCGGCTTCGCATAGCTGAACTCGGTTGTCGTGGTCGGCGTACCGGCCCGGCCGTCAGAGACGGTCTGATCCTTCACCACCCAGGTCGCCTTACCGAGGCTCAAGATCGTGTTGGGCGGACTGTGTGCCTTCGAATTGCCATCGAGGTCAGTGACCGCGACATCGATGTACTGCACCGACGGGTTGTAGTTGATCGCGGTCTCGCCACCATACTCGTTCGTCACGTTGATGAGAAGCGTTGCCGGACCGGTGTGCAGATGAACATCCCAGGAACGGTCGTAGCCACTGTAGGCGGAGTCATGTTCGTTTCCAGGGGTGCCCCTGAGGTCATTTACGACGACGATGTCAGGAAAGCCGTCGCCGTTCACGTCTGACAGTTCTCTGATGCTGTTGGTAGTTGCGCTCAACGCGCCGGAACCGTTGGAGAGTCGCTCCGGGTCCATGTTGTAGTAGTCGTTGAACGAGATGTTACTGTCGTTGAGGATCGGAAGGTTTAAGGTCATCAGGGGGTCGCCCTCAGTCCAACCTGGAGTGCCGGCCTCGTCGTTGTACAGATCGGGCTGGGCAAGCATGTCCTCGCGGAATCCGTAGTAGTACCACCACATTCGTTCGAACGACCACCAGACGGGGTGGCGAAGATAACGGCCATCTCCGAGCCCGTAATAGACCCACAGGTCGCCAGCATCGTACGAACCTGGGGGATCAGGTGCGCAATAGGTTCCGGGATCGCCAGGCTCACATGCAAGGGAGCGCAACAGGTCGAGCACTCCGTCACCGTTGAAGTCAAAATAGGACTCCACCAAACCGCGGGTCTTGATCACCGTTGCCTCAAAGAAGGGCGGTGGGTCATCGCTCTTGAAGGCCTTTTGGACTCCACGTGGAGGAAACATCAGGTAGTAGTCATCCTCGTCGTCTTGGATGACGTCTTTGACTTGCGCGCCGGTGTTAAAGTACGTTCGCACTCTGGACGTGGAACTCGTAATCGGGAAGGGCATGCTCGGGCCGGGGCCAAACGCACGGTCCGGAAGGCCGTCGCCGTTGACATCGTAGAACTGTTTCAATGTCGAGAGCTGAGTGACCTGGTCGGCGGATCCGCCCTCATGGGACACCAGACCCCAGTCCTTCAACTCGCGGACTTCGTTGGCGCTAAAGCCAGAGCCGGTGTTGTAGGAGACGTAGACCTCGGTGCCGTTCTTTCGCGAAATGTGGTCGGGCCGCCCATCGCCATTGAGGTCCATCAACTGCGACATCAGCTGGTAGTTGTCGGCCCCGCTTGCCTCGATGTAGGCCACGTGTCGTTTGTAGCTTCCCGAGGTTCCCACATTCGGCGCCGTCCAGTTTGTAATCGGGGCGTCGAAGCCAGTGCCGTTATTGAGATAGACTGTCCATGGACCGTTGGAACGGCTGATCACGCGGTCGGGGAGACCGTCCCCGTTCATGTCGGTAAAGTCAGCGACGGTGACCGTCGATGGCGTGCTGGCGGCTCCAACGTCGTACCCTTCTGAAATACGCCAGTAGCCAGTGTCCGAGTTGAGATCGACGCTCAAGGTTCCGTGGCCCTGAGTGACGCACGTCTCTTTGAAGGAACAGTAATAGATGCTTTGTCCACAGCCCTCGTTGGACGGTGCACTCCATGACCAAACGACCGGCGCCGCATACGACGGAACGCCGCTCGCGTTAACCGACCCAAGGGCCACTTCCCATTTCGGCTGACCACTCTGATAGGCGGTGAACAGCACGCGGTCCGCGATCCCATCGCCGTTGACGTCCATGAGCCGCCCACTGGTGGTCTCGGTGACAATGGGCGTGGTCGATGAGTTGTTCCACTTGGACAGGACACCGTCGTAGTTGATCATCGCGGTCCCAAGATCGTGGTTCACCGTAATGCCTGTTGCTGAATAGCCAGGCGTCGGATCGGAGTATTCGAACTCGGTCCGTGTCTGAAAGGCCGTGTTGTCGCTGCCGTACCGCTGAATGGCGATCAGTTTGGAGTACGGGTCGGTGTGTGCGTTGTTCGGGTCAAAGGGAACGGGCTTCGCCGCGTACACGAGCTCGTACTTGGCAAGCATCAAGGCTCCAGGCAGCGGATCGCCCAGGCTCGGCCCGGGGGTGTCCTCGATCAACTTGGAGGTCGAATCCGGAACCAACCCCGATGCGACGTAGAGGAGCCGCCGAGTGAACTGAGTCTTGAATCCAGCCCGGAAGGACATCGGCCTGTCCTCTACCTCGGCGTTTTCGCCCCGAAGCTCCCACACAAACTGAACGAGTCGCTTGGCGGAGTCTGCAACACCGGGTTTCGTGTTCCAGCTGTAGCGAATCTCAGTCGGGTAGAGATTCGTTCCCTCGCCGAAGTCGGTATAGCTGATTCGAATCTGGTTGCCTCGTGGGTCTTCGATCCTCTCGAGCATCCACCGAAAGATCGTGTCGGTGGCCCCGGGGCGCGGATCGGAATGGGTCAATCGACCACCGCTGCTCGAACCGTACGTATACCGCATACCGTCCGGCGTAATCACCGTCCAGGTATTCCCACTCCGCGTAATCTTGGAGAAGTCCTTGCGAAGCTTGTGGTACTGACCGGAGACGCCGTTGTCAGGTACCATGAGCTCCCCGTCGAGCTCAAAAACATCCTCGTCGTCGTCGACACCGTCGTACCGTGGGTTCGGGCAGCTTGACCCCTCGCCGTAACAAGGATTGCCGAATCGAGTCGAGCGCTCGATGCGACCGAAGTAGGTGATATTCCAGCCGTACCCGTACTCGCTGTGCTTCATCAAGCTGCTGAAGCTGAGGGTGATCGATGGAGTCAGACCGCCCGTCCCCGGCGGAACCGGAAACGGGAACGCGTAACTCGCCGAACCCATTCGACCGTCGACTTGCACCGCGCCGGGAATGGCCACGTTGGGCGAGTTCCGCGTTTCGGGGTCGGTGAATGGAGCGTACTCGGCGTGCGCAGGAGTCACTGCAACCCCGAGACACACGACGAACAGAAAAATTGAGGTAGGGTGCAGGCATTTCATCGCCATTCTCTCCCTAATTTAGAAGCAGCCCCATTCATCGCAGTAGACTCGGTCGTCTTCCCAGGCGACGAAGCTGTTGTCGCCGCCAAGCCAGACGTCGTCACCCGTAAAGAACCCGTCGCCACTCGAGTCGCATGCGAAGATGCAGCTGTCATACGCAGGCGGCAGGACAAACGGGACGCTCAGGTCGTAACTGCTACCCAAGTCGATCGGCCCAAGCAGACTGAAGTCGTTAAAGCCGCCGCCTCCAAGCGTGGGGGACGAGCCGATCGGGTCGAAGAAGAAGCTTCCGCCACCGGAACTGCCCGTAGAGCTGCTGCCACCGCTCGCCGCGAAGCCGGCCGCAAGCGCTGCGTCCACCCTGCGAGCAATATCGTTGTGTCGCTGCTGTTCGATGGAGCCGATGTCCGCAGCGTTTGATGTGCCTCCGAATCCGAACTCGTTGCCGTTCACCGAGAACGATCCTTGCACGCGCTCTCGCCCAGTGAATCTGGCGTTCAGTTCACCGGAGAGCAGGCTGTCGTTCGTGAACGGATTCACATCTTGAACGGTTGCGTTGAACTGGGGTCCGCAGCTGAATCCACCAGCGCCAAACGAGCACCCGACCCCGACCGATGCGCTGCCGGAGAACGTGGAGGCGCGGGAAACCCCTGCCGTAGGTCGCGGTAACACGCTAACGTTGCCCTTCTCGTCGAGCTGACCGCCGTCGTCCTTGTTCCCGGGTGGGGGCTTCGGGGGCACGCCGGTATCCGGGGGTACCCGCGCCTGATATCCGTCGGGGTCGACAAAGTTGACCGGGTTGTTCAACACGTAGGCATAGCGGTTCAGATTCTGCGGGTCCGAGAGGCTGGGAACGATCGAATCCGGCTGCAAGAACTGCCCGTACGCGGGGTCATACCAACGCGCGCCGTAGTTATAGATGCCCACGGCTTCGACGAATCGTTGTGCCGTGAAGCCAAACTCCGGCACTTGATCGGATTCGGGATCGGCCCCTGGAACGATCTGACCGTAGGTTTGGTACGTCTTTCGTCGTAGCGTCCCGATTTCGTTGCTCGTGTAGACCGAGCTCTTCAGATAATCCGTATGGTAGTAGGTCTCCGCCAAGGGCGCCGTGGCCATTGCCTGAGAGGTGTATCCCCCCGCGGCGACGAGCGAGATCGCCACCATCGCGGCAAACATCTGGCGCCGTCGTTCGTACAGACCGGCGAAGAACAGCCAGACCAAGAACACCGGCAACATCACCCCGAGGTTCGTTCCGGGGGTGATCTGACCGCAGCCACCCCGCTTGCGGAAGTAATGATCTTCCAACGTCGCAATGCGCGCGCCTCCCAGGCGGAGGTGGATCTTGCCCACGCGGCCCGTCTTGTCCCACTCGAAGTCTGGAGTCATCAGGTATCGATTGACCGAATTGCCCGTCGTAAAGATTCGGTTCATGCGGCCCTCGAGTTCGTACCCAAACTTGCGCAGCTCACCAGCGCCATCCGTGGCTTCGATGAGTTTTCCGCGCTCGTCGTAGGTGTATGTACGTGTCCCTAGTTGCGTGAGGTTTCCGGCATCATCGTAGAAGGCGGAGCCAGGGCCCGCGATCCAGGCCGGCGTATGCGGCCGCGGGGCGCCCGGGTTCGGGTAGATCATCCACGTTCCACCGCAATTGCTTGGAGTCGTTGGAGTCGTCGAAGCCCGACATGTCATGTTGCCGATCGCGTCGTACTCGAAATAATGGACATCCGAGGTCTGGTTTGGACCGATCGCCCCCGATGCCTGAACGACACGATTCAGCGGGTCGTATACGAAACTCCGGTTGCGTGCGGCATCTAGGTGATCCGTCATGGAGGTAATGCGATCACCCGAGTCAAAGGCGTAACCGATCCTCTCGACCAAGCCTGGGTTCTCCAGTCGGATTTCTTTGATGCGGCCCGTTCCGTCCAGGCCAGATGGAACGTTGACATGGTCGTGGTAGTCCGTCTCAGACCTCACGCCGTTTCCGGCTGTCCATGTGCGCAAGCGATTGCTCGCATCCCAGGTGAAGGCGTCCGCGTATGTCACGCTCTCGCTTTCAATGGAGGTGAGATAGCCTCTGCCATCTCGCTTCCATTCCATGGTTCGCGGGCTAAGCGTTCCGCTCGTTGCATTGGTTGTTCGGGGATATTCACGCGTGTCGACCTGGCCAAGCTGGTCATAGGTCGTCCTGAAGTTATGCCAAAAGCCCCCGGTCTTCTGCTTCTCGAACGTGGGACGCCCCGAGAGGTCGTAGCTGTTGACCTGGTAGATGTCGCCGGTGCGCTTGTCCTCCCGTGATCGCAGACGGCCCAGGGCACCGACGTCGTATTTCCACAGGCCGTCGACGGTCCACGACGCGTCGACCTGGCGCCTTTCCTCAACCACGCGATCGAGCGGATCGAAGTCCCATTCAAATGTGCCAATCTCGCCGGACCGATAGACGAGGTTTCCGTTGGCATCGTAGTCGTAGGTGGTGGTGCCCGTGTCCGGGTCGGACAAGGTAATCTTGCGCCCCAAGTCATCATACGTCACGTCGGCCTGGTTATTATTGTGATCGATCGTCGTTTCCAGCTGGTTGACCAAGCTGTACGCGTAAGTTGTCACGTACGGCTCGGCACCCGGCAGGTCGTCCAATCCTTCAACGCCGTGTTCTTGGACTTCGACGAGGTTTCCGAACGCGTCGTATCGCCTCTTCACGACATTGTCGTTGGGGTCGGTCCTTTTCACGAACACATGCGTCTCGCTTCCAGCCGCAACATGCTCGTATTCGTTCGTGTACACGCGACCGGTGCCCGCCAGCGTAGCCTGGCTTTCCCGGCCAAGCGGATCGTACTGGTACGTCGTCACCGGCGGAGCGGTCTCGCCCAAGAAATAGGGCGCACGTTCGGTTGCCACCGTGCCAAGTGCATTGAAGGTCACATCCGCGTCGACGATCGTCTTGCTGTGAGGCCCTTGTGTTTCGTGACGGAAGGTGCGTCCAAGGCCGTCGAGAAAGGTCGTATCCGCCCGTGAGCTTGCCGACTCGCCGGCGGCGTGTGCATAGCGCGAAACGGTAATGCTCGCGGCCGCGGGAGTGTCGTTGTACGTGTAGGTTGAACGCCCAAGGTCATCGGGCTCTTGGACCCGCTTGACCCGTCCAAACACGTCATAGCAGCGCAGCTGAGGATCATTCTGCGCCAGCTGGTTCGGATCTTTTTGGACGTGGACAAGGCCCGCACCCACCGGATAGTCGGCGTCCGCGCCAGTCACGGTGTTGCAGTAGCTATCGGGAGCGTGGGAATACTCCGCGCGATGCGTGAGGCCATTGATCACTGCGGTCACAAAGGTGTGGAACGTAGTGTCGTACTCCATCGTCGTTGTGCCTTCGGCCTGCGAGACGTCGGTATCCGTCGCGTCGTTGCCGCGCGGATTCCTAGCGGTCTTGAGATTGCCGTAAACGTCATACGTATACGTGGTCGTCGGGTCGGCCTTGCCCATCTCGCCGAGGATCGCGACCTGCTTGGTAAGGAGACCCTTTGTCGGCGCGACTGTTCCAGGAGTCGAGCTCGCATCGTTATCATAATAGAATTCGGTTTCGCGCAGAATCGCGCCGGCCGCTGGTGTGGAGCCCGCACGCACGCGCTGAATGGCCACTCGGTTTACGACGTAGTCACCACCGGCTGGCGCATAGATCCTCTCGACATTCCGTGAATCCGCAGGGTTCACATCTCCGTTGGCGTTGGTGTGCTCGCCGTATTGGATCGTGTGAATCGCATTACCGAAGCCATCGTAAGTGTACGCTGTACGAATGCGGCGAGGTTGGGCCGTCCCGTTGTACTCATAGGAATCGACGAGCTCCGGGAGACTCACGTACGGTGGCCCATCCGAGTCGGCGGTGTAGGTCGTGGCGCTCTTGCTCCAGTCGGTTCCCCCGCCGTTTCGCACGACGACCGATTCGGGCAATCCTGCCCGTTCGTTATCTTGGTGAAAGAGACTGACGGACTTGCGGAGGATGGCTCCACCTTCCCCTTGACGAAGCGTGGAGGTCACCTCCCTGAAGCCGCGGAACTCGCGCTCGTCGGGATTGTAGAGGCCGCCATCATAAGAGAGTTCGTTGACGGCGACGTTTCCATGTAGGTCGTCGGTCTTGACCTTGGTTACGAGCTGTCTCACTTGCGCGAGGTCCGGAACGCTATCGTCCCCCGTGTTGTCGAAGTCGGTCGATGGCGAGTACTCAAGGCTGGTGACCCCGCCAAATGGGGTCGTGATGGTCTCAAGAAGGTCCGGGACTACGCCTTTATTGTAGAACACCTGATTGGTTCCGTTCTTGGACTTCACGATGTCCGGCATTCCATCGCCGTTCACATCCATGAGCCGGACGCCTTGGTCCTGCCCATCGACGTTGACGAACTCTTTGCCGGATGGGATGCGCCACGCGCTGGTCGACACCCAGGCATCGCCGTTGTCGCCGTCGCCGGTGCCGACATCGCCGTCGTTGATGAATGTAGCGCGGACGCCCCCGGTTCCGGCGCTGGCCTCTACGACGTCCACACGTCCGTCGCCATTCACGTCGGCAAAACGCACGCCCTCGTCGGTCGAATAGACCTGAGGAGGATCGAGGTCTCGCTCCGGCACGAAGTAGATGTCGACGCTGGCGGGAAGGTTCCAATCGTTGTTCGTGGTGAACGCTTTGTTGCCGTTGTTGATCCGGGTCACTCGGCGGTCGATTCCCTGGTCGTAGAAGGCGGTGACGATGTCGGCGAGTCCATCACCGTTGACGTCGATCGGCGAGTTGCCAAACTCAAAGTGCGCGTCAAATCGCCAGTTATCGCCCGTATCGCTCGACATCGGGAACGTCATGTTGTGATAGGTGCTCTTCGCGCAGAGCGCGTCGCCGAATGCGTCGCATGGCTTGAAATCTTGCGAATAGATGACCGATGCAGGGCAAGACGGCTCGCCGATGCTGTCGAATGACGGGACCGTGGTGCCTCTCACGCTCAAAGAAGGGTAATCGAAGTCGAAGTTCATGAAGGTCGTGCCGATGGGGCCCGCGTTATACGCGACGTAGTTGACGTAGCGTTCCAACCCGACGGGAGTGTTGACACACGTGTGCGTTCCCTCGCCGAACGGGAAGCAAAAGCCGTTGACTTCAAGTCCAGGGCAGTGGAATAGGTAGTGCTGCCTGACGCTGCGCACGACCATGTCCGGCAAGCCGTCCCCGTTTAGGTCTGCCCATCGAGCGCTTCCGCTTGAAGTCATCTGCTTGGGCGCGCCGTCGAGGCTTGTCGCCACCCTCGCCAGCGAAAAAAGGCTGGTGTCGACAGCCGCGCCTGCCTCGACGAAACCCGTCGGATGACCCGCCGGCGAATTCATGAACCAAGGCTGAAAGGGCGGGATGAGGAAGTCGTACCACACACCGCCGAAGAGCGGGACGCCGCTCACGGTTTCATCGACATCCTGCAAGCGCTTGGTATTGACGGCAATATCCGCCTTGCCGTTGCCGGTCAGGTCGAGCAGTGATCGGCCGAGACCCACCGGCTCGCTATCGACTTCCATCACGAAGAAGGGGTCGTCCAGTGGGTCCAGCGCTGCGCCCTCGATAAGCCAGGTGCCGCTCTTGCTCGCCAAGAATGCCGAGCCCGTATTCAGATACACGCCGCTATCGTTCGACATGTCTACGGTGGAGTTGTCAGGGTCACCCTCGTCGATCACGAGCGTCGCATAGCCCTTCAATAGGTCGGGCAAGCCGTCACCGTTCATGTCCGCTAGCCGAACGCCCTGGTCGCCGTTGTTCGAATCGACGAGCGACATCGATGGACCCCAGCTAAAGCTGGAGCTGGTCTCCCAACCGGTGGTCAGCGGGCTGCCTCCGGCGCTGTAGTTCGAACGATAAGTGAAGTTCGTCGTGAGCGGCGGAGTCGGGCTCCCCGCGTTGGCGTCCGTGCCATAGAGCTCGACGCTTGTGAGCAGACTGCGATCTGAATCGTAACTTTCGTCGTAGAGGAGTTTGTATCGACGAATCAGCTCGGTGGCTGCCTTGACGTCGATCTTTTCGAGTCGCTTTGTGATTTCCTGTTTGAAGCCGGCCTTGAAGCGCTCCACGATGTCGGGACGGGAGGTAGACTCGAGTCCAAAGTCGACGGTCCGATTCAGGTTGCCCGCCGTGCCGTAAGAGATCTTCTTCAGGTAGGCGGTGCCGTCGTCGGTCCGATCATACTCGATTTGAATCGTGTTGCCGTGAACGTCCTCTTGCTCGCAAAGCAGCCAAGAATACGCGTCGTCATCGCCAGGGTCGTTCGGGTTTCGAACGATGCAGTTTTCGGTCGCCGCCGCGCCCCCCCGTGCGCCGTAGCGGGAGACCGTGCCGTTCTTCTCACGGACTTCCCAACTGCTGATCGGCGTCGCTTGAACGTTGGCGGGGACGGTGCGGATGTCCCTGAAGGACTCCCGCTTAGTGTGCCACCCGCCTGCAAGCGGTGGGTTGTCGTTGACCAAGTCCTGCCCGTTCAAGACGAACGTGTCCTGGGCGTTCTCGTATGTTGGCGTCCCCTGCTTCAGCGACCTGTTGATCGCTCCCATCGTAAGGCTCCAGCCCGCTCCAACCCATGTGCTGCGCTTTGCGCCCTGACTTGAGTAGGAAATCGCCAGGTTGGGCTGCATGCCGTTGGCTCCCGGAGCCACAGCGATCGGCACCGAGTACGATGCCGAGCCGTCATAGCCGCCGGCGTTGACGCCGCCGGCACCGCCCTGCCCTGCGAGTCCTCGTTCGCTCGCTAGCGTAGAGCCGTCGGTGGGGTTTGGATGCTCTTGGGCTTGGGTGGAAACGGGGAGTACGGCAACCTGGCCTGCCAAGAAGCAGGCCAGGAGCACGACAGACGTCTTACGAGAACGCAACATCGGCTTTCCCTTTCGGTCTTACGAGCGTTGAGAGGTTGAGGGTTTACGTCTACGAGGGTCCGGCCGACACAACGCGAGGAGAAGCAAGAATGCACACAGCGCGGGTCCGTTCACGCCTTCGAGCGGGCTCACGCTGCCTCCACAGCCGGGCTTCTCTCGGTTCGTCCATGGCTTTGCGCAGTAAGAGTCCGCGCCATCGGGATCCGCCGACCCGGTGGCTGACAGTCCGGCATCGTAGTCAACGGTGGTATCACCGTCATTGTCGATGCCGTCTTGGCACTGTGGGTTTTCACGTGCCGCATGCGGCGCGAAACAGCCCACGTCGCCGCTACCACCTGGGGGTGAGGCCGAGTCACCGGGATTGGCCTTCGTCACAGGGTCAAAGTCGATTCTCCCGTCGCCGTCGTTATCGATTCCGTCGTCGCACGGCAGGAAGGGATCTTTTTCCGAGGTGTCTGTTGCGTTTAGACAACCCGGATCGTTCTGATCGACCGTGCCGTCGCCGTCGTCGTCGAAACCGTTGTCGCAGGGGAGGTTCGCATAGCGTTCCCCTGGATCATCCGCCTCAACGCAGCCCGGGTCGTCAGGAAAGTCCACCAAGCCGTCGCCATCGTTGTCGATCCCATCGCTGCAACCGTCGGGGACGAACGCGAGGCCGTAGAAGTTGTTGACCCCGGTCTGGAAGACCGTTTCGAACACAAGGGAGGTCGCATTGTAACGGAGGATCTTGTTGCTCGGTTCGGCGTTGGCAACATAGAGCTTTCCCGCGTCGTCGAAGTCAATGCCCACCGGGTGCTGGAGTTGGCCGCCAGTTCGGGAGTTGATCAGGGTGCCGTCTGCTTGGACGCCGGTTTTCGGGTCGATCTGGTAGAGCTTGCCCGAGTTGCCCGTAGAATCGGTCGCCGAGACATACAGATTGCCGTTCGGGCCGATCGCTGCGCCTCTTCCTTGGTGGCCGGTTAACGGGTAAAAAACGCCGTCGCCGTTACCATCTAGGAATGCACCGGTTTTCGCATCCACCTTGAGAAGGTTGCTGAAGGGCACCCCGGCGCTCACGATAAAGAGCTCGTTTCCATTGTTCACAGCGAGGCTCAACGGGCTGTCGCCGCTGTCCCACCAGGTATCAATGAACTGCAGCGTCGTCGCATCGAAGCGGAGGATTCGACCAACGTTGGGGTTCGCCACATAGAGCATGTCTCGACCGTCAACGGTTACAAATTCGACATCCGTCGGGTACACCATTTGTGGGTGCGCCACGAAGCCTGGGCTGCTGTAGAAGTTGAGGAGCCCGGTAGGAATGTCGGTCGTGTCCAGATCGAACACCATCAGCTCGTGGCTTCCCGAGGAGGTGAGATACAGGTAGCCATTTTCAGGGCCAAAGGCGATTCCGTGGGCCTGGTTGCCGATACTGTCGAGATCCCACCACCAGGCGTAGGTGCTACTGACTCCGCTGATTCTCACCCAGCCTCCCCCAGATTCGTTGAAGACGTTTTCGGAGACGATCAGAGGGGGTTGCGCCGAGGACGGCGAGAGCAGGAAGAAGGTTGAAAATACAACGGCCATGGCGAGCGGCCCTGCGAAAGCGGCTATTGTGGGTCGTTGGTGATCGCGTGTTTTATGCATGTTTTGACTCCGAATTGATACTTCAGGGCGAGATTCTCGGGATAGAAACACACCTAAGGGGGAGATGCAAACACTTAAGGGCGAGATGCAGTCACCGTGCATGCGCGCGTGTCGATTGTCGTGCTCTTGCTCAGAGCGCGACGTCTGTTTAGGGATGTGCGAACCACGGCGCGTCCGGCGCTTCAGCGGTGGGGGACGTTACCGTTTGCGGGGGGCGCTTCCCTTGTGGGAGCCGAGTCCTCGCAACGCGGAGGGAAGCACGCTCTTTTCTGGTTCGGTCGCACCCTCCGCGATGATCTTCGCATACACGTCGGACTTGGAGGTGCCTGCTTGAACCAGGTCCCGTGCCTTCACAAGCTCTTCCTCGATCACCTCAGTGAATACCCGTAGCGGCTGCACGCCAGGGAGCTTGCGCCCATTGATGAAGAACGTAGGGGTTCCGCTAGCGCCCAGGCTCAGGGCAAGGGCTCGCTGTGTCTTGAGCGTTTCCGCGCCGTTCTTCTCGGTCAAGGCCTTGTCGAACTCCGCCATGTTGAGCCCTAACTCTTCGGCAAATCTCTCGAGATTCTGGCGCGTGAGCTCACGCTGATTGGCAAAGAGTATCTCACTCATCGCCCAGAAGCCTTCATCGCCCTGTTGACGTTGTGTCTCCATGGCCGCGAGTGCTGCAGGCTCGGCGTTGTCATGGAACGGCCGCGGGCTGTTCATCCAAACCACACGCACGTCGTTGCCATATTTCTTGATCACCTCGGCCAGCGTCGCCTGGACCTCGCCACTATAGGGGCATTGAAAGTCCGCGAATTCGACGATGGTCACCAGCGCATCGGCGGGACCCCGGACGGGTTCGTCGGCGCTCAGCTTCACCCTGTACACCGGTTTGGACCCCGCTCGCCGGCCGGAATCGTAGTGTCTAAGACTCGTTGAAGCGACTTCGGTAAGCCCGTTCTTTGTAAGCTCAGCGTACAGATCTTGCTTGGGCGTTCCCGAATCGAGGAGCGCCTGAGTGTGCTTGAGCTCCTTTTCGATAAGGTCTTCAAAGATGTGGTACCGGTGCGCACCCCGAAGAAGCCTTCCGTTGATGAAGAAGCCCGGTGTGCTGTCTACACGGAAGTCTTGAGCAAGCCTTTGGTCGGCTTGAATCGTCTCTTGGTGAGTCTCGTCGACGAGGGCCTTCTTCACCCTCTGAAGATCGAGCCCAACCTGCTCCGCGTATCCCTCGAGTTGCTCTTGACCAAGCGCTTGTTGGTTCTGAAAGAGCAAGTCATGAAGCTCCCAAAACTTCTCATGGCCGCCCTGGGCGAACGCTTCCATCGCCACCTGCGCAGCGGCGTTGGCATTTTTGTGAGATTTCGCTGGGTGATTGCGCCACACGACGCGTACCTCGCCCGGGTACGCGTTCATGATTTGCCTGAGGGTTGGCATCGCCCGCAAACTGAACGGACACTCGAACTCGCCAAATTGGACAATGTTAATCCGAGCATCCGAGGGTCCCTTGGAGGGCTGCTCGTCGGTGACCGGGACCCTGTATCGTACGACGGTCGTCGGATCTTCATAGGCTTCGTCCTCGATGCGCTCCTCTGTCATCTCCGGTGCGGAGTCGTCACTGGTGCTCACGAGGTAGCCTATGGCGAACGCCAACAATACTGCGGCCACTAAGCTCGAGGCGATCTTCCAATCGAACGACATGCGGTCTTATACAGGGCACCTTGCCCGCGTAGCAACGTTCCGTTCCTACGGAATGTCATCAAAGTCCACCGCCGCGAACCAAACCTCCTCTCCTAGCGCAACTACGCGTTGATCGCTTTGCGCACCTCGTCGACGCAATCGTCGATCTTGATGTCGGGGCTGGTGTCTGCAGTGCAGCCGACCACCGGCACCGCGGCCAGCGCAAAGACGAATAGGAACCCAGATAGGTAAGAGCGCATGTGGATGTTCTCCGCGCAGTCAGATCAAGCACGAGCCGTGCCAACGCGCGGGAGCCTGCTTTGTGGTACCTCGCCGAAAAACCAGGGCTAAAACCATGACATGGATTGCACACCCTGTGCTGTTGTCGCAGCAGCGAGCGGTGCGTTTGTAAACGGAGCACTGATCGATGCCGAGGGCGCGAGGCAATACGGACTCAGGCTCGTGTCTGCCGAACAGGACCGGTTCTAGTCGCTTGCACGGGAGAGTGTAGCCATAACAAAGCCCCCCTTTGGAAGGCCCGAAGTTCACTTATAGAACGTTCTGCGCAGTGAAGCCCTTCAGGCGCTGACTTCGGATCGCACCCGCGAATAAGCCTCCCGCGCCACGGTGCCGAGGCCCAAGAAGAGCATCAGCGTAGCGGCGAGGATGCCGACCGGCGGAATCACGTAGAGCAGTGACAGCAGGGCCGCCGTGACCGCGATCGCCAGCCAGGTTTTCCCGAGCGACGGCGACGGGTCCGAGCTGAGCCGCCCGAGACCCAGTCGGGCGACTACGATCACGCCGCTGAGGGCTCCGAGCAACAACGCGAGCACATAGGTCGCCACCAACACCAACGCGAGCAGCCAACCCACGGCGGTCATGAATAGCAGCGCGATCACCACCGGCGTCGCCGCGAAGACGGCCAGGCCGGTAAGGAGCACGGCCCAAGGCC
>CAJHXN010000387.1_pt1 | contig 19060 bp, 16 predicted proteins | sample 9198401 | NCBI WGS metagenome assembly CAJHXN01 (sample SAMEA7708334, study PRJEB35096) | sediment metagenome | biome: marine neritic benthic zone biome [ENVO:01000025]; feature: sediment [ENVO:00002007]; material: shallow marine sediment [ENVO:03000034] sea grass bed [ENVO_01000059] ... | reverse complement strand
GCCGTCAAGCTCCCCGCTGTGGTGCGGCATGGCTTCGCGGCCGCGCCCTTAGTAGGCTCGGCCGGGCAGACGATGTGGGACATTGAAGGTAAGACCGTGCTGATCACCGGCGGGTCGTCTGGGGTCGGCCGCGCCACGGCATCCTCCCTTTCCGACAAAGGCGCCGAGGTGGTGATCACCGCCCGAAGCCTCGAACGCGCTCGACAAGCTGCCGATGAGATCGAGCAAACGACCGGCAAGCGGGTCCATCCAATGGCGCTCGACCTCGCGTCGATGAAATCGGTTCGTGATTTTTGCGGCCGCTTCCTGGAGGAGCAGTCGCATCTGCACGTGCTGATCAACAATGCAGGCACGGTCCAAGCCAAACGACGCGAAACCATCGATGGGTTCGAGTTGACGTTCGCCGTCCACTACCTTGGACCGTTCTTGCTCACATCGCTTCTTCTCGATCGAATCCAAAAAAGCGCTCCTGCGCGCATCATCAACGTGAGCTCCCGGATTCACCGTCTCGCGACAAACGGGCTCGATTTCGACGATCTGCAGCTCACGAAAGGCTACAGCAGTCGCAGAGCGTACGCGCAGTCAAAGCTCGCCCTCGAGCTATTCACCCGTGAGCTCGCGGTTCGGTTGGCCAACCAGGCGGTCACCGTCAATTCGATACATCCCGGAGCGGTGATGACCAACTTGAGGGCCGACGCGGGGCCCTTGGTGAAACTCGTTTACTTGGTGCTGCGCCCCACTCTTCTCACGCCCGAGCAAAGCGCCGAGTCGGTGAGCCGTCTTGCAACCGACCCCGCTCTCGAAACGGTCACCGGAAGATACTTCTCAGAAGCCGACATCGCTGACCCCTCGGAACAGGCCCAAGACATGGCTGCTGCAAAGCGCCTGTGGGCGGTGACCGAAGAGCTCCTGGCGTCGCTGCCCGCCTAGGGTCACTCGTAACGCAAACCGTCGACTGGGAGCATTCGAGCCGCCCACCACGAAGGAGCGATCGTCGACACCGTGCAAATCAGTAGAGCGATGCCGATCGTCACCAAGAACACGCTCGGGCTCAAGACGACCGGCAAATGATCGATCAGGTACACCTTCGGATCGAGGGGAAACCGAATGCGGTCGAGATAGGCGACGAGCCCACCGCCGATCAGCACCCCGATCGCGGTCCCGACAACTCCAACGACGACCCCCTGAATCATGAAGACCCCGAGCACCGTGGCGTCGGTCGCGCCCATCGCCTTTAGGATCGCGATCTCCCGTTTCTTTTCGAGGACGATCATGATCAAGGTTGCGATGACGTTAAAGGCCGCGACGAAAATGATGGTTGCGATCACCAGGGTGAGCGCGATCTTCTGCACCTCGAGCGCGGTGAAGAGGTTTCGATTGAGCTCCGACCAGTCGAGGGTATGAAAGGCACCTCCGAGGTTTTGCTCGATCCGTCGGGCGAGTGCCTGCGAGTTGTCCAAATCGAACACCCGAAGCTCGACCCCGGTGACATTGTCGCCCTCATCGAAGAGCTCCTGGGCCTCGTAAAGGTCTGTGTATACGAGCCCCGAGTCGTACTCCTGAAAACCAGCCTCGAACACGCCGATCACCCGGAACTCTCTCGACCGAGTCGCGGTCGCTCCGCTTCCGGAGAGGGTCATTCCAAGCGCCGCCAGCGGAGAGATCATCCGCACTCGGTCGCCAACCTCGAGACCGAGATCCGTGGCGAGAGTCTTGCCGACCACGACCCCAGGGAGCGACGCGAGGGGCTCTTGGCCCGCGCCCATCGAAAGCCCTGCCTCCCAAGAGGGGTCCTCCGGCAAGTCGAGCTCGTCCTCGGTGAGCTCCCCCAAAAGCGCTTCGATCTCCGACGGCTTGGCAACCTTGCCAATGGGGGTGCGCGCCTGCTTACGCGCTCGATCTTGCTCCCACACCGTGGGCGGTTTGCGGAAATCGGGGCTGGCTCTTTGATCCGCCTCGGCTTCCTTGAATTGGCGGAGCCAGTCCCAGTCATCTTCGGGAACGACGCGCGGATCGGTGGACGGCCTCGCGCCCGCACGGCGAAGCCTAGTCAAGTCGCCGGCGATGATCTGTTGCGGGAGGTCGAGAACGGTGCTGACGCCCTCGGGGGTGACGCCCTTGACCAACACGACGGCGCGGCGGTCGCCCTTGGTCAACATCATCTCGTTGATCGAGAAGGGGGCGATCCCCGCAACCTCCGGCATTTCGCCCACCGACTCAAGGACCTCGGGGTAGTCACCGAATTCGCGTCCGTACTTCAGGATGAGGACGTGTGCGTTGACCCCGAGGACTTTGTCGCGAAACGACTGCTCGAACCCGGTCGTGATCGATAGGACCGCCAACAGCGCGGCAACCCCCAGCGCCACCCCGACGATCGAAATCAAAGTGATCATCGAGACGGTCGCCCGCTTCTTCGAACGTAGGTACCGGAGGCCGATTTGAAGGCTGTAGCTCACTTCCCGTCCACTTATCACGGGCTTGCGAAGGCGGCGATCCGCGTTCGGTGAGCGAACTTGCCCGACCTCGGTGAACTCACTAGGGTCCAATAGAATGATGCGGATTTGGGCCCTGGCGTGTGGTTTCGGGTTGTTGGTGGCTTGCCATCAGCAACAAACTGTCCGCCGTGAAATCTGGCCCCCACTCGAAGGACCCAAGCGAGTCGTCACCCAGACCCCGGCGCCTCCGCCGAAGGTGCTCGACCCCAAAGACGTCGAGCTGTCCGACCGATCGCCCGTGATGCAAGCGCGCCGAGCGCTCGAAAAGGGTGATGCCCAAAGGGCCCGCGAGATCGCCGAAGCCGCGCTGTCCGACGCCAGCGCGGAGGACAAGGGCCGGCTTCATTGGTTGGCAGCAGAGGCGGCGTCCAGACAAGGCTACACCCACATCGCGGTCGCGCACCTCGATACCCTTGGTACCTTCCGACACCCATTGGCTCGTTGGGCACGGCTCCAACGGGCAAAGCTTCTCGAACGTAGCGACCCAGAAACCGCCGCCACAATCGTCGCAAGTCTCACCGATGACTGGGCTGGTCGCGCAGACGCAGAGTCGATCGTGGCGCGCGTGGGGCCTTCGCCAGAGTCCGGCAACCTTGAGATCCGAGTAGACACAACGCCCGAGACGCCGGCCACCAAGGCACGCAAGCGGGCTCAGCAAAACCTCACGAAAGGTGAGACCCTCTACAACGCAAAGCGATACCGCGAGGCGCAACGGGTTTTCGCCCGGCTGGCGCGAAGCCTAAACGCAGGTTCCACCACGTGGTGTGATGCCCGCTACTGGCAAGGCCGTTCACTGCTTCAAGATCGAGAGCGGACACGCGGCGCACCGGTGATGAGAGAGGTCGCCGATCGCTGCGGTAAGATCGCGATCGACACGCGGGCGTGGGCCCGCTATTACGCCGGCCGCGCCTTCGGTCGCATCGGTCGTTGGGATGAGGCGATCCAACAATTCGAGAGCCTCGAAAGGGAAGCTCCCGGTCACCGGCTTGCCGACGACGCCAGCTATCGCGCGGCGCTCGCCGAGCTCGAGAATGGCCGAAACAGAGCGGCCCTCAAGCGACTCGCTTCGATTCCGGAGCGCTACCCGGAAGGCGACATGTGGCCGCGGGCGCTTTTCCGGCTTGGGTGGATCGAGTTTCGCGACGGACGATACGAAAAGGCTTTGAACCACTTCGACGAGTTGATCGACAAAGGCGGCGACGAACGCGAAGAGGGAATCACCGGCCGAGCCAACTACTGGCGAGCGCGCGCGTTGTTTTCGATGGGCCGTCGAATCGACGCGGTTGAGGGCTATGTCGAGATTACTGAACGCTGGCCTCTTCGCTACTATGCACAGCAGGCCCTTTGGCGCCTCGGTGAGATCTTCCCCGATCGTGCACAAGCCATTCTCTCAGAGATGCGAGCAAGTGACGGCCCTTCGCGAATGGTATTTGCGTGGCGTGATGAGTTCGATGACCCGGCATTCGAGCGCATGCTCGAGCTACTGATCGTAGGCGATGTGACCCGTGCCTCGAAAGAGATGGCAACGCTTGGCATGGTAGGCAACCAGGTTGACCCAAAGATGGCCGTAGTGGGCGCGGTGCTGCTTCAACATGCGGGAGCCGACGCCAAGCTCACCCGCGTGATTCGCTCGCACTTCGAAGACTTCGAAGGCTTACTACCCAAAGGTGAAGGCAAGTTGATCTGGGAGGCCACTTACCCGCAAGCGTTCTCGCCACTCATCGAAAGGGTCGCCGACGACCGCGGAATACCGCCGTCGTTCGTGAGAGCCATCGCTCGTGAGGAAAGCTCGTTCAATCCCGACGCCGTGTCTTGGGCAAAGGCCTATGGTTTGGTGCAGTTGATCCTACCCACAGCAAAGCGGTTTTCGAAAGAAGCGGGTGTCAAAGCCACACCGCGCACGCTGAAAAAACCCGACGTCAATCTCAAGATCGGTACGGCCTACATGGCGTGGTTGTGGGGTCGCCTCGAGCAAAACCTCGCTCTCGTCCCGGCTGCATACAACGCGGGTGAAGGCGCCGTCCGTCGCTGGCTCGAAGACGACTCCGCACGCTCGTTGGACGTTTTCATCGAGGAGATCCCCTACGACGAAACCCGTCGCTACACGCGTCGCGTGCTGCAGACCTACGGGGTCTATCAGTGGCTCGCCGACGAGGAGCTCCCCGCCCTCCCTACAGCACTACCCCGTTCGGAGACGCAACGGTACAGCGCTCTTCGATAGCGTTAGCTAAGGTGAGACCCGGGGCAGCAACGTCCCGAACTCGATCGCTTTGTTGACGTCGCCGTCGACGCGGAGCTTGCCTTGGACAAACGCGATCTGCGGGTCGAGGTTGCCGTGAAGGATCTGGCTCAAATGATCGCCTCGGATGGTCAACGTCGCGTCGGCTGCGCCGTCGGTCCCCTCGGTAACGCTCCTGCCCGCAAGGTCTACCATCCAGTTCTTTTCACCGGCTCCGGTGATCCGCAGCTTAAACCGTCCGGTCCCAATCGGCTCCTCCTCGGGAGCGTCCCGAAGCACCGAACGAATGTGATCGACGAAGACCCGCATCTCTTTGGCCACCGCACCGTTGGTCGGGGCTTGGTCCTCGCGTTGCGGCACGACCGCGGCTTCGAGCTCATTGGCGGACTCACGCAAATAGCGAGCAAACTTGTCGAGGTCCGGCATGAGCGCGGGCGATGACGTTGGGCTGATCGAGAGGACCCCGTTGTAACTCAGCACGGCGATGAGAAGCCCCATGCCGTCCATCACCGGAGCCATGCCCATCGTGGCCAAAAGCTTGTGCCCCGCCATATAAAGATCGATCTGCGGCCCGGGCACATTGGTGATCACCAGATTGAAGAAGGGGTTGTGCAGCTCAGACACCTTGAAACGCGAGTAGAGCCTCGTCATCCGATTGGCCAACCCAAAGGGGATGAACTCGGCAACGTCCGACATCGCCCGCGCCGCCCCGGCCTTCTCGACTGCCTTCCCGCTCTCGGCGTGAGACTTGATAGTCGCCAGCCGCTCGACGGGATCGTCGATGTCTGTGCCGAGCTCGACCATCATCGCCGAAACCATGTTACCCATCGCGCCCCGTTGGTCTTTTTGTCGCGTGGACACCGGCACCATCGCTATCAAGGGCTTGAACGGGAGAGCCCCTCGATCGACCAGATATCGTCGTAGAGCGCCCGCACAAATCGCCAACACCACATCATTCAAGGTGCATCCGGCGACTTCCTTGATCGCCTTGACGCGATCGAGCTCGAGCAACGCCGTGTTCCAGATCCGTTGGCTCGAGACCAGGTGATTGAAGGGCGTCACGGGCGCAGTCATCGGGGCTGGAGGCGCATCGGCGCCCTGCTTCTGTTGTGTCTTTGAAGTCGCGCGGGCCGCTTCGATGGCCTCCTTGGCGACTCGAACGATCTCGCTCGGTTTACGAGCGATCTTTCGGCCCGTGTGCCTCAGTACCTCGAGCTCGTTCGGGATGGGTGGCACGTGGTGAGGCGTTGGCGGTGGGAACTTCCGGGGCTCCCGAGTCATGTCGAGCAGAATGCCCAGCATGTCGGCACCTGAGACCCCATCGATCGCGGCGTGGTGCACCTTGCTGATCAGCGCCACCGAGCCGGGTGGGACCTGCGGAATGCAATCGAGCCCTTCGACGAAGGTCATCTCCCAAAGCGGACGAGTGCGGTCGAGCGGAACACTGAAGATCCGCGCGGCGAGCCCTCGCAGATCTTTCCACGCGCCCGGTCGCGGCAGCGCCACGTGCTGGAGCTGCATGTCGATATTGAAGTCGGGGTCCTCCACCCAGTACGGCTTGCCGATCCCGAAAGGGACCATCACGAGCCGCTCCTTCATCCGCGGCACCATGTGGAGACGAGCCGCCATGATATCGCGAAAGTCGTTGAACCGAATTGACCCTTCGAACACGAGCACACTGCCCACGTGCATCGGTTGACGCGGAGTTTCGAGGAAGAGGAATGACGAGTCCAGGCCGGAGAGCGGATTGAGCATAGACGCCTAGGCTACACCCTTGCGGGGTTGGATCTCCAGCGTTTCTCAGGACTCCTCGAAAGACTCGCCCAAGTCCTTCAAAAGGCGCTTTTGCTCGCGTGAGAGCTTCTTTGGAACCGCAACCTCGACCACGCAGATCAGACTGCCGCGGCCTCTGCCATTGAGCCTCGGGACGCCGGCGCCACGGACGACGAGCGTCTCCCCTGGCTGCGTGCCTGCAGGCACCTTCAAAGTGGTGGTGGCGCCCTCGTCCTCATCGAGGAGTGGAACTTCGATTTTCGCCCCTAGCGCCGCCTGGGGATAGGTCACCGGGAGCCTATGGATCAGATCCGCGCCCTCCCGCTGGAAGTTCTCGTCGGGCTCTACATGGACGGTCACGTACAGGTCTCCCGGTGGCCCCCCGCGTGAACCCGCTTGCCCCTGTCCCGATAGTCGAAGGGACTGCCCCGTATCGACGCCGCCAGGGACATTGACCTTGACGACGCGGTCGGTGTGAACTTCCCCGCTGCCCTCGCATTGTCCGCAGGAGGCTTTCGCCTGGGTCCCGCGGCCACGACAGGCCGGACACGTCGTGGTCATGACGAACGCACCTTGCGCGCGCGCCACCTGGCCTCGGCCGCCGCAGGTGCTGCATCCTTCGACGACGCCGCCTTCCGCACCGGTCCCGTGGCATGCCTCACAAGGGGACGGATGGGATAAATCGATTTCGGTCTTTGTGCCAAACGCTGCGTCTCGAAGCGAGAGGCTCACATCGGCACGGATGTCGGCGCCCCTTTCGGGCGCATTTGGATCCCGCCGTCTTCGACCGAAGCCACCAAAGCCGAACCCGCCGCCGAAAATGTCACCGAAGATATCTTGGAACTGACTGAAGACATCACCGATGTCGCCAAACCCAGGCGCGCCGCCGCCGGCCAAGCCCGCATGACCAAACCGGTCATACAATTGCCGCTTGTTGGGGTCGCTGAGGACCGCGTAAGCCTCCGCACACACTTTGAACTGCTCTTCGGCATGCGGGTTGTCCGGATTGCGATCGGGATGGAGCTCAAGCGCTTTGTTTCGATACGCTTTTTTGAGCTCGGCGTCCGTCACCTCGCGCGAAACGTCGAGCACCTCGTAGTAATCCGGCTTCTCCATCAGTTCTGCACCTAAACTGGCGCGGGCAACATAAACACGCCTCGTACGCGGTCAAGGTGCAGATTCGGCTGTGAATGGAGGGGCTACCCGCCAGCTCAGCTCATGCCCACGTCCGCGGGGGCGTGTGCGCGGGTCAGGATATCGTCGACCAGTGCCTTCGGAAGTCGGGCTTCGCGCTGGAAGGCTCGCATGTGGAGGATCGGCTCGCCGCCAAGGTCGGCAGCGGTGCGTCCGCGGATCTCTTGGACGTACTTTCGAGGCTCGAACGGAACCAAGTTGGTCAGAGGCTCGTCGTCGACTCGCTCGAGCAGGCCGATGAGCGCACGAAGCGAGTTCATTTTCATGTAAGGGCAGGTCGCGCAACCACCGGCGGTCGAGCACCCTTCCCCTGCGGCCACCCCGGGAACGATGCCAAGCCCACTTTCAGGCTCTTGGGAGACCGCCTCACTTGCAACCGGGAAGACGATTTCGGCCGAGATGCCGGGACCCCCTTCTGACGCGTAGTCTCGAAGCTTGTCTTGTACTTGGCGGACAATTGGGGTGATCATGCCCGCTTCGGTGCCGAGGATGAACCGAAGCTCGCTGCTCTCTCCGTGCGCGATCGCCTGGTCTACTTTTCCGAGGATGAACGAAAGGATGTTGGACGTGGACCCGACGACGCCTTCTCCGCGTCGTTGCGCCTCGAGGCCAAGCGCAAACATCTCGCCTGGCACTTCGAGGTGCGCCGTCACGAATGCATCGGGGTAATGCTCTCGAACGGTGTCGACGACCTCACGCCCGAACATGTGGTGCACGATGCACGTGCCTTGCTCAAAGTAGTGAAAGCGTGACAGCAATGCACGAATTGACGCGCGGTCGTGGTCGGGGTGGAGCTCTCGAATCTGCCGATCGGTCATTTCGGACATGGCGCGAAACATCTCTGCGAGGTTCTGCCCCATATACGTGTCCGGTCCGAACCATACGTGGCCATTAGGGACTTGGGATGCCGCCTGGAGGACGGTCTGCACGACGTTCGACGAGGTGCAGGTGATCGTCGGGACGAGAGCATGTGCCTTGGCTTTTGTAATCAAGCTGGTGTTGATGTAAATGACGTGGAGCGAGTGCGGAGTTTCGGAAGCCTCCATCAGGTAGGCTCCGTACGCCTGTGCTTCAGCGGACTCGGCGAGCGAGCAGCCGATCGGTTCGGCGACGACTCGGTAAACCGGAATGTGCTCAAAGCCGGAAGCGTCGAGCATGGCGCGCACGTTCTCGCTCATGAAGTCGACACCAAGGACGACAATGGTGCGCACTCCTTGCTCGGCCATTGCGATCGCGCGGTCTGCCATCGCAAGCGAATCCGACACGTGAATGTGGGACCAGTCGCACGCGGAAAACACGCCTTGAAGCTCCGGGTCCATGTAGAAGTGCGCAACCAATCCCACGTTCTTCTCACGGAGGAGGCGGTTGAGCTCCCCGACGAGGCCTGGGTCAGGCCGCAGAAACGCCGCTTGCGCCTCGGCAAAGGAGCCTTGGGGGATCAAAGCATCGGCTGTAATTCGGAGGGAAGGAAAAGCGGGCGAGGCCATCTGCGACGAGCTCCTGTTTGAGAGTATACCTCCTGCCAGGCGCTCCTCATGTCAAGCAAGCCGAACCAAGCGATACCGACATCGGTGTACGTCCACTTCCCCTGGTGCGCACGGAAATGCCCCTATTGCGACTTCGCAACCGAGCCGGTCAAGACCAACGCAATCCCGCACGAAACCTATACCGATGCGGTGCTGCGCGAATTGAGCTTTCGTGCTGCCGATCTGCAGCGACGCGAGCTCACTTCGGTGTTCTTTGGCGGTGGCACGCCTTCGCTCTGGGACACCGATGCCCTGAAGCGCGCGTTCGAGGGGATCGTAGGGGCGTTTGACCAGGTGAGTGACGACATCGAGGTCACCGTGGAATGCAACCCAAGTTCACTCACACGCGAGCATGCCCGCGAGCTCCACGAAGCGGGCGTCGGTCGGTTGTCGATCGGTGTCCAATCGTTGCGTGACGAACATCTGCAATTTCTGGGGCGCCTCCACAACTCGAAGCAAGCGGTCGCCGCATTGGAGGGTGCATGCGCCGAAGTGCCCCGGGTGAGCGCCGATCTGATGTTCGGGATGCCAGGACAACAGCCGGACGCGTACAGCACGGACATCGAGCGGGTCGTAGCAACTGGGGTGCAACACGTATCGGCTTACGCGCTGACGATCGAAGAGAAGACGTTGTTCGGATCGCTTCACAAAGCCGGCAAGCTACGCATCGCTCCGGAAGACCGCTACGCCGAGCTCTTCGAGTTAGGTCAACAACGCTTCGCGGATTTCGGATGGAAGCAGTACGAAGTCTCGAACTATGCCGCGGAAGGGCAAGAGTCGCGGCACAACCTCCACTATTGGCGAGGCGGGGCGTACGTGGGGCTTGGCACGGCAGCGGTGGGTTGTCTCGACCGCGGCCCCGGGGACGCCTTTCGCTGGCGGAACGATCCCATCCCGCAACGCTATTTGGCGCAGCCGACACTGCAGACCGAGATCGAGGAGCTTGGACCAAATGAAATCGTGCGAGAAGCGCTCATGTTGGGGCTTCGAACGGCACGCGGCATGAACCTTGGCGCGACGCGAGAGCGCGCTGCCCAAGACCCGCGGGTGGGGCGCGAGCGCAGCATCGAGGTCGCCATGCACAAGGGAGACCTCGTCCAAGACGGTGACTGGCTTCGTGTTCCGCAAGATCGCTGGTTGAAACTTGACGGTATTGTCCGAGACCTGTTCTAGACTGCGAAGCGGTGAAGCTGGATTTCGAAGAAGTCGCGGTTGCTGGCCTGACGAAGTCGTACGGCCCAACATTGGCACTGGCGGGCGTAGATCTGAGCTTTGCGCGGGGCACGGTGACCTTCGTGCAGGGTGCCAATGGTTCAGGTAAGTCGACCCTTCTTTGGTTGCTCGCCTTGCTGGCGCACCCGACGCGCGGGGACATTCGCTACGGGGCACACGGGATCGACCGGACCGACGACTTGCGTGGGCGGATCGGGTTTGTCGCCCATCAGCTCCAGCTCTACCCGGGGCTTACCGGCCACGAGAACCTCGTCCTCGCTGCAAAGCTTCAAGGCATCCCCTACGCCGACAAACGCGCGACCGATCTCTGCGACGCGCTCTCGCTGGGCGAGTATTGGAATCGGCCGTTGCGGACGTATTCGCGTGGGCAAGCGCAGCGAGTGGCCATTGCACGGGCGCTATTGCACGAGCCTCGGCTTCTCTTGATGGACGAGCCCTCGACGGGCCTCGATGTGCAGGCGACCGAAGCGCTGGTCCGCCTCGTCGAACAAGAGAAGCAAGAGGGGTCGATCGTCGTCATCGTGAGTCACGAAGTGAGCTTCGCGAAAAGGGTCGCCGATCGGGTGCTACGCATGGAGAGAGGCCGAATCGTGGAGCGGGGCGCATGAGCACACTTCGCTCTGCATGGCTGGTCGTGCTCAAGGATCTCAAGCTCGAGCTTCGGACCAAGGAGATCCTGACTTCGACAGGGCTCTTTGCTGTCCTGGTCGTGACCCTTGGCTCGCTTGCCTTCTACACCGACCCGGTCAGCGCCCCAAACATCGCGCCAGGCGTCCTATGGATCTCGATTCTCTTCTGCGGGATTCTGTTAATCGGCCGAAGCTGGGCACTCGAGCGCGAGAACGACGCGATCTTCGGGTTGCTGCAGGCCCCGATCCCGCGCGCGTCGATCTACATAGGCAAATCGCTCAGTGCGCTGGTTCTGTTGTTTGCTGTCGAGCTCCTGCTCGTACCGCTTTGCCTCGTGTTCTTTCAAATCGATCCGAGCGACAAACTACTGCCGCTCATCGGGCTCGTGTTTCTAGGGTCTATCGGGTTCGTGGCGACCGCCAGTTTGTTTTCGGCCGTGGGGATTCGGACTCGAGCGCGCGATCTGATGCTAAGTGTTCTGGTCTTTCCGCTGGTTGCGCCTGCGCTACTCGCCGCCGCGGTGGCGACGCGAGAGCTCTTTGCCGGTGCGTCCTTGGCCGAGGTGCTCGGCTGGATGCGGATCCTAGCCGCATTCGACCTGTTGTTCATCGGCTTTGGCCTCTGGGTGTCCCGCTACCTGCTTGCCGAGACTTAGCTGTCAACGGTACGCACGGATCAAATCGAGCGCGACGGGGCTCGCCCAATCGAAGGCGCCGTCGAACCGAAGACGAACGAGCCCATTTTTGTCGATGATCCAGGTTTCAGGGAAGAGCTTGGTGCCGAATGCGTTGGTGACAACTGCACGTTCAGTATCGAGGAGGCTGGTGATCCGCGAGCTTTGGGGGATGATCGCTTCTACTTCTGCCCAGTTGCGATCGGTCGACACAGCGACGACTTCGACATCGCCCCAATCTTTGGTGATATCGGCCAGAAGCTCGATCGTGGGCATTTCTTGAATGCAAGGCCGACAGGTCACCGTCCAGAAGTTCATCACGACGACCTTGCCGCGCTGGTCGGAGAGCTTCCATTCGCCGCCCGCCTGCTCGGGCAATGTGAAGTCGGGGGCCAGGAGCGTCGCGCCGAGATAGTGCGGTATCCCTCCTCGGCCCTCCATGAGCTCCTCGAAGCGCGCGTTGCCGAGCACCGCGCGGAAAGGCGCTTCGCCAGCCATGGCACGCGCGTCGACGACCGCACCCGCAAAAACGAAGACCAAGGGGAAGGCGATTGCGGCCACGATGACCGTGGCAATGAGCTCCCGTCGCGTCACAGTCGAGGCCTAGCGCTTTTCCGCACCAAGCGAAAGTGGATCGGCAACCTCAGGTGGACGAACTTTGAGCGCCCCGATCTGCACGTATACACCGTCATCGTCCTCGCCCACCGCGTCTGACATCTTACTGACCGCATGATTGTCGAACCGAGCCGGGCAGCGTCCCTCACGCACGGTGCACCACAACGCCCCTTCAGGCCCCTGCCGAAGCGAATCCGCGTTGAGCGTTTCATCGAGCCCGCCAGAGAGGTGAAGCGTGATTCGGGCATCGGCCACGCTGACGTCTTTCACAAAATACGGAGGACCCTCGATTTCAACGTAGGCCCAGTTGATCGAGTTGCTCAAGCAAAAGCGCCCATCCTCCGCTCGGTCGATCCAACCATCGAACGAACGGGCCAAGTTGGGATGGTCGATACGATCCTCGCCATTGAACCAGCGGCCGCGCGCATCGCGGCGAATCTGTGTTTCGCGAGTTCGGCCCTCGAGAAGCTGCGCGGGGTCGGTACCCATGAACGAATCGGTACCAGAAATCCAACGCAGGGTCGATACTGCTATGCTCCCCCCGGATGGCGAAGAAGAGCCGAAAGCTGGTGGTGGCTTCAAACCGTGGCCCTTATCGTCACGAAGCAACGCGTGGCAAAGAGCGTTGGGTTCGGTCGGCAGGTGGGCTTGTCACTGCGCTGGATCCAGTGCTGCAAAAGCGCGGCGGCGTGTGGGTTAGCGCGAAGCAAGCCAAGGACTTTGATTCGATCACGGTCGCCGCGCCCCAGCTCGAATACGATCTCGCATATATTCCGCTCAAGCGCTCCGACGAGCGGGGCTTCTACGAAGGCGTCTCAAATGCGGTGATCTGGCCGTTGCTTCATAACTTCCCGCCTACGATTCGGGTCGGCAACGCGCCATGGAGCAACTACGTCAACGCCAACCGTGAGTTCGCGGACGTGACCCTATCGACAAGCAGCCCGTCCGACTTGATCTGGGTGCAGGACTACCACCTGATGCTGGTCCCTGGCTTCATCCGTGCCAAGCGCCCAAAGGCACGGATCGGCTGGTTTTGCCACATCCCTTGGCCGTCGCCGGACACATTCGGCATCTTGCCTTGGCGCGAACAGATTCTCGAGGGTTTGCTCGGCGCAGACCTTCTCGGTTTTCATCTTCCCAAGTATGCCGAGCATTTTCAGCAGTGCGTCGAGCGATTCACGCCACATCGGTTGTCTCGAGGCAACATCAAATATCGAAATCGCACGGTGAAGACGATCACCGCACCGATCGGAGTGCCGGTGGACGAGCTGCAAGCGCTCGCGATCGACCCGGACGTCGATCGCGAGGTCGGGCGAATTCGTCAAGTGATGGGCAATCGCCAGTTGATCCTTGGCGTGGATCGACTCGACTACACCAAGGGGATCCCCGAGCGCCTCGCCGCATTCGAGCGCTTGCTCCGTCAGGACCGCACCGCGCGAAAGCGGTACGCGCTGCTACAAATCATGGTCCCCAGTCGAACCGATGTGAAGGCGTACGCAGACCTCAAAGAAGAAATCGACCAAATGGTGGGCGACATCAACGGACGGTACTCCGAGACGGGTCGCATTCCGATTCACTATCTCTATCGTAATTTGAGTCAGCGAGCGCTCTTCGCCCACTATCGCGCAGCCGACGTCGCATGGGTTACACCGCTCCGCGATGGCATGAACCTGGTGGCGCACGAGTACGCAGCTGCCCGAACCGATGAAGACGGTGTGCTGGTGTTGAGCGAGTTTGCGGGCGCTGCAAAGTACCTCAAGGCCGCCCTGATGGTGAATCCTTACGACGTTGGGGCTACGGCCGACACCGTGTATCGCGCGCTTCATATGAAACGAACCGAAATGCGCAAACGCATGAGCGCGCTCCGGGCAGAGGTCATGAGGCTCGATGTCCATCGCTGGGCTGACAAGTACATCGCGGCGCTGGAGCGAGTTTGAGTCTCGTTGACGACGTGTTGGCGCTCGAACGCCCGCTCTTGGTAGCCCTCGACGTCGACGGCACGCTTGCGCCGATCGTCCGCAATCCCGACGAGGCGGCGATCCCGAAAGACACGCTCCAGGTCTTGAGAGCACTCGCCTCCCTGCCGACGGTGGAGCTAGCATTGATCACCGGTCGCGACTTCGAATCCCTCACACGCATGGAACGGCTCGATGGTATCTGGCGCGGCGTCGAGCACGGGGGCCTCGTGATCGGCCCGGGCGAACAACCGCAAAGGCGTCAGCTCGAAAAAGCACACGAGGTAGCGCTTGCGCGATTCAGGGAATGGGTGAGCGACCACGCCGAAGACGCATTCGTGGAGTACAAGCCCCGGGCTGTTGCGGTGCATGTGCGCGCAATCGCAGAAACCGACCCAGCACGGGCCAACAAACTTCTCGACGAAGCTGAGGAGCTCGCCGCCGGGCTCGGGCTTCACGTGAGAAAAGGCCGGTGCGTTCGTGAAGCCGAGGTGCTCGAGCACAGCAAGGGTGAGGCGCTTCGAGAGATCTTCGAACGAAGCGGTGCGCGAAGTACCTTTTTCGCGGGCGACGACGTAACCGACATTCCCGCGATCGAATTCGCAAGCACGCATGGGATCGGCGCGTTCGTTCTCTCCGCGGAGAGGCCTCACCCTCCAATCGAGTCGATGAGTGTCATCGAGAGCGCGAGGGAAGTCGCGCAACTGCTTGCTGAGCTTTCGGATCGGCTCGCCTGACCGGTGGGCCCCACCATCATCCCGTGGTAGAGCCCTGCATGCTCGATCGAGAGCTTCGAGAAGCGGTGCGCATGGCAAGGCAGGCGGGGGCTATCTTGATGGACGTGTACGCAACGGACTTCAGCGTCGCGTATAAAACGAAGTCGGATCCGGTCACCGAAGCCGACACCCGTGCCAACGCATACCTCGTCGAAGAGCTGCACCGCGCGTTTCCCACCGACGGAGTGGTCGCCGAAGAGACCGAAGACAAGAGCGACGCGCTTCTAGAGGGTCGATGTTGGTATGTCGATCCAGTCGACGGCACGAAGGAGTTCGTCGCCAAGAACGGGGAGTTCGCCGTCATGCTGGGCTTGGCGCTCGACGGCGTGGCGACCCTCGGAGTCGTCTACCAGCCTCAACACGACAAGCTCTACGCCGGCATCGTGGGCGGGGCGGCCTATCTCGAAGAACGTGGCGTGCGACGCGAGCTGGCCGTGAGCGACATCTCGGACCCGAGCAAACTCGAGCTCGTGGTTTCGCGCTCACATCGCGGCGACGCGATCGACGAGGTGATTGCAAGGCTCGGCATCAACCAAGAAATGAAAAGCGGCTCGGTAGGGCTCAAAATCGGGCTCATCGCCGAGCAGCAGGCAGACCTCTACGTTCACATGTCGAACAAATCGAGCCAGTGGGATGCGTGCGGCCCAGAGGCGATCCTAAAGGCAGCGGGCGGCCGGTTTAGCGACCTCGGCGGTCACGCCTACCGTTACGGCGGCACAAACATGCGAAACAACCACGGTATTTTGGCATGCAACGCAGCAGCATACGACTCCGTCTTACCCGTTGTTCGTGAGGTTGCTCAGCGGGTTGGCCTCATCGGACGGGAGTAACCGTTGGCACCGGTCGATTGGGAAGACGCGTGGAAACGTGGGGTCACTCCTTGGGATGAGGGACAGTCCCCGCCCGCGCTTCGCCAATTGCTAGCCGAAGGGCGAGTCCCGCCGGGGAGAGCGTTCGTGCCAGGCTGTGGCGCTGGCTACGATCTTGCGACCCTGGCGGATGTCGACCGTGAGGTGATTGGGCTCGATCTTTCAAACGATGCACGGGTTGCGTTCCTTGGTAGGTACCCAGACCTACCCGGCAAGGTCACTTACGAGGTCGGGGACTTCTTCACCTATGACACTAGCCCTGGGTTTGACTTTGTTTGGGACTACACCTTTTTTTGCGCGCTTGACCCGATGCAACGCGAGCCGTGGGCAACTACGATGTCCCGTCTGGTCGAGCCGAATGGCGTCCTTGCGACTCTCCTCTTCCCGTACGTAGATCCGATTGCCGGTGCGTCCGGCCCTCCGTGGCCCATCAACACCGATTTAGTTCGAGAGTTGATCGCGGACGCATTTCAACTGTTGGAAGTGACCGAAGCCCGGCACACGCACCCCGGTCGTCAAGGCAAAGAGCGCCTCGCCCTGTGGCGCCGCAAATAACAGGGTCAGTAAGTCTCAGGCAAAGGGATGGCGGAGGAGCGCCACTTCACTTCGGAGAAACCGATGCGATAAAGAGCGGTGGCACCTTGTTGGGGAACCCCCACCCAAATTTGGCTGGAACCGATCGGGAAATCAGATCGAACCATCGGATCGCGGGTCCCGTTCCGATCGTCGTTGCAGACCACACTGCCATCGGGCTTTCGCACGACTAAGGACACGTCGTCGCGGGATCGCCCGAGCACGTGAAGCTGGAGGAAGGCAGTGTCGGCGGCCAGCACGTAGTCGGGCCTTTCGGCGATCCATCCCCTGCACCGCCGGTGAATCGAGCGCGCGGGCACTTCGCCGAGGGCGGTGCCTTCGATCACGCGCGGGTCGGGGTTGAATCCGGCATGTAGATGAACGACCCCAAAGCGCGATGGCGAGCGCAAATAGGGGTTGGGAGGTTCGCTCTTCGGTGAAGCGGAAAGCGGGCCTTGGACCTCCGGCGCGCTGTCCTTCTCGCTGCACGCGGCGAGCAGCACCAACCATAGGGCAACCGCAAAACCCGAAATCGCAGAAGAAGCCCTCAACCCGTAACGTCTGGATTCGGGCTGCCCGGAGGAAGACTATCGTGGGCGGCGCCCTTGATGACTTTTTGAGCGAGCGTGGCGAGACTGCGTGCGCCGCTCTTCTTCAAGAGCGAACGGATTTGCGCCTTGACCGTGTTCTCGGCGACGCCAAGCGCGCTCGCTAACTCCTTTCGGGAAAGCCCATCGACGGAAAGGGTCAAGAGCTCGGTCTCGCGCCGCGTGAGTTTGAGCTGGCGGGACAGATGCTCGATCCGCTGCCCAATCGCTGCATCGTCGACTCGCTCCTGTGCAAGTGCCCGTTGAATGAACGGATTTAGATTGTCCGCCGACGCGGGCTTGCACACATATTCCCCGCGCATTGTCTGGACCTTGTTGACGACATCGCGATTCAGCTCGCCGGTGAGTACCAGAACTGGTAGCGCTCCGTGAACCTGACGAATCTCAGCCAGGAGGTCCAAGCCGTACCCGTCGGGCAGGATCAAATCGAGCACCACGCCGGTCCACTCATCGTGGCTTTCGAGCTTTTCTCGAGCGGCCGCCATGTTGTGAACCACCTCAACGGGCCCATGACGGCCAAAGGTGCGGGCGAGAGTACGAGCAAGCGTAGGCTCGTCTTCGACGATGAGAAACCCTCCCGGCATGCGGCGTAAGCTAACCCAGTTGACCCCTCCGGTGGTACCGATTCCGGCTAGTCGGAGGGCTTTTTTAACCCTGTATCGCCGGGAGACGGGTCTCTGAGGGATCTTAAGGCAAGCAATTCCCGGATATTAGCAACTTACTCCCTCTGGGTGAATGCTTCGCCCCGGGCTCATCCGGGGGGGCGATCCCCGTTTCCAGTCTCTTGACGCGAGGGGTCAGCCGCTTTTGAATGAATGAGCAATGTACGCGGTGGTGATCACCGATGAGGGGGGCGTACAACGGCGGCTTGATTTCTCCAAGCCGGAAGTAACCGTTGGGCGCGTTCAAGGAAACGACATCGTCTTGGCCAAGCGCAATGTGTCCAAGCAGCACGCACGCTTGTCTCTTGAGGGTGAAAAAGCGGTAGTCGTCGACTTGAACAGTACGAATGGAACGTGGGTAAACGGTCGCAAAATCACCTCGCCCCATCCGTTGAAATCGGGCGACAAGATCTACATCGCCAACTTCATCATCACGCTTGAGGTCGACGAGGACGATCAACCCGACCCCTCGACATCGAGCGGTAGTTCGGAGCCGCCGCCTTATCCGGTCGAGATGTCGACGCTCCCCAAAGCATCGCTCCCGATTAGGTCTTCAATGCCCGTTAGGACCTCCATGCCGGTGAGGCCGGCAAGAGCCGCGCGGGTCAGGAGCTCTGCAAAAGACGTTTTGCAAACCAGCTTGCCCCCGCGCATAGAGCGAAAAAAAACCGATGAGGCCGTGCGCCCAGTAGATGCTCCGACCGGCGATCCTACGGCCGCGCTGATGTCTAGGTTGGCAAATCGAATTGACATCGAAGACTTGGATCCCGCATCGATGAAGGACCAAGAGCGTTGGTCTGCAGCGCGCGCAGCGATCGCAGAAACGTTCCTCGCAATGCAAAACGATGGATCGGTGAACGCGCAAGTCGATATGCGGCATGTTGCGCACACGGCGCTCCATGAAGCGGTTGGCCTCGGTGCCCTTGATGACGTGCTATCGAACGACGCAGTTCGAATGGTCGTGGTGAATGGGCCAGACCGGGTGCTCCTCGATACGGGTGCGGGCATGCGATCAACGGCGCTATCGTTCTCGTCGGCCCGCGCACTCCAGATCGCGGCTCGAAGGCTCGCGGCCCAGACCGGTCGCACGCTTGAAGCCCAGCCGGTGTTTCACGGCAGCCTTTCGTTCGGCCCTCGAGTGACGATCCTGCAGCCGCCCCTCGTTGCTAACGGCCCGGTGATCGAGATCCGAATCGGCCGCACCATGTCGCTCGAAAAGCTCGCCGAAGACGGGTGGAT
>CAJHXN010000334.1_pt1 | contig 19232 bp, 12 predicted proteins | sample 9198401 | NCBI WGS metagenome assembly CAJHXN01 (sample SAMEA7708334, study PRJEB35096) | sediment metagenome | biome: marine neritic benthic zone biome [ENVO:01000025]; feature: sediment [ENVO:00002007]; material: shallow marine sediment [ENVO:03000034] sea grass bed [ENVO_01000059] ... | reverse complement strand
TTGGTAACTGGGGTGAAGTCGTAACAAGGTAGCCGTAGGGGAACCTGCGGCTGGATCACCTCCTTTCTAAGGAGCATTTTCTCGAAAGAGAAATGTATCTGGTCATATCCGAGTAGTGGCTATCGCAGAGCCCGTTGTTTGAGCTCTGCAAGATTCCGATTCAGTTTTCAGAGGCGCGATCGGCCCCTGGGACGGCCCGTTTCTTCGTTAGCGACTTGGGGTCCGGCGAGCAGGCCGCGCGGCCTGTTGTTTTTTGCCGTGTTTTGGGCACTGCTGCGCTTGTCAGCCTGAAAGTGGACCCTCCAAACTAGTGTCAATGAGGCCGAGGAGTTTCTCGAGACCGTCGATCAGTCGGTCCATGTCATGATGGAACTCCGGGTCTCGCCGCACCTGCCTCTCGTGCCGATAGCGCAACTCCTGCAGCGCCTCTGGCAGGGTGTCAGCCGGCGGCATCGATGCTTCCTTCACCAGCACGGGGATGACCGGGATGCCGCGCTCAAGAGCTGCTTTGATCTCGATGCGAACATAATCAGCGGGATCATCCAGAGCCCTCGCACCTGCGGCGCGAGAGTAGTCGGCCCACTGGTCGCCGATGATCGCTAGCAGAACCCGGCAGCTGCCGACTCTCCGTTGCAGCTGCTCTCGGAAGTCAAGTCCCGGTAGCAGTGAGTCGACATCTTTGAAGATGGCGTCGGCACCGAACTTGCCAGCTAGTCGATCGTACATTCGTCCCACGACGTCCGCGCTATCCTCGCGGCGGTACGAGAGGAAGATTCGTTCCGTGAGCTGCGCACCCTTCGCCCGCGATCCACTTGGCTTTGCGAGGTCTCCCTCCTCAGCCGTCGCCTCCGGCTGCCTCTTCACCGGTTCCGGTGTAACCGAAGTCGCCGGCTGCGGCGCTGCTGGTTTGCGGCGGCGCCTCGCGGACTCGGGGGTGCGCAGCTCGCTGCCCTCTGTGTCCGCGATCTCGGCGAGCAGCGAATCAATCCGCTGATCGATCGATGCCAAGAGGTCGTGGCGTCGCCTGAGGCGGTTGAGTAGAGTGCGAATGTCGCCCAGGTCCTCCTTGTTTTGCACGTGCAATTCGAGCCTCTGGACTAATGCGCTCTGCTGCTCGAATTCGAGCGGCATCAACGAATCGATCTGCTCCTCGATGGCACCCAACGACGAGGTGGGGACCTCGGGTGGGTCGGGAAGCCTGTCTGGCAATGGCGTGGCCGGCGACAATCCGTTGACAGCCCTGATCAGGGCGATAGCTGCCTTTCGATCAGCGGTTCTGTAGTCGACATATTGAATCGAACTCAGGGAGGCTGGAAGAAACGAGAACACCACCCCGTCCGTCAAGAGCACTGGCAGTATCGGTTTCCCGAGCTCCGCACCGTAGTTCCATTGGCGTCGGGCGGCTTTGGATGTCACTGTTTCCGGCGTAAGCGCTACGATTATAACGTCGCTCTCGCGAATCCGCGCTAGGATCTCGTCCCACCACGTACTACCGCCGGCGAGCAGATCATCAAACCACACGCTGTGTCCGAGCTGGCCGAGTTCCTCCGCAAGGCTTGCGACTTCATCCCGGTTTTCTCGGCCGTAGGAGATGAAAATTTTTGACATGGGCGAGCTCCCTCGGGGCGTCGCTACTCTCTCGCGTGGTCCCGAGGGCTGTCAAGGGCAGTAATACTCCTCCGCGAGCGCGCAAGCCGCGTTCCTCTAGGTCAACGTAGGATTGGCGATGGCTTCTTCGATCGCTCGCGTGGTGTGGCGCTGAAGCAGACCTGACACTAGTCGAGGCCCTTGGCCTTTGCTCGCACCGTCAAATTCGTCTACGGCTCTGATCAAGTTGAAGCGGACCGCTGCGACATGCCAGACGCAAGCACCTTCGATGTCTGTTTCCGTTCGATAACGCACGCTTCATCAACGATTCGCATGAGAGCCATCGAGAAGCTTGCGATCGGCGATCGTGAGCCTGATTGCCGCTATTGGACTGGCAGAGTCCCCCTTTCAACTTCCAGTGTTGCTGGGTGGCGGCCTCGTTGGTCGGAGATCTCGAAATAGTGGGTCTCCCGACGCCACGCCCATGTCTTTGAGACCCTCCTCCCGTCAAGCTGCACCTCGCCTACGAGCTTCCCGATTCGGTGGGTGCGCTCCCAGCTCTGTACGGCGACAATGCCCTTCTCGGGATCGAGATCGAGGAACACTGAAGCGTGACCCTTTTTGCTGAGGCGGCGCTCGAGCGCTTTCGTGATGTCCTCGTCTCCGGAACTATGACTGATGAAGATGGCACCCATTGGTTCCCTCGACCATGTCGCGCCCAATTTCCGGTTCACCTGTGCGCGGGGTGTCGAACCTAAACCGAGTGGTGGTGCGGGGTCTATGGCGGTTGGTGGCGACGAGTCTCGCAGCTCGCGCGCTACGGATTTCCGCGATTCCGATACGCCGAGATGGGAGCTTCACGTCTCACGCAGATTCTGCGCCAACCGCGTCCTTGAACCACCGCGCGACGATGGTTACGTGTCAACAACAATGACCGAGACCGGCGACCAACTGATAGCGAGACGAGAAAGCGCCATGGATCGTGCCGACGAGGCGCTGAAGAAATGGCCTCAGCGCTTGGGAGATCCGTATGTCCAGGTGATGGAAGCCGAGGCGTCGGAGCTCGCGCAGCTAGCCGACGAGATGCAGTCGGCCGGCGTCGGCAAGGTAGAAGTAGGCCGCACGCATCGCTATCTCGGAAGTGTCTACTCCGATCTCGCACCCGCGTTGGGAAAGCAGATGTTGCTCAAGGCCATGCAAGCGTATGGCGAGTCGGAAGGCTTTCTCGGAGGTTGCGAAGATCCCCTGGAGCAGGCGAAGCTCGATTTCTGCGTTGCGAACGCGCTACGTCAGTATGATCGAAATGACGTCGGTCGACTCGAAGAAGCGGAACGGAAGTTCCTCGCGGCAGGGCGCGTCTTTGCAGAGCACTCGCCTGATCATACTTCCGCTGTCGAGGAGGCTCTCTCTTCTACTCGAGCCCTGTTGGAGGCCGCCCGTCTAGCAAATTTGGTCGAGCGCGGCCGCGCTGAGGCGCAGACGCTGCAAGAAGAGCTGGAGGCGGGCGGAGACGTTCGAGAGATAGCCGCTAAGTGGCAAGAGGTACGCGAGCGCGGCGGCGGCCCTGCGGGGCTCTTCGCGTCGGTCCAAGCCGCGGTGGAAGGCCTACCCGAATCCGCCAAGCACGGCGCCGAGTTCAATAGGCTCACTGAGCAAATGGGCGATCTCGTCCCCCTCGTTCACGCGGCAGAGGGGCCGACGGATTCCAAAGAGCGTGAGTTGATGGATTTGCTTCGAGACAAGTTGGATGAGGAGGTCGAAGCGGGTCGAGTCACTGAGGATCGAGCATCCACCCTATCCGATCTCATTGCTGGCTTCGCGAAGACGCTGAAGCACGATGATGATGTTCCGTCTCTCATGAGGTCAGTCGCAGAGATGCGAGCAAAGATTGGATCGCAGTTCGAGAACTTGCACTATCTGAGTCATGGGCTTCCGCGGCCCCCAGAAGGATCGCGCGCTGCGGCCCTCATCGAGCTTCTCTGGCGGCTTCGGTTGTTCGTCCTCGAGGAGATGAATCAGCGGGAGTACAGCGATGAGGAAAAGAGGCTCGTACTCGACCTGCACGTCCGCGCGGCAAGTTTAGACAAGAGGATCTATGAGGCGGGGTCAGATGATGATCGCGCGATGGTGGTGGACCTGGAGGCACTCCGCCCGTTCGCTCTCGAAGTCAGACGGTTCGCCGCTCGGCATCACCCGATGTTGGCGAAGCCCATTTGGGGCACCGCAGACGTGGAGGTTTCTACGAACTCGATTCTCTATGTCGGTTCCGACGAGCTACGCCCTCTGATCGAAGCTGTGTCACGAGACTTGAGTTTCGAGCTCATGCCGACGCCCACGGGAGACAACGCCGCAGCATTGTGCTGGCGCCAGCTGCAACAGGCTTACGTCTGCGTATTCGACCTCCGTGTTCCGGCTGGTCCCGAACGCGCGGCTGTTTCCTATGAGCTCGGCATCGCCCGGGCGCTGGGCAAGCCGCTCGTTGTTCTTGCCTTGCAGGACCAAACAGTTCCCTTTGACGTCGACGTCCAACCCGTAATGCTCTCGCGCGACTCTGTCGACGAGAGCGTTCTCCGGGACGCGATCGACCGCGCGTCAGTTTGGACGATGGCGCGGTCTCAATCCGGGGCGATTCGTGAAACCGTACAACAGGTGCTCGCTCGCTACCCGATTCCGCAAGGCGACACATATGTCGACCAGACCCTAGCGCAGCTTGCAGCACTACAGGCGGACCCAGAGCCCGTTACCGCCCAAGCAGCACTGAGAGCCCTGTTGAGTTTCTTGGGGGATCGTGGTCTGACGTTGATTCACCCCGCGTGGCCACCGGTGTATGCCGACCCCGAACGGCTTCGCCTGTTCCACGTAATGCCCTTCCGACCGGAGTGGGCTGACGTGGCGGCAGAGCGCGCAGAGGCGCTCTGCATACGGGCGGGCGTCGAATATGTTCGCGGAGATCGGGTAGAAGACCCGAACGTGATTCGCTCAATATGGGAAGAGATCGGCCGTGCCACTCATGTTCTAGTAGATCTGACGGACTTCAACGAGAACGTCTCGCTGGAGCTCGGGATTGCCCACGCGCTGGGTCGACCGACACTAGTCGTTGGGCAGGGTGACAGCGTGGAACGGTTGTTTCCGATGATCGCGAAGCTTCGCTTCCACACGTACGAAGACCCGGCAGGCCACGAGCTCGATGCGTTGCTGTCAGGCTTCCTCGAGGGCGCCACTCCAGGCCACGAGCGCACACCGCGGCCCGAAGCAACGACCGCGGACGAGGAGGCAGCGTACACGCCTTCACGGACCAGTTTGGATCAAGTGGAGTTGCGTACGGACGTGGGCTTGAAAGACCTGGAGTTTTCAGCTCTGACGCGTACCTTGTCCAAAGCAAGCCGATTCCTCGCCGTCGGGGTTGCCGGGTCGCTGTCCGCGGGGCTTCTCGCTTTGATTTTTTTTGGGGCTGCAGCGACGCCGACGGCAGTAGGTTTGACAGCGTTGGGCCTAATTCTGGCATCGGGGGTGCTCGGCTGGCTGGGATGGGCGTTTCTCGTCCAAGCGCGACGGCTGATGCATCGCGTCGAGTTCGATCTGGGCGTCGATCCCGCTGAAATCAAGGCCACTCTCGCTGGCATTTCTCTCCTCAGCGTCAGCACGCTCGCGGTGCGGACCTTGTGCTTCCTTGCTTTTCTTGGGATCGTGAGGACGACCGTAAACAGCCATGTGGTTCTGACCTTGCTGATTGGGACGCCCTATCTTCTCGTCACGTGCTACCCCCAGATTCGCTACTTCAACCCCAACAACTGGGACTCTGGCTCCTGGCTCATGAGAAGAGAATTCAAGAGCCACATCGGAAGCTTGCACGGGGTTTTCACCGCCGAAGATCGCCAAGCGAGCCCGCTTCTGGGTGCATTGGGCGCTGCGCTCGTGAGGGGCTTTGAATCGGGCGTGGCTGACATAGCGCCAATACTCAACACGATCGTCAGGAAGTACGGTGTGTTGCGGTACCTGATTTCTGGTGAATCAGGCCCCATCTACGAAGACCTATCCGACATGCTCACGGACACCGCGGTGGCGTCCGCCACGAAGGAGATTTCTGAGCATCGCGGTGAGCTAACTGGCAAGCAGCGCGGAATTCTCGCCAACGTGGCCGAGGCCATCGTGCGGGGGCATCCGCACCTGGCCGCAAAAGAGCTGATGAAACTCGGCCTAACAGATTCGCAGAAGCAAGCGATCGATGAGCAGCTCAGCCCCACGCAGCGTCTATTGCTCGGCGAGGCAGTCGTGGATGCCCTGACACAGCACAGCGAAATGACTGAGCAAGAGGTCGTGTAGCGAAGCCACTCTTCGGTGCGACAGATTCGCGTTCCGTGCAGAATATTCGCGCCACCCGCACCATCTGAGGATGGCTTCGCCTTGCATACCGGACCGGTTCGTCGCTCTGGTCGTTGTACGGCTGAGTCCGCCCAGAACGGTTGCTGGCCCGACTCTTGCTTTCGATCTCGTGCAGGGAAGCGGTTTCCAAGAGGAGGAAATCAAATGGGTAACAAATTCCTTGGCGCGATCATCGGCTTTGCCCTCGGAGGCCCTGTGGGGGCGGCCGCCGGGGCCGCGATTGGGGGCTTCGCCGACCAAGTAAAAAAGAACCGGATCTCCGCTAGCCAGTTCGAGGCGATGCGGCAGCGTATCAACGAGGCCTTTGAGCAGGAGGAGGCAACAGGGGTCGCCATGGCTCGATTGGAAGAACGGCTGGGCGACGAAGGCGACGCGGAGGAGGCCATGGAATTTCTCACCGTCTACGCCCGTCAGACCCCCGACTTGCTGCAGCAGGTGTACGCGTCGTGTCAAGGAACGCCCATGGAGGTCGTGAACATCCCCGTCTACAACGTCATCATCCAGTACTTCTTTGACGATCATGACGTGGTTCCCGACTCTGATGGAGTACTCGGCCTACTCGATGACGTGTATTTGGCCCGACGCATTCTCGAGCGGGTGTTGCTGACCGTGGGCGCGAGTCCTGCCAACGTGGCTCCCATCGAAGCTTCCAATGACCACGCCCGGAAGATCCTCGGAGAGCAATTTGCCGCCCAGCTCGACTCGCGGGTGGACCAAACGCTGCAGCACCCCGACAGCTTGCGGACCTTCAACTGGCTCCAAACGCAGAGTACAGGTGGTTTCGTGCAATCGCCGATGCCTTACCACGGCATCGATTTCAAACGTGAGATGATCCGTGATTCGATCCGCCACGATCTCGCAAAGGACGGTCTCTTTCTCTAGGCGAGCTGCTTTCGGGAAGCCTCTAAAGGCCTCGCGGTTGACAGGTCGCCTGGGCAACAGCCCTAACGTCCCGAACGCTGGCTAGCTGCCCCGACGCCGGTTCGACCGCCGGGGCTTATGGTCTTTCGACGGGTGGTTCACCGTGCGTAGCCGAGCTTGTCGTGCATGCCAGGAGATCCGAGCCACAGCGAAATGTCCCTCGCGAGCTCTTTCTCTACCTGGATGAGGGACGCGCACGTGGTCGCTTTCAGCAATGAGCGGTAGGCGGTGAACGACCCTTGAACCTTGCGACCGTTAAGCAGTTTGCCCGTCACCTCCATCTTCTTCGGTCCGGTCCAAAAGCCACCGCCTTTCGCCTTGAGATAGGTGATCTTCAGGGCGAGTTTCCTCCCGCGCCCGCCTCCAAGCTCATTGACTAGGACGACGTTGCTGTTCCGACGAGCCAAGCTGGCCGGCACGACGTGTCCGAAGCTGTAACACTTGTTCCGAACCTTGCGGGAAACCGCCCTCGATTGCGCCCCATCCATTTGACGCTCAACTCGGATTGGCCCGCCGCCGCTGCGGCGCGTCCGGCTCACGCTCTGGAGCGAAGAGATTCGGGCCTCGTGCCGGCTTTCGCCGCGTTGAGGCTCCTCCTGCTTGTCCGGCGCTTCCCTTTGTGTGGGTGGCTCCAACGAAGCGACTGCTGGAGTTTGCGCCGCGAGGTCAGAGGCCTCCGGTGGAGAGTCAAGCAGGTTGAAGTCGGAGATGGTCACGAACGTCAACCACGCCAAGGAGACCACGATCCCAATCAGGACCATTGCTCGGCCGTGGGGCCGCGTGTTCTCCGTATGTCGGAACACCCGGATGCCCGTCGGGCTGGCCGAGCTCACGAGGTGAATTCCAAACGCGACGCCAAGCGTCCCGCCGACAAGGGTCAAGAGATAGCCCGCGGTGAGAAGGAGATTTCTCCGGGCCCTCGATGCTCCGATCTCGGTGGCATCGTCTCCGTTGAGTTCGGAGGGCGGGGAGTGAACAGGACCGGTCCCTTCGCCAGCCCGGTCGCGAACACTGAAGTGTTGCCTGAATTCCTCGGGGGTCATCAGGGCCATCGCGATTCCGTGTAGTATGCAGTACCCAAGCGGAATCGTTGTCAAAGAGAATAATAACGATAGCCATGCGACTCCTTGTAGCATGCAGATCGCAAGCAGAATCGTTGTCAAAGAGCACAACAACGATAGCCCTCCCTCCCTCCTTCTCCCCAGGTAGAACAGGTGGGCTCCGAATGGGACGGCCAGTGCCAGAAGGACGGCGATTCTGTGATGCGGCTCGGCAGGGGGCCAGGGCACACCGTTCCTCTGCAGCGCCAGCTGGAAAGCCCTGGATATGCTGCGTCGATAGGGCATGAGGGGGTTCGACAACCCTCCGAGTGGGCTCCACAGAATCGGCTGCGCGTGCGGATGCAATCGAGAGTCGAACGTGATCACGCTTCCGAGCCACCACGTCCAGATATGCTCCCAGAGACTCGGGCGATGCGACGACGACAGTTCATGCCCGACGCGAGACTCGAGCTCTTCGAGGAAGGGCCCGATTTTTCGCGGCGATCCAGTCACGAGGATCGCCACTCGCTCGGGCGCACATAGCCTCAGCGCTTGCTCCAGCTCCCACCACAGCCCAGCTGAAGTTCCCGCCTTCATCACGACCAACTTCGCGACCGCCATACGCGCCGCAACTTCGCCCTTCCACTCCGACTGATCGAAGTAGATTCGAACTGCCCCTAGGTACGGCAGGCGTTCGCCAGGCTCGCCAACCGCAACGACTGGGCCAAAACGCCGTACGACCGAAGTGACGTCTTGCTCGAAATCGGTGAGTACCCACCAGAACAGGAAACGGCGTAGGCCCCCAACCAAGAATGACCCATCGTCCTCGAAGGAACGGAGGTAAAGAACGGACTCGGCAGGCTCAAACGCAGCAGTCGGTCGCGCGGCCACCATCTGGTCGTATCGCCATCCTCGGCGCAGAAGCTCGATGCCGGCCAACACTAGCGGAATCGTAACGAATATCATCCAGTCTGAGGCGCCGGCTAGAGCGTCCGAGCCAAACAACGATTCCGCAATTGCGCGCTCTTTCGAGTCGTCCGCAACCAACGACGACACGAAGGAGAACACGACCAAGTTGGCACCCAACCATTTGAGACGCAGCCCAAACCTCGTCCCCCGGTCGCGGAGCGAAAGTCCGCGCATCCCGAGCCCGACCATGAAGATGCCCAGAGCAACCACGTTGGCCGCTAGCCAAGTAGCCAGGAGAAGCGTGATTCCAGGTTCCTCGTACGAACGCTCGCTCGCGTAGGTGAATGCGAAGTAGCCCCCGAACACCATCGACAGCCCGGCAATCTCGATACGCCGCCGCTCCGCTCGTCGGGGGATCCGGCGCGGCATTCCATCTCCCACGTTGTGCGGTTCCCGCGAACGCCTTGCCAGCGACGTCACGCTTCTTCGGCTTAATCGCGCCATGGAAACCTAACTCTAGAGTCCATTACAGGGCCAAAGTACACCTTCTGGAGCTGGTTGCGCCACGGTGTCCGGAAAGCTCCCCGGACCCGACTGCAGCGACCCTCGCTAGCCCTTCTGGCCTCGTACTTGGGGTCGCTACTGCACCAGGGCACCCACGCTCGTCCGACTGACCGCAGCGCGGATACCGATTGCATAGTCGAGCTCCGTTGCGCCTTCGGTCAAGACAGTCAAAGAGCTCCCAGAACCATCGCAGACGAACGCAATGATCCCCATTTCGGCGTCGGGCTTCGCCCACACGTTTCGGCGCCGGGACGTGGTCGACCAGCGCCGAACACTCCCTTTCTCCCGATGTATGCGGCTCAACACCTCCAGAAATAGCTTCCTGTCGAACAGTCGGGCCGGAGGAAATACAAAGACGCTTTTCGACAGGTGGCCGCGTTCAACGATAGCGTCGACTTCCCACAAGACGTTGGTGGCGTCAGACACCGCAACTATGATTCTCGTCGACTGGTCCACTAGGGACAATGCGACATCCTGCCATTCCCCTTCGGCGACATACTTGCGCGCAGCTCCGATCGGCGGCAGCTGGTCGGACGGTTTTCCAAGCGCGACCACCGGGCCCATGCTGCTGAAGTCCTGCACGATCAGCTCATCCAGAGTTGCTGCCTCAACACCCGGATCAAAGAGTCGCATGTAGTGGGGCAGTGGGGCGCCCTTCAGCGATATCTGGTCATCGGAGAAGGGACGGAGAAAAAGCACTGGAGGGCGAGGGTCCGAAAGCCGCGCTCGCTCGTACGAGAGCAACAGCTGACGCCGTGAGCGCACTCTAAGACGCCGGGCAAGAGAGAGAAACCATTGCGTGGATAGGAACCCGACGAGCAGTATTGTCCCCACCGTCAGCACAACGACTCCGGAACCCACAGTGGTGGCATGCTCGACTGAGACCTCGAAAGATCTGAACCGGACGGCAGCTTTGTGAAGGCTCCACCCTGCGCTCAAGTACGTGTAGAAGACCGCACCTTCGAAGATGAACGCCGCTGCAGCGAACCAGAATGCTCTTTTCGGAAGAGCACTGCCTTGGTGTTTCGTAACGGGTACACCCAGGACCCTGTAGACATCATTGCGTACTCCGTTGACGGCGCCAGGCGGGAACAGCAGCGAGGAGTGCGGAAGGTCTTTGGCCTTAATGATGCTGCGCAAACCACGAGTTGCCAGAACAAGTATGACGAGAAAGACAGACGCCCCCGCGAGCTCCAGCGCTACTAATGGGGGGCGTTCGTAAACTTCATGCAGGCCGTCAATGAATAACCCCATCGGGATTACGCTAAGCGCCAGAAGAAAGTAGCTTGCTTTGCGAGCGGCGGGCACAGACCCTGACCAGATCTTGCGAAGCAGACCGAAGGACACGCCAAGGACGCTGAGATCCAAGATCGCTATTCCGACCAAGAGCAGAAACGCGGAAGACAAAGGGACCGCTGGTCCTACGCTCAGCACGAGAAACGCGATTGGCAGTAGAGCAAGATTGCTTGCGGCTGCACCAGCCAACCCACGTAGCATCCGCAAGGAAGTCAGGATGTTGCCGTAGGTTTTCGAAACCTGATCGATCTGGAGGTTCGCGATCTCGGCCATTACCCGCAATCTTATCCATCACCCTCGCCGGTGTCGTGGGGTGGCCGAGATCACTGCGTTCCGCCGTTCCTGATCATTCGGATTACGGTGAACTGCACAATACAAGATGGCATGCTGTGTGCCGTGCGAAGCCGAGCGGTCGTTGTATCGACTACCCGCGCCGACACGGGCATGGTAACTCGCCGCCCAGTCAGAATGGCGTCAGCGTCTCCGCCGCCTGCGCTGTAGCCGTCTGTTCGTCTCCTTCGCAGGAATAATGACACTTGCCTCCAGTCGCTCTAGCAGATCGTTGACGCTGCTGTATCGCACGGTGCTCAGGACCCAGTCGTACTTGCTTTGGAGCGCATCGAACATCTCCAACTGCTTCTTTCCTCTTCTCAGGATCGGCACGAAAGGAACTGCGAAGGACTGAGTGACCAAAAGCGACTCCAACGCCACGGAGCGAGGGTCGCTCATGTTGGCGATGATGAAGCAAGATAGCCCTGCCATGACGGCAACAGTCTCAATCATGTCGCGGTTACGGAGCTGCGGGAAATCGAACTTTACTGGGACCCATCCTGACCCACGCAATGCGTCCTGCACCTCCTTCAACACGTTCCCTTCTTTGCCCTCGAAACGCCCCAGCAACAGCACGAAGCGATCAGTCGATGCTTTGATTGCCCATTGCGGAGTAGGATTGCCTAGCATCATGCCTACGAACGTCGCGGCGGCCAGGCCATCAACTCGAACGTCGCTTTCCGACGGACGACCGGAGCTCCGTTCTTCCGCCCACTCCAGCAGTTCTTTTTCGGTAAAAAATTGCCCGTCGGTACCCAAGCTAGACAGGACGAACAAACTGTCTTCGCGGGTAGCTGCATCCTTGCGGACATCCCACGCGTTGACGCCCCATATCGCCGCACCGGTCAGCATGGTGCCCCTGAGGTCTGTCCTGTACATGGAAGTGCCAATCAGAACTGCCCCGCGCAAGTCCGCCCCGCGCAGGTCAGCGCCCGTCAGCATCGTTTCCACGAGACAGGTTTTGGCTAGCTTTGCCTCCTCTAGCTTTGCGGAGGAGAAATCCGTGTGGCGGAGCGTGCACCCGCGCAAATTCGCGTGATTGAGCTTGGTTGCTGAGGCCCGGGAAAGGTCTGCGCGTCGCAGATCAGCGTACGAGAGGTCTACCCCCCGCAGATCTAGGTGGTAGAGAGGCGCCCCACGAAGGTCAACGCGCCCCGCATTCCTCCGCCAGCGGTTCCATTGGTCGCCGGACTCTCCACGGCCAGCCAGTAGCTGAACCAGATGTTCTCTCTTGCCGGAGAAGTTCGGGTCGTCGAGTCGCTCGAGGATGTCTTCGGTTGGGGCACTGCCCTTGCGGAACGCATCCAGCTCAGTGACAAGTCGACGCCGCTCCCGTGCATGGCTGCGAGCATCAGAGCGCTTGCGCCGCTTCTGAAGAGACTTGATAGCGCTGTTGATGAGGGTCCACTCGTAGTCGGGAAGGTCGAGATCCCGTGCCTCCTCCGTCGAGCAGCCAGCGCGCAGTACACCATCCAGGATCGATGAACCCGCCTTCGAGCGCCAGTACTTGAAAGGCCGCAAAAACTTCCCGCGCGAAAACTTTGGGGAACTCCGATCCACAATACAGATACCCCGCGACTAGAATACAGTATTCAAGCACGCCGGCCTAGCGGAAGCGGCTGCGGCGTTGGCATCCTAGAAGCGCGCCTTTCCAGCCCGCCATCATGGCTCTACGCGGCAAGTCTCGACCCCCCGTCGCGTACCGACCTCAATCTTCTTGCTATCGCTGCCGTCGTCCATAGGCGATACTGCTCCTGCAAGCTAAGACTATCGCAAGACTGCGAGAGGCTGAATGATCGCGACGGTATTTGTGATCGTCGCGCACTACAGGCACTCGGTGGCCCCACAAGTCGAGGGTGACCATCAACGGGTTGCTGAGGTGGGCGTCTCATGAATTCTGTATTCATCTCCTATCGGCGTGAGGATTCGGCCGACGTTACCGGGCGAATCAGCGATCATTTGCGCACGAAGTTTGGGCAGGCCTCTGTCTTCATCGATGTTGACAACGTTCCGTTCGGCCTCGATTTCCGAGAGCATCTGGAAACGCAGGTGAGTCAGTGTGACGTGTTGCTAGCGGTCATCGGTCGCGAGTGGTTGACGGCCGAAACTGCCGAGGGGAGCCCACGACTCGACGACCCTGCCGATTTCGTCAGGATTGAGATCGAGTGTGCCCTGCGCCGCGGCATACCGGTGGTCCCGCTCTTCGTGCAGGGCGCGGAGATGCCGCGCCAAAACGAGCTGCCGGAATCCATGCGCGATCTGTCGTTCAGGAATGGCATACCCATCCGCCGCGATCCCGATTTCAAGAACGACATCGCGCGGCTGACGACTTGGTTGGAGGAGCACTCAGGAGGCGCGCGGCAGCAGGCGGCGCCGGAGCGTAGCGTGGGCGAACGCTCCGAAATCGTGTCGCAGGAGGAGGGTGACCCAGAGACCCAAATCGCGATCTACCTTTGGACTTTGGTCGGATTGATGCTGATTGGCGTTACGCTGTGCGGAGTCTGGTTTGCGTTTGATGCCAAACCCGACGACCTACATAAGCAGAAATACTTGCTTGCACTCGGCGTGCCCCTCGCGATCGGCGCGGCGCTCAACTGTTTTCGGTTGGCGTTTCGTGCTTCGGACCCACGCTGCGCTGCAACGAAGGTGTTTCTGGCGGCCAACGCCGGGATCTTGGCCTGCTTGGCGATCGGACCCGTCGTGGCCTACGGGGGAGCGAAGGAGTGCTATCTGATCGCGTGTTCGGTCAGCTCTACCTTCCTGGTCACTCACATCGCGCTGTTGCTGGTTTTGCGCCGTGCGCCGTCCTGGGTGTTTCCCGCTGCGCGGCTGTTGGCCATCACGCAAGCGTTGATATTCGCTGGCCACGCTGTCTACCGAATGATCCATGAGTGTGTTCCGCCTGGCTGTAGATGCACGGTAGACAATGAAGAATTCCTATATCTTCTATACTTCGCCACGCATCCCGTTGGACTCGTCGTCGCGGTCGCGTTCCTCGTCGTGCTTTTCCGGCTGCCTGCACGCCAGGTGAACTCGTAGCTTCACGAATTGCTCTTCAGCGCCTCGACCTCGGCTCGAAGCCGAGCGATCTCCTCTTGTTGCGCCTTTGCTTCTTCTCTTAGTGCTTTCGTCTGATCGTATCCGGCTTCCCACTGCACCACCGGCTCGATCAAAGCCGCCTCGATATTGTCGATGAGGTGGTCCTGGTCGTCGTACTCGAATACCGGGAGGACAGTGTTGTAGTTCTCCCAATGCTCGAACATCGAGTACTCGCGATCTCCCGCCAGGATGATTGGGCGCACAGGAACCGACGGCAAAGACGGAACGATGTGACTCAATTCCTGGGGAATGCTCTTTGCATCCGTTACGTCAGCCACGACGAAACGCGAGAGGTTTGCCAACAGTTGAACAGTTTCGGTCAGGTCGCGTGTGGTGGGCTTGTCCCAGTCGAACACGACCGGAACGTGATCCAACTGGCGTAGACGCGCTTTGATGGCGTCGAGCACCGCCTTTCTCTCTTCATAGAACCGTCCGAGTATCAAGACCCCCTTTTTTCCAATCGTGTCGATGACGCCTCGAATTTTCTCGTTGTGAAGCATCAGGTAGATGAACTGGGCTACTTCGAGATTGTCGACGGTGATGCTGGGCCCACCGTCAGGTGTGATGACCATGTCCGTCTGCCGTGTCTCCTCGTCGAACTGCACGTCCCACACCGAGGCGCCATAGATCGCCGCTCCACTCAAATCGCTCCCTCGAAGCCTCGTATCCACCAAAGTGGTCCGCCTGAGATTCGCGTTCACTAACCTTGCTCGTTCGAGGACCGCCTCGCTGAGGTCAGCACCGTCTAGATTCGCCTCGCTGAGGTGGGCCCCCTCGAGCTGTGCGCTGCGCAAGCTCGCCCCGCGAAGCGATGCCTCTCCCAGCCAGGCAGCCCGCAAGTCGGCTCCGTCCAGGATTGCTCCACCAAGACCGGCTCGGTGGAGATTCGCTTTGTAGAGGTCGGCCCGGCCGAGAAATGCTCTGCCGAGCCCGGCGTCCCGGAGGTCGGCTCCGCGTAGGCTGACCTTTGAGAGGAACGCCCTTTGGAGCATTGCCCCCCGGAGGTTCGCCTCAGTGAGGTCTGCCGGCGCCTCCCACTCACCGCGCCCCCCGAATCTCGCCTCTTGGAGGAAGGCCCCTGCGAGGTACGCACCTCGGAGGTTAGCTTTGTACAGACGAGCCCCAATGAGTTTCGCATGGGTGAGGTCGGCGTCACTGAGCTCCGCACCTCGGAGGTTCGCCTCTGTCAGGTTCGCCCAGCCTAGGTTCGCGCAGCTCAGGTTCGCGCCCTGGAGGCGCGCACGTCTTAGGTTTGCGCGGTGGAGGTCTGGCCTCGTCTCGGGATCGTCCTCCCGCCACCGGTTCCACTCCTCAACACCACGCTCGCGAATGGCGACGTGCTCTGGGTTGGCCATACAACGACCTCAGTTCAGCGGAGCATACAGGGTCTGCCCGAACACCTGGTGAAGTTTCCAGGGTCGCTAGTGGCCCTGCCGCTCCGGCTTGGGGGCCGGCGCGGAAACCTGGCTAGCTCTGCACTTCCTCGGCGATCATGGCGAATAGGCGTTCGCCGAGCGCTTTCTCGAAGCGTTCCGCATCGAGTGCGCCATCGGGGGTGCGGTCGACCCACAGGATGCGCTCCTGTTGCAAATCGAAGGGGAGCTCGGGTCCTTGGCGTTCGCGGACGGGAATCCAGTTGCGGGAAGTGGTTTGCGGGTTCCCGGTACGGCCGTTGAACATGCCGGCTTCGAACACGACGTTGAGGTTATCCCGGTAGCCGTCGTCCTGCTTCTCCGAGAAGTAGCAGATTCCGTACTCGCAGGCTCCGATCGCCTCCTGAAGTTGGGCGATGATGTTGCCTGCCTTGTGCATGCGCTCCCAATGGATGAGGTCGACCTGGTCAGCGCTCTCGAGTGTTCGTACGACAGTATCGATCACAGCCTGGTCGGCTCGCACTGACGAAGCGAGGAACACCTTTGGCTTCGTGAGCTTGGGGAGGGGACCCGACAGCACGTCCTGAAGCCTGTCAATGGCATCGGTACTGCCCTCCTGGTTGGCCAAGTGGTCCTGATACAATCGCAGCATCCGTGAGACACAGCTTGCGAGGCGCTTGAGCTCCGTGGTGGCCGCCCGCGTGATCTCGACGTACTCCCCAGTCTCGAAATTCAGGACCCCGACTACGCGATCCTGCTGCGTAATCGGGATGATGACAGACGTGCGCGTCTCTGGAGTGTCGACAGAAGGTTTCGCATCGATCGAGCGGTAGGGCGGGATCCCATCCAGGCCGGACCACATGTCACGGCAGGAGGCGCTCTCCCCAAGTGTCCCCTTTTCCTCGCTGCTGACGATCCACATCGGACGTTGTTTTGCAAACGCGTACGCAGCTTGTCCGACGTAGTTCCCATCGTCGTCTTGAATTTGAGTCGAGGTCTCGAACTCGAAGTCATTCAGGTCACGCCGCATCAGGCCCGGCCGACCATTGGTTTCACACTCGAGCATGAGCTTGGTCGTATGTATCTGAAGCGCCTCCTTGGTGTAGCGATGGATCAGGTCCATGACACGTTGGAAGCGACTCTGGTCCACGATGTCGGTGGAAAGTGCGAACTGCATCACTTGGTCGCCGAAGGTCATAGGCATGCCGAAATACTACTGCGCTCGCGGCTTGTACGATAGCGGCTTGACAGTGCTCCGAAGCGTCAGTTGCGAATGAACTCCAGAGCCCACTACGGGACTAGGCTACACCTTCTGGAACACTTTGCGCCACGAACATCGAAGGCGCTGTCGACGCTATCGGCGACTATGCTCGTCGACGGCCGCGCGCGGCGACGAGGGCACCCAACAGCAACAGTAACGCTGCCGCCCGGGGACCCTGCCCGCCAGTAGAGCAACCACCTCCGCCGCCCGACGACACGCACTGGCCGAGCGCATTGCACGACTCGCCGGGCATGCAGTCGGAAGCGAGGCGGCAGTCGAGGGTGCATCGGTCGTCGTCGCCGCAGTACTCACCGAGCGGGCAATCGCTGTTGAGCATGCACGGGTCGCCGCCGGCTCCTCCGCTTCCGGCGCTGCCGCCTATACCACCAGCGGCGCCGCTTCCACCAGCTCCGCCGGTGGACTGACCGCCCATGTCCATCACGGTCGCACGAAGCACCCAATCGCCGAGCACGCCCAAGGTCGACGACATCACCCAACCGATCCCTTCGGCTTCGATCCAGTTGAGGTCTGCTTGATCGTTGCCCGAGCCTGGGTCGTCATCGCGCGCGATGCTTGGAAACCCCATGTGCGTCGTCATGAATGCGACGCGGAACGTGTCGGACACCATGACGTTCATGGAAGAAAGGTCGATCGAGTTGAGCTGCTCGTCGCTGCCGGTGAGGCTGAAGTTGCCTGAAAACAGCTCCTGTCCTGGCTCGGGCATCTGTGCCGCGTCGTCGAAGATTCGCAGCGTCACGTCTTCGGTCGTCGCCGCGCCCCCGTAGAGCAAGTCGACTCGAAGTAGCCGCCACGGTCCATCCCCCTGCGGGATGAATCGCACCGCAAACTGTTCGCCCGCGGCGAACCCACCCTGAAAGCCGGCCGCTTGGTCTGTCTCCCACGCGTCGTTTCTCAACTCGGTTTGAGCCCCAGCCGTCGCGGTGAAAGCGAGCGCTGCAACCGCTGCAGCGAATCGGGCGAAATGACGATACCTCATGCCGAGCTCCTTCCCCGCATTCGGCGCGGATTGAATCACATGCGCCGAGTCTCGCTACGAAGTGGTCGAAGCGTCAAGTTGTCTGGACGGTAGCCACAGAAGCCACCCCCATGCTGTCGCGGAACCGACGCGAGTCAGGTCTCGATTTCGGTGACCGTGTCGCGGGTGAAGCGCTCGAAGCCCGGGTCGGTTTGCCCGAGCTGTTCCAGCGGAACTCCGGCGGCCCGCACGGCGGTGAGGAGCGCGTCCGGCGCATCTTGGTTGTTGTCGCCGCCTGGGTGACGGTGGTGCATTCCGGCGCGGATGTTGCCGCAGGCTTTCCCGACCAGCACGAACGGATGGTCTCGGTAGTTGTGCGCGTTCGGATTCGCGTGCTCGGAGGTGCCGAGGATCAAGGTGTTGTCGAGCACGTTGCCGCCCGCCTCGGGGAGGCTGCGGAGCTCGTCTGCGAGGCCGGCGAGTGCGGCCATGACCAGCTTGATGATCTCGCGCTGGTCGTTCTGCCCTTGGCTCGAGCCGAGGTTGTGGGTGACGTCGTTGTGATGCGTGCCGCTGATGCCGAGCTCGTTGTACACGAACTCGCTCTGGTTCGCCGACCACTCGTAGGTGAAGACCCGCGTGATGTCGCAGGCGAGCGCTGCCGCTAGCAACTTCGACATCGCGGCCGCCTTTGCACGCATGGTCGAGCCGTCGTCCGGCAGCACGATGTTGCCGCAGTCGACCTGCTCGAGGAACTGTAGCCGCTGCTCGAGGCTTCGAAGCCCGTCGAGATGCTGCTCCAAGCGCTGCCGGTCCGAGGAGCCGAGCCGGTTCTGTAGCTGCCTCGTATCCTCCATGACCGCGCTCAACATGCTCTCTTCGAGTGCCGTCATTCGGTTGAGGAGATCCGGGTCCCCACCGCTACCGTCGCTGCCGCTGAAGAGGTCGTTGTAGAGCTGGCTCACCGAGTCGGTGGGGTCGTTTTTGGCGCCACCCGCCTGCCACGAGATGTTTCCGAAGTATGGCGATGCGCGGGTGATGGCGACATGGAGCGCATTGCGCGCGGTCTGGCCTTGCCATGCATCGCTCACGAGGACGTCGACGGTCGCTTCCGGGTGCTCTTGCCGCCGATAGCCAGCGCCGACGTCGGCTTCGACGTAGGTCGTGTTGTGCGACGACGAAAGGCTGATGCCTCGCGCCGGAATGTGTCCCGGATTCACGTGCTTGTGGCTGTAGCCGGTCACCAGCGTCAGGTAATCGCGAAGATCCGGGCTGACCTCCTCAAACGGTGCGAGCGAATAGGGAAGAGACCAACTCATTCCCGTTTGGGACGGCACCCATGCGCTGTGAAGAATGCCTCCACCCCAATAGAAAGTGCCGAACCGCGAGGGCAGCGCAGCCCCATCGGCAAGAGCGGTGCCATTCTCGTTCAGCATGATGTCGAGCACGGGGAGTCCCACGGACACGGCGACGCCCCCGGCCACGCCGCGAAG